>ERZ808240.5231-NODE-5231-length-10729-cov-67.430860_pt1 | contig 10729 bp, 8 predicted proteins | sample MGYA00521084_ERZ808240 | MGnify/ENA primary metagenome ERZ808240 (study PRJEB31516, sample SAMN03275571) | gut metagenome | biome: mammalia-associated habitat; material: feces | host: Papio cynocephalus | place: Kenya | collected 2012-08-06 ... | reverse complement strand
GATCCAGCGTGGCGGAGCCGGACAGCAGTTCGCCGTCGACCGGCACGGTTTCTCCAGGCAGCACGAGGATCACGTCACCGAGTTCCACCCGATCGACGGGCACGGTCTCGAAACGTTCACCCGATGCGTCATATGCGCGTGCGGAGGGCTTGGATTGGGTCGGTTCCGAGGAATCGGACTTTGCGGATGCATGCGAAGGTGCCGCAGCGGCGGAAGCCGCACGATCCACCGCGCGGAATCCGTCCGCCGAGCGCGTGCGAGCGGCGTCGCTCATATGCGTCTCGTGCGCCTCGCCGCCTTCCGCATCAGTACCATCCGCTACGATCCGCGCATGATTGCGCACGCCGGGCAGCGTGACCACATGCGCGGTGCGCGGTGCCGCGTCGATCAATGCGGTCAGGTTGCTTTCCGCTTTGGATTGCGCGAATTCCTCGATTGCCTCGCCGGAGGAGATCATCAGCACCACGGCCCATGCGGCCCAGTATTCCTGCACGGCCACCGTCGAGGCGATCGCGACGACCGCCAGCAGATCGACGCCGACGTGTCCGTGCCGCAAATCGTCGATCATGCCCTTGACCGTCACGACGATCGTGTATGCGACCAGCGCGATCACCAGCCATTGCCCGACGCCGGGATTGAAGGAATTCCAGCCGAACGCGGCGAACGGGGAACGCGCGCCCCACGGTCTCCACGATTCCCACAATGCCAACGGAACGGCGGCGACGATGGTGATGGGAAGTAGCGGCACTTCCTTACATAAAGCAATGATTCTACGCATGAGAATCTCCTTACGCTGGTATCGGACGCCTTGTTAACCCATCGGCGTCCCGCGGCGCGGACCGTCGATACACGGCGTAAAAAGATATTTCCAGCGTAACAGATATGCGTGATACCCGTGTCGCGCACGATGCCAGCTCTACTTGCCGGCGCGCGCGCCGATGCGTATTTGTTCGAGGATATGGTTCACCACCTGCTCGGTGCAGGAGCCGTGCGACGGCAGCGTCACATTGCGGGAGACGAACCGCCGATAGGCCCCCGCGTCGAAATCGTCACGGCAAATGGCACGTATGATTTTCCTCGGATCGTCGGTGAACAGCGTCGGCACATCAGTGGCTGGATCGATGTACAGACTTCTGCGCGACGAATACTCAGGCCAGTCATAGCCGTACAGGAACACCGGCACGTCCAGCAGCCCGGCCTCGTAGATCACCGTGGAATAATCGCTGATCACATAATCAGCCACGAACAGCATGTCGAAGTCCGAGGGGTAGTCCTGAAACACACGGGCGTCCTCAAACCTCGTCGTGTCCAAAGGATGAGACTTCAATATGAGATTGTATGCATTGAAATTCACCGACTGCGCCAATTCGCTCCACGCGGCCTGCTGGTTGCTTGGCCGGCGCTTGCGGAATGTCGGGCAATAGACGATGTTCTTCTTTCCGGCGAGCTGCGGAAACGCCTTCAAGATCCTTTGCCGCTGTTTCCTTCGGTATTCGGGGTTCACCAGCAGATCGACGCGCGGCAACGGCGCCACATGAATGATGTCTTCGCGCACGTTGAAACCGGCCGCGTAATCGTCGATGAATGAGGCCGCGGAAATCAGCAGGGAGGAATATCCCTCATGCATGTTCAGCAATTCGGCGGTTTTCGCGTTCCGCCCTTCGGCCTCGTCCAACGCGGTATAGCCGAATTTCTTCATATTCCCGATGCCATGCCACATCTGGATGACCGGAATGCGGATATGCCCCGCCAGCAGACAAGGCACGAAAGCATACGTATCAAGCACCACCGCCTTGCTGGTGGCGATGTAATACAGCTGCCGTATGAGATGGAATCCGTACAAAATCGGATTCCGCATGCGCTTGGCAAGTATCACCACTCGGTAATCGGGATGTTCACGTTCCATGCATTCCCGGATCAGCCGAAAGTCCAAAGGAGGGGTGTCGCTTTCCCTGCTGAGGAAAACGATTCGGCGCCGCTGGGGGAACATGCCGAAAAAACGGTAGAGAGCCAACATCAATCCGCGCATCGTTGCGACTATTTTTTGCTCCACGTAGTCTTCTCCAACTCGTTCGGGACTGTTGCCCCCTTATTCCCAGCCATACTATACTCTTCACTCAGAGAGAAATCAGCTTACCACAAAGGACGTGTGCTTAATGGCCGTAACCATCCACAACATCTCATGGAATTCCACCTATCTGGTGCTTGAATACACGGCCACCGACCATGAGCCCCTATGTCTTTACCGCGTGAAATCGCATCGTTTCGCGTATTTCACCGATTCATGGGACGGAGACCGGTGCACCGCTCGACTCAACGTCGTGCTCGGGCAGGGACGCGAGGTGCTCGGCGCCGGGGAATGGATCATCGCACGGCAGATCGATGAATCTGCGCTGGTCGATATCGATACCCTTCGCAGGAAGATGCCGCATTTGGAGGCGCGTCTGGAGCGCGATGCCAAGCGACACATGCCCAAGGCGTTACGTGACGACACCGACGCTCTCGAAGAGAAGATCGTCAACGACGGGCTCGCCCGCATTCAAAGGAACCCATACGACACCCACGACATCTTCTACGACGAGGCCGTGCTCCAACGCATCGACAATCTCGACCGGGTCTTCCGCTATGGCAAGAACCACTACGCCTATACCGGCGTTTTCACGCCGAAGACCAATTCCGAGGGGAACATCTATCTGGCGCTGGACATGCTCTTTTACAAGAAGAACAGCACTCCGCGCCGCCGTTCGGACAGCAAACGCCAGAAGCAAAAGGACCTGTTCGCCGCTTTCTACCGCAATATGACCAAAATCATCCCCCGCAAGGGCAATCGCATCCTGTTCTTCAAGCAGAACGGCGACCGTCCGACCGAGAACATGGCCGCATTGCACCAGCGCATGATCGAACGCCACATGGATACGGAATTCGACATCCAGGAGCGGTACCGCAATGTGTTCTCCGGCAAACAGCAGATTCTTCCCTGGCTGGGGGATCTGTTCAGCCTCGCGCGGGCCAAATACATTTTCATCGACGATTACGCGCCGATCTTCAATTTCATCGACCCCGGTTCCGATGCCGTATTGACCCAGATCTGGCACGCCGGCGTCGGCTTCAAATCCGTCGGATACGCGCGCTTCGGACTCAAGGGATCCCCCGATCCCTACAATTCCGCGCACCGCAGGTATACCTACGCGCTTATCGGCAATGCCTATCTGCGAACGATCTACTCCGAAGTCTTCGGCATTGAGGAAGAGGCCCTGCTCGCCACGGGCATGCCGCGCCTCGACCACTTCCTCGACAAGGACACCGCGACCGAAGATCGTAAGGAAATGCTGGAGCTTCACCCGTGGGCGGACAAGGGGCGGGTGATCGTCTTCGCCCCCACGTTCCGTGGCACCGGGCAGCGCACCGCGTACTATCCGTACGACGTTTTCGACATGGACAGGCTGTATCGCATGTGCGAGGAAACCAATTCCTATTTCGTGTTCGAAATGCACCATTTCATCAAACGGAGACCGACGATCCCCGAAGAATACTCGGATCGAATCTTCGACCTGTCGGACGAAAGCCTGACGAAGCTGTTCTTCATCGCGGACGTACTGGTCACCGACTATTCGTCCTGCTTCTACGATTTCCTACTGCTCAAGAAGCCCGTGGTCTTCTTCGTGCCGGATAAGACCTCGTACTCCCTGATCCGCGGCGTGCAACGCACTGTGGATGAAATGGCGCCCGGCGCGATCTGCAATGATTTCGACGAATTCATGGATGTGCTTGGGAACTACAAGTACCAAGCCGTCGAACCGCATCCGTCATCGATCGACCGGGCCATCGAGCACAGCGGACTCGCCAGCGACCGGGCCATCGACACCATCATCTACGACAAGGACGTTCCAGGGGTCCGGGCACCGCGGAACGCCGAAGAACCTGCCGACGAACGGAACGGCCAGTAGCCGACGGACTCATGCGACCGCCCCGGCTTTGGCTCGTTTCGGAAAGCGCACCAGAGCCGGGGCGATCGTGTTCAGTACGAATACGGGAATCAGCAATGCCGCATACAACGCCAAGGCGGTGACCGTGGCGGTGGCGATTCTGAGTTCCGTGACAGGCCAATAATGCTGGATCAAACGAATGACATTGACATGCAGCATAAGGTAGATCACCGTGTTCCGGCCGATGTACGGCAGCAGCCTGAGCCTTCCGCAAACCTTGCAGAGCGAACGAACGACCATGATCGTCACCAATGAATATCCGACCGCGGAACCGATGGCGTTCACAATGTTCCCGTAATAGGAATTCGAGTAATCGACCCGTTCGTTGGTCACCATGCACAGCGTCGCGAATACGGTGAGTAGACAACCCGCAAGCACTCGTCTTCCACCGGACCAAGCGTCGATCGCATCGAACCCCTTCATCCGGACCAGATGTCCGACCAGAACATAGAACTGGCAGATCAACACGACTCCGATATGCCAAGGCATCACCCTGACCAATTCATGCTGCGTCGCGCCAACGCCGATCAGCAAGACGCCCATGCTCATTATCACCAAATCGCGGATGTCGTTCGCCTGCCTCGCCAACGCGCCCATCAGGCATTCGGCGAGGAACAGCGTCAGCATGAACCATCCGGCGTTCGCGATGCCCCTGACCACCGGCGCATTGGAGTAGAACGTTCCCACCACAATGCTCCGAATGGAGTCCGGCTGCACCGCCCCGACGCGACGTTCGACGAGCCAAATGGGGAATGCGCACAGCGATAGTGTGAAATACGGATATATCAGGCCTTTGGCCTTTTTGATCACGAAGTCACGGTACGGCAGCTCGGCATGGGGGTTGAAGGTCAGCCCGGCGATGATGAAGAACAACGGCATGTGGAACGAGTAGATGAACCGCATGAGCAGAATAACTGCCATGGAATCATCGTCGTGAAATTTCATGACGTTCTGAACACAGTGTCCCCACACCACAAGGAACATGCCCAGCGCCTTCGCCACATCGATCCAGACAACGCGTTGGCCGACCGCCAAGGAATGCCCGTCCGTACCCGCTTTAGCCGTCAATCTTCTTTCCATACTTCTCTGCGACAAGTAGTTCTCTCAGAATTCCGTCAATGATATAACACCATGGAGAAAATCCGCGCGTCACCCCATACTCGTAAAATTTGAAGGATTGCTTAATTGCGTATGACCAGAAAGATAACCAAGATGAACATTGCCGTAATCTTTGCGGGAGGAACCGGACAGCGGATGAATTCGCGGACCCGCCCGAAACAGTTCCTGGAGCTGCACGGCAAGCCAATCATCATCTACACGATTCAACATTTCGACCAGCATCCCGACATCGATGCCATCATCGTCGTATGCCTGTGGAAGTGGAGCGACGTGCTCAAGAGGCTCATCACCGACTATGGCATCACAAAGGTCAAGGCCATCGTCCCTGGGGGGGGGACGGGGCAGGAATCCATCCGCAACGGCGTCTATGAGGCGGCGCGGCGCTTCCCCGAGGATTCCATAGTGCTCATTCACGACGGAGTACGCCCACTCATCGACGAAGGCACCATCACCCGATGCATCCAATGCGCCAAGGAGAACGGCAATGCCATCACCGTCGTTCCGGCCATCGAAACGGTGGTCCGGAGCAAGGACGGCATCATCACGGATTTCATCAAACGGCAGGACTGCCGTCTTGCGCGCGCTCCCCAATGTTTCCGTCTCGGCGACATCCGAGACGCGCATCAGCGCGCGGAGCAGGAAGGCCGGGACGATTTCGTCGATTCGGCGACGCTGATGGCCCACTATGGTCATGTCTTGCATGAAGTGGAAGGATCCACGGAGAATATCAAAGTCACGACTCCACCGGATTATTACATCATGCGTGCCATCATGGATGCTCAAGAAGATGCGCAAATCTTCGGATTGTGAGGTGGAATAAATAATGGCGTTTGATCTGCAGCAGGAATATCGCGAGCTTTCCGAGACGATCGACCTTGACTGGCCCCGTCTTGCCGGCAAACACGTATTGGTCACCGGCGCCACCGGATTGGTGGGATCGCTATGCGTCCGCACATTGCTGGAGCGCAACAAGGCGCACGACAGCGGCATCACGGTCCACGCTTTGGTGCGCGACATGGGCAAGGCCCGTACCGTGTTCGCGGATTATTCCTCCGGCGACGGCCTCGTATTCGAGCAGGGCGACCTTCACGACATCGCGCACTTGGATTTTCCAGCCGATTACATCATCCACACGGCCTGCCCGACCGCTTCGCGCTTCTTCATGGAGCATCCGGTGGAAACCGCGGACGCCATCGTTCTCGGTACCAAGAACATCCTCGAATTCTCGCGTCGTCAGCGCTCCGTCTCCGTCGTCTATGTGTCAAGCATGGAAGTGTACGGCATGGGCAACAGCAAGGCCGGCACCGAACATCCGCTCAGCGAGGAGAACGTCGGATACATCGATCCCTGTTCCGTACGCAGCTGCTATTCGGAAGGCAAGCGCGCCGCGGAGAACTACTGCGTCACCTATCATGCCGAATACGGCGTGCCCGTCAAAACCGTGCGGTTGGCGCAGACCTTCGGCCCCGGCATCCCCAAAACCGATACGCGCCTGTTCGCCGGACTCGCCCACAGTGCCATCGATGGACAGGATTTCGTCATGAAAACCACCGGTGCCAGCACACGCATGTACGCGTATACCTCGGATGCCGTGTCGGCCATCCTCACCGTTCTGCTCAATGGTGAAAACGGACTTTCCTACAATGTGGCGAATCCCGCGACATACTCGTCCATCAAGGAGATGGCCGATACCGTGCTTTCCACATTCTCCGACGGCAAGGCGCATGTCGTCATCGACGTGGATCCCAACGCGCCGTACCCGCCGGAACATCATCTTCCGCTCGACACGTCGCGTATCGAAAACCTTGGCTGGCATGCGCAGGTCGGTCTCGAGGAAATGTACCGTCGCCTCATCGCCTATCTCAAGTAGCACCCTCATCCCCATAGCAAGGATCATTCTTGTTCACAACGCTTCAACTCATTCTGTCTGAAAACTGGCATTGGCGGCATCAGACATGGAACCTGGCCAAAATCGACTTGGTGAAAACATACCGAGGCGCGGCTTTGGGCAAGCTTTGGCTCTTCGCCAAACCGGCCGTGTACATCCTCGTGTTCTGGTTCGCGCTGTCTTTCGGCATGCGCAGCGGCCAGGACGTCGACGGGAAGCCGTTCCTGCTGTGGCTGGCGTCAGGCGTTTTCCCGTGGTTCTTCATGTCGGACATGATCACCACGGGCAGCGATGTCTACCGACGGTACCCCTACCTGGTGAATCGCATCAAATTCCCGCTATCGCTGATTTCCACGTTCTACACGCTTTCCCTGATGATCATCCTCATCTGCATGCTGGCGTTCACCATGCTGATGTCATTGATGTACCGCATACCGCCAAGCGTCTACTGGCTTCAGCTTCCGTTGATTCTGGCATTGATGTTCCTGTTCTGGACGGCATGGTCCATCACGTTGTCCCCGTTGAGCGCCATCTCGCGCGATTTCGCCAATCTCCTGAAAACCTTGGGAACCCCGTTCTTCTGGCTGTCCGGAATCCTGTTCCAGCTGGACGCGCTTCCCGGACCGATCCGCGCCATCATGTCCTTCAATCCGGTCGCATGGGGCGTGGACGCCATTCGCTGCTGTTTCATCTACAACTGCTGGATTTGGTCGAAACCCAGGGATCTGGCGGCATTCCTTATTGTGCTTGTGATATTCGTGCTGTTGGCTTTGAACAGTTACCGACGTTTGAGCAGGGAGGTACCCGATGTCCTCTGAGACCGCCAACAAGGCCATCAGCGTCAGCGCCACCCGAACCGTGGTCGGTGACGCCACCGTCATCCGCGACGAGGATGTGTCGCAACCGCTCGCCGTCTCTTTTTCCCATGTGCGAAAAACATACAAGCTTTTTGCCAATGACCGTCAACGGCTGCTCGCCACATTCTCCAAGCGCATCAAATACCAAACCGTGAACGCCAGCGACGACCTGACCTTCCAAGTCAGGCGCGGGGAATCCCTCGCCCTTCTCGGTGACAATGGAGCCGGCAAGTCCACGGCGCTGAAAATGATCACCGGAGTGTGCTTCCCCACTTCCGGCACCATCGAGGTCCATGGGCGGGTTTCCGCATTGTTGGAGCTTTCCGCCGGTTTCGACATGAAACTGTCTGGTATGGAGAATATCCAGATGAGATGCCAGCTGTGGGGGCTTTCCGCAGAGGAGGCCGACCAGCTCATCCCTGAAATCGTGGAATTTTCCGAACTGGGCCAGTACATCGATCAGCCGATGCGCACGTATTCCAGCGGCATGCGCGCACGCCTGGGATTCGCGTTCGCGTCATCGATCCGCCCGGATATTCTCGTCGTCGATGAGGCATTGTCGGTCGGAGACCGTAAATTCTCCGCCAAGTGCAAGGAAAAAGTCCGGCATATCATGGCCAAAGAAGGCGTCACCGTTCTCTTTGTGACCCACTCGCTTCCGCAAGCGAAGGAATTCTGCGAAAGAGGCATCGTCATCCAGCATGGCCATGCGGTTTTCGAAGGCGCGATCACAGACGCCGCGAACTTCTATACCCGTCAGTAATGCAAAGGAACAACATGCCGTCCCAGTATCTCCAAGAATCCTTCAAGCGGCTCAAGCAGCTTAAATGGCTCAAGCAGCTCAAACCCGCAAAGGCAAAACCTTCCATACCGAATCTCGGCGTGAACAACACCCCGCAACACGCGCTGCTGTATTCCACGAATCGTTGGATACGTTCCATCATCGGCATGGTGGTAACCGCCGTGCTGGTTTTTCCATGCACCATCGCCGCCGCCGTCTGGATCGATTTCAACAACACCATCAGCGATATCAAGGTCGATGTCATCCCAAGCAACGGCAAGAAGCGCAAGACCTCCATCATCGATCCTTATGCCAACCAGCCCATCCAAATACTGTTGCTTGGGCAGGATACCAGAGACGGCGAAGGCAATGCTTCCATTGGCGGCTCGTCGGCTTCCCTCAAGGGGAACCACCAAGCGGACACATCCATGATCCTGCAGATCAGCGCGGACCGGTCATTCATCAATCTCATCTCCATCCCGAGGGATTCCCTGGTCGATGTACCGGAATGCACCGTGACAGGCGGCACGATTCCCGCGCAAAGCGGAGTGATGTTCAATTCCATCTTCGCACAGGCCTACGCGCAGGGCGGTGATCTTTCATCCGCCGCCAGCTGCACGCTCAACGCGGTCAACGCCTTGACGGGCATGGATATTCAAAATTTCGTCGTAGTCGACTTCAACGGTCTGAAAAGCATGATCGACGCCATCGGCGGAGTGGACATCTGCATTCCCACCGATTTGACCGATTCCAAGACCCACCTCAATCTCACCAAGGGCATGCACCACCTTGACGGCGCCTCCGCCACGCAGTATGCCCGTATGCGCCATGGCACCGGCACCGACGGTTCGGACATCATGCGTACCACCAGGCAACAATATCTGGTCAAGCAATTGATGAAAGAAGCCCTCAACAAGAATCTTTTCACGCAATCAAGCCAGCTCTATCAATTGGCCAAAACAGCATTGCAGTCCTTGAACATCAGTTCAGGACTCGCAAGCGCCACCACCTTGGTCGGCCTCGCCATGAGCCTGAAGGATCTGGATCTGGACAACCTGTTCACCCAAACCGTTCCCGTGACCACGGCTCCAAGCGATCCAAATCGTGTTGTGTGGACCGACAAGGCATCGGCCCTATGGGAGAAGATGCGTAACGACCAGCCGCTGGGGACCAAAAAGACGGTCGAGAAAAAGACGAAATCCAACGGCAAATCCTCCAAGAAGAACGCGGAAACGAAGAAAAACGATACGGATGATACGGCATCCAGCGGTTCTTCATCCAATAATGGCTCCGCAACCGGTCAAAGCCAGACAGGCACCGGCGAAAACCAGGTGGATGCAAAAACCGGACTGACCACGGACGCGACCGGTCAGCTTATCGACCCGAATACCGGAGGTATCGTCGATCCGGAAACCGGAACAATCAAGGATCCGGAAACCGGCCAATACCTTGGCATTGCGCAAAAGTATCTCAATGCCACCGTCTGTGCGGTCAATTAGCAGGGTTCGTCGCTACCGCCTGCGTAACGGGGTTCGTCATGCGACCGTCCGTTTCTCGGGGTTCCTTCCCATGGTCTGCCGTGGGAAGGAACCCCGAGAAACGGATGAATGCTCGACGCCGTGGTTGCGTATCGGCCCTTGATGGCTCCGTCTTGATGAACTTCTTGATGAGCTCCTTAATGAGCTCCGTCTTAATGGAACTTCAGCGCCTCTGGCGGGCCCATCGCCATAGCTGGTCCCAGCTTGTCGTCATGGCTTCATTGCCATAACTCATCGTCATAGCCTGTCGGGCTCATCGATAATTGCCCGTGTTTTGCGCGCATAAAAATTCATGCATGCGAAAAACCTCACCCCAGCACATACGAAAAACCGCATCCTGATTGCCGAAACTGAATTTCCTCAGTCCAACAATCAGGATGCGGTTCGGCAACGGTCAATCCCATTGGAATCTACCGCTGCGGTCGTATGCCGACATTGCGACCCGCATGTGGTTTACCACATGCCGAACGGGTCGAAGAGCCCGCCGTTATCACCGTCGCTGCCGCTGCCATCGCCGTTGCCGCTGTTGTCGTAACCGTTGCTGCCGTCGCTGCCGTTAC
>ERZ808240.5230-NODE-5230-length-10732-cov-3.566639_pt1 | contig 10732 bp, 9 predicted proteins | sample MGYA00521084_ERZ808240 | MGnify/ENA primary metagenome ERZ808240 (study PRJEB31516, sample SAMN03275571) | gut metagenome | biome: mammalia-associated habitat; material: feces | host: Papio cynocephalus | place: Kenya | collected 2012-08-06 ... | reverse complement strand
GCCAGCACGGAGCAGTGCAGCTTATAAGCGGGCAGACCGCCCAGCGCGTCCACTACCTGCTTGTTGGTGACGGCCAGAGCCTCATCTACGGTTTTGCCCTTGATGAGCTCCGTGGCCATGGAAGAAGAAGCAATGGCGCTGCCGCAGCCGAAAGTTTCAAACTTTGCATCCTCGATGCGGTTGTCCTTGATCTTCAGATACATTTTCATAATGTCGCCGCACTTGGCGTTGCCGACCTCGCCCACGCCGTTGGCATCGGGAATTTCACCTACGTTCCGGGGATGCGTGAAGTGATCCATGACTGTTTCTGTATAGAGTGCCATATTGAAAACCTCCTTGGGATTGTAATCGAAAGTAAAAACTGATTTATCGAGGAAAAGACTGCGTGGAATAACCGTGAACGCGTATGAACCTGCCGCCGTTTTCCGGCGGCGGGATGCATTACAGCATAAACTGCTTCTTGCCGGAAACCAGATCTTTCCACACGGGAGAAATGCTCCGCAGATAGTCGACAATGCGAGGGACTTCCTTGAGAATGTGCTCCACATCCTCCTGCGTGTTCCACTCGCACAGGCTCAGCCGCAGAGAGCCGTGGGCCACCTCATGCGGACGGCCGATGGCCAGCAGCACATGGCTGGGATCCAGAGAGCCGGAGGTGCAGGCGCTGCCGGAGGAGGCGCAGATTCCGGCCTGATCCAGCAGGAGCAGCAGGCTTTCGCCCTCGATACCCTCAAAACAGAAGTTTACATTGCCGGGGAGCCGATGGACGGGATCACCGTTCAGAGCGCTGTGGGGGATCCGGGACAGTCCGGCAATCAGCTGATCACGCAGAGCGGAAACCTTGACGGCGTTTTCGTCAATATGGTCGCAGGCCTCTTTCAGCGCAGCGGCCAGCCCCATAATACCGGGGACATTTTCCGTGCCGGCCCGCTTGCCGCGCTCCTGAGCGCCGCCCTCAATGATATTGGTCAGGGGAATGCCCTGACGGGCGTACAGGACTCCGGTGCCCTTGGGGCCATGGAACTTGTGGCCGGAGAGGGACAGCATATCAATATTCTGTTCTTTTACGTTGATATGCAGGTGACCGGCAGCCTGAACGGCGTCGGTGTGGAACAGGACGCCCTTTTCATGGCATACAGCGCCGATTTCCGCGATGGGAAGGATGGATCCAATCTCGTTGTTGGCATACATGGTCGTGACAAGGCAGGTATCAGGCCGGATGGCGTCCGCGACCTGCTGAGCGGTGACGGTGCCGATGGAACCGACAGGCAGCAGCTCTACCTCAAAGCCTTCTTTCTCCAGCTTCTTCAGGGTATGGAGAATGGCGTGATGCTCAAAGGCGGTGGAGATGATGTGCTTTTTGCCCTTGCGCTCACCAATGCGGGCGGCGGAGATCAGAGCCTGATTGTCGGCCTCGCTGCCGCCGGAGGTGAAAGTGATTTCCCGGGGGGTGCAGCCCAAACAGGCAGCCACGGTTTCACGGGCGCTTTGCAGGGCTTCCGCAGCCTCCTGCCCCAGCCGGTACAGGCTGGAGGGGTTGCCATAGTGAGTTTCCATATAGGGCAGCATGGCGTCAATCGCCGTGCGGCTCATTTTTGTCGTTGCAGCATTATCTGCGTATACCATAGCGGGTTTCCTCCTTTGTGGTGCTATGTAATATGAAAAATCATCAAATGTCAGTCGTTACAAATTCCGTCTGTTCCCGGGCGGTAAGAACCCGCTTGCCGGACTCTACGGAATGGGTCAGCCAGACGTTGCCGCCGATGACGCAGTTATCGCCAATACAGGTATCGCCGCCCAGAATAGTGGCTCCGGCGTAGATGACCACGTTATTGCCGATATTGGGGTGACGCTTGTTGCCTTTTACGAGGGTGCCGTCCGCCTGAACGGCGAAGCTCTTGGCACCCAGCGTCACACCCTGATACAGCTTTACGTGCTCGCCGATGACCGTTGTCTCGCCGATGACCACGCCGGTACCGTGATCAATAAAGAAATAAGGGCCGATTGTGGCACCGGGATGAATGTCAATGCCGGTGAGGGAATGGGCATATTCCGTCATCATCCGGGGGAGCATGGGAACTTTCAGAAGATACAGCTCATGAGCGATGCGGAAAATACTGATGGCTTCAAATGCCGGATAGGCCAGCATGACCTCTTCCGGGCAGGTGGCGGCGGGGTCGCCCTCATAACCGGCCTGAATGTCTGTTTCCAGTGTGGCGCGGATGGAGGGCAGTCTGGCAAACAGAACATCGGCAACCTCTTCGTATTCGGGAGGCTCCTGATAGACGCGCCGAAGCACCTCCAGCAGCTGCCTGCGGGCCATGATTTCCAGATCTGCCTGCGTGTGCGCTTCTTCCAGCTCGTCAAACACGTTGGGATATAAAATGGAGCGCAGCAGCTCCAGCAGATGGATCATCTGGGATTTCAGATGGGTGTAGTTTGTCATGTCATGCTTCCTCTCATTCCAATTCCAAAACGGTTCCGGAATGCGCCTGTGGAACCGGCTGTTTCTGCGCTGAAATTAAGATACGCCCATAAACATACTTTGTCAATATGTTTAAAGAAAATTCAGAGTTTGTTTGCATTTTCAGGCTCCTGATGGAGCAGATCCACCAGAGACACACTGTCCAGATAGCCGTTTATGAGACTGTCCAGCTTTTCCCACATGGGCAGTGTCTGACATTTTCCGGCACGCGGACAGCTGTTTTTGCTGCCGTCCAGACAGGCCACCGGAGCCAGAGAGCCTTCGGAGAGCCGCAGGATCTCGCCAACGGAATAATCTTTCAGTTCCCGGCTCAGGCGATAACCGCCGCCCTTGCCCCGCAGACCCTCCACCAATCCGGCCTTGACCAGAACGGAAACAATGCTTTCCAGATATTTTTCGGAAACCTCCTGCTTTTCTGCAATCAGCGGCAGAGGAATCCAGCGGCTTCGGTCATACTGCGCCAGTTCCATCATGATCCGCAGCGCGTAGCGGCCCCGCGTTGATACCAGCATACAGGCACCTCCTGTTTCGGGTTGTCGGACAGCATCCGCCGTCCAAACGCAAACCCTATCTTATCACTATGTTTATCGAAGTCAAGAAAAATATACAAAAAATCAGGCCGATTTCCGAAACCGGCCTGATCCGGCGGCGATTATTCGGCTTTTTCAATATCTCGGACAGTAAGCTCCGTTTCATTTACGGAAAAATGGATTTCCATACCTGCAAAGGTAAAACCGTAGATCCGGCTGGGATCATTCTGGTAATGAGGGCGCGGATCCTGCGCCAGAACCCCTCGGAGAGCTTCCCTGCGGCTTTCCGGCACACGTTCCAGCAGCGCCGGGGGAATAATGACATCCAGCGTTTCTCCGGCAGGGACTGCGGCGAAACCGCCCAGAGCCTCCGGATGGCTGTCCGCGTAAGGAATGTAGGGCTTGATGTCCAGAATGGGCGTTCCGTTTACCAGATCGGCGCCTTTGACGCGAAGCACCGGGCCATCGGCTGTCTGCCGGATTCCGGCAAGCTTCACGCAGGAGAGCGCGATGGGGTTCGGGCGAAAGGGGGAACGGGTGGCAAAGACTCCCATGCGGGTGTTGCCGCCCAGCCGGGGCGGACGCACCGTAGGCGACCAGTTTTCCCGGATGGCCCGGTCAAAAACCCAGACCAGCCAGATGTGTGAAAAATCTTCCAGCCCTCGAAGCGCATCCGGGTTCCGACAGGCGGATTCAAATACAATATCGGCTTCCAGCTCATCCACCAGACCGCTTTGCCGGGGAACACCGAATTTTTCGGCAAAATCACTGCGGATATGGGCGATGGGGTGCATGATGAACTCCTGCGGCTGCGGCATAAAAGCACCTCCTGCTGCATAATTTCAGGATGCTATCAGTTGACAGGCATGAAAGACGCTGGAAAGACACGCTGTCAGGCGGATTGACCTCATCATCTGATGGCATGGACAGTATAGCAGAAATTTGGCCGCCTGAAAAGGCGGAAAAAAGGCCGGCGGGGCGGCCGGCTTTGCCGGACGGAGAAGTAATCCTTTGCGCAGGATCGGGGACGTGGAGGATCGTGCACATAGATTGTGTTTCCTGAGAAATGTTTGTGAAATTCGCTGTTGACGGCGGACGAAAAAGAAGGTATGATAACATCAGAAAATCTGGTGGAGCAACCTCTTTGATATGATGAGGAACTACTTGGTATGGAAAAGGAGAGCTGTATCATGTATACACAGGAAATCACCGTTAATAACGAGGTAGGTCTGCACGCCAGACCCGCAACCTTCTTCATTCAGAAAGCGAATGAGTTCAAAAGCGGCATCTGGGTAGAAAAGGATGACCGCCGTGTCAACGCCAAGAGCCTGCTGGGTGTTTTGTCTCTGGGCATTGTGAAGGGCACAACCATTACCCTGATTGCGGATGGCGCCGATGAAAAGGAAGCTGTCGGCGCTCTGGTGGATCTGGTAAAGGATAACTTCGGCGAATAACACACGAGAATGACGGCGTTCCCACTTGACGGGAACGCCGTTTTTTATTCGCGGTCGGACACTTGCGCCGGCGCGCTTTTTTTGCTACACTGTGGGCAGTCAACGAAAAGGGGGGCGGCACTGTGACAAAAGATGAATTGCGGGCGAAAGCCAATGATCTGCCGCTGCTGCCCGGCGTCTACCTGATGATGGACAAGACTGGTAAGGTTATCTATGTAGGCAAGGCCAAAAAGCTGAAAAACCGGGTCAGCCAGTATTTTCAGGAGAGTGCTTCACACACTCTGAAAACGCGGCAGATGGTAAGTCAGGTAGACCATTTTGACACGATCTTTGTCTCCAGTGAATTTGAGGCACTGATTCTGGAGAATTCACTGATCAAGCGGCATATGCCGTACTACAATATTTTGCTGAAGGACGACAAGGGCTACCCCTTTGTCCGGCTCGGCCAGGGACGGTATCCGAAGTTCACGCTGGTGAACCGGCCGGCCAATGACGGAGCCAGATATTTTGGGCCGTTTGGAGGGCGCTATGAAACGCGGCAGGCGGTGGATGCGGTATGTCAGGCTCTGCGCCTGCCTACCTGCCGCCGTCAATTCCCGCGGGATATTGGCGCGGAACGTCCCTGCCTGAATTTCCATATGGGCCGATGTGATGGCTTCTGCCGTCCGGAGATGCCGGAAACAGAATATGATCGCCGGATGGAGCAGGCCTGCCAGCTGCTGGAGGGACGCTCCAGACAGCTCCTGCGCGATATGACTGCCGAAATGGAGGCGGAGGCGGAGGCGCTGCGGTTTGAACAGGCGGCACAGCTGCGGGATCGCATTCAGGCCATCAGTGCTTTGGGAAAAAAACAGACGGTCATCGCAGGCCTGTGCGCCGATACGGATGTGTGGGGTGTGTTTCTGGGAGCGGGGAAGAGCGGATACGCAGTACTCCATATGGAAAACGGGAATCTTGCAGGACGGGAAACAAAGCTGCTGACTGCCCCCATGGAAGAGTCGGCGGCGGAGCTGCTGGCGGCTATTACCGCGCAGTATTACCTGCCCCGGGCCATTCTGCCCCATGAGATACTGCTGTGTGTGGATACCGGGGACTGCGGGGAACTGTCCGAGGCTCTGACGCAGCGGGCCGGCCATAAGGTGTGGGTGCACGTACCTCAGCGGGGTGAAAAATCCACGCTGGCGGATATGGCCGTCCGTAATGCACAGGAGGAAGTGCAGCGCGCCACCACTGCGGAGGAAAAGACGGCCTATACGTTGGAGATTCTGCAAAAAATGCTGAATTTGTCCCATCCGCCCAAGCGGATGGAGTCCTTTGATATATCCAATACCGGCAGCAGCGACATTGTGGCTTCCATGGTGGTCTATCAGGGCGCAAAACCCCTGAAATCCGCCTATCGCCGTTTTCAGGTCAAAGAGTTGACCGGCGGGCACCCCGACGACTATGCATCCATGCGTGAGGTGCTGCGCCGGCGGCTGCAGCGGGCGGCGGATGGGGACGAGAAATTTTTGCCCCTGCCGGATCTGTTTCTGATTGACGGCGGCGTGACCCATGCCGACGCCGTGCGGGAGGTGGCGGAGCAGTTTGGCTGTACTGTACCCATCTTCGGCATGGTAAAGGACGACCGCCACCGTACCCGGGCGCTGGTAACGCCGGACGGACGGGAAATTGGCATTGTGAATAATCAGGCGGTGTTTTCCCTTATTGGACAGATTCAGGAGGAAACGCACCGTTTTGCTATCACTTATCACCACCAGCGCCATACAAAGAGTGCAATGCGCTCCGTTTTGGATGGCATTCCGGGGCTTGGGCCGAAGCGGCAGGCAGAACTGCGGAGGCATTTCGGCACAGTCAGAGCTGTCAGGGAAGCGGATGAGGAGACTTTGACGGCGGTGCTGCCGAAAAACGTGGCCCATGAGGTTTGGATCCGGCTCCATCAGAAACCGGAGAACGGAGACTGATCGGGCGACAAGTTAAAAAAGAACCCCGGCTTGGCAAACCCAAGCCGGGGTTCTTTTGCCGGAAATGCAGAAAGCAGGGCGGCGCACAGCGCCGTCCTGCCTGAACGAACGGAAGATCAGTCGTCGTCCCGGAAAACAATGTTGCCCGGTTCGGCGGATTCGATGATAGCCAGAGACTTCAGGTTGACGCCTGCGGCACGCAGACGGTCACCGCCGCCCTGAAAGCCTTTCTCCACGGCGCAGCCGATGCCCATCAGCTGGGCGCCTGCGGCGGAAACGATGTCGCACAGGCCGCGCATGGCCTCGCCGTTGGCCATGAAATCATCAATGATCAGGACTTTGTCACCGGAAGAGAGCCATTCCTTGCTCACCAGCAGGGTGACCTTCTTTTTGTAGGTGTAGGAATAGATGTCACTCTGGTACAGGCCGCCCTCAATGTTGTCGCTTTTGGCTTTTTTGGCAAAGATCATGGGTTTGTGATAGTGCATGGCCACAGCGGTAGCCAGAGCGATGCCGCTGGCCTCAGCGGTGAGGATCATCGTCACGTCGTCCATGTTGAAATACTTGCCGAACTCCTCTGCGATGCGGCTCAGCAGATCAGTGTCGATGCGGTGGTTCAGAAAGCCGTCCACCTTGATGATGTTACCGGGCAGGACTTTGCCCTCTTTTACGATGCGATCCTTCAGCTCCTGCATTTGAATATCCCCCACAATTTTATAGTAGAATCATAAAAACATTTGCGCGAATGTGTCGATATTCCTATTATCATGGATTTCGACAGGTTTTGCAAGTGCTTTTCCCAACAAAAACAATCTGCCAATAGGTGCTACCTTTGTTAAAATGACTGCCATTGACGGACAATTGAGGTAAAAACTGCGCCGTGCGGTGTGCACGGCGCAGAGCGAACCTTATTTGCCCTCAAGCCTGTCGGCGACGGCATTGAGCCAGTCGCCCTGAAAAGACTCAATATCACCGGCGTCTGTCAGGGACGCAAGAGCGGGATCAATGGGCATTTCGGCCAGCAGAGGCAGATTGTGAGCCTTGGCAGCCTCAGCGGTTTTCCCCTGACCGAAGAGGTAAATCTTTTTGCCGCAGTCCGGGCAGGCAACATAGCTCATGTTTTCCGCCAGACCTACGATGGGAACTTCCATCATTTCCGCCATTTTCACAGCCTTTTCAACGACCATGCCCACCAGATCCTGAGGAGAAGCAACAATGATGATGCCGTCCAGCGGGATGGACTGGAATACGGACAGGGATACATCGCCGGTTCCCGGAGGCATATCCACGAACAGATAGTCGCAGTTCCAGAGGACGTCCGTCCAGAATTGCTGCACCACGCCGGAGATGACCGGGCCGCGCCAGATCACGGGATCCGTTTCATGCTCCAGCAGCAGGTTGATGGACATGACCTGAATGCCTGTTTTGGACTGCATGGGCAGCAGGGCGTTTTCCGTGCCTGCGGCGTGGCCGTGAATCCCGAAAGCTTTGGGAATGGAGGGGCCGGTGATGTCGGCGTCCATAATGCCCACCTGATAGCCCCGGCGGCGCATGGTGACGGCCAGCTGGCTGGTGACCATGGATTTGCCCACGCCGCCCTTACCGGACACAATGCCGTAGACCTTACCTACGTGGGCATCGGCGTGGTGAGCTTTCAATAAAGACTGCGGCTCCCGGGAGGAACAGCTCTCTCCGCAGGTAGAGCAGTCATGCGTACATTCGCTCATGGTGTTTGAATCTCCTTTTCCTATTTTCAAATATTATTGAATATATTTCATTATGTATCAGCTATCTTATACCTGCCGGACGGTTTCGTCAACACTCAGAAAAAGGATAGAGGAATCAACTGAGCGTCTGAACGGATACAGCGCTGTCGCCGGAGAAAAAAGCCGCTTCCCGGCTGTGGCAGGTAAACAGCAGAACCTGCCGATGCTCCGCCTCTTTTCGCAGCCAGCGGAGAGCGATAGCACAGCGGTCATCGTCGAAATTGGCCAGCGCATCGTCCAGAATCAGGGGGATTTCTGCTTCAGGCGGCAGCACCAGCTGACAGATAGCCAGCCGGGCGGCCAGATACAGCTGGTCGGCGGTTCCCGCGGACAGCAGTTGGATGTCCCGATTCATGGGATCACCCGCAGGCTGGGCGGTGAGATGAAAACTGCGGTCGAGGGCCGCGCCGGTGTAGCGGCCGCCTGTAAGCTCCTGAAAGATTTCGGCTGTCCGGCGGCTGAGCTGCGGTGAAAAACGGTTCTGAAGCGCAGTATTGGCAGCGGAGAGGGTATCCATGGCCAGACGCAGGGCATCGTATTCCTGCTGAAGCTGAACGATTTGATCTTGCAGGGCCTCTGCGGAGGCTTGCAGAAGATCCGGATCCCCCATGGCACGAAGCTGGCCGGAGAGTTGATCGGCTGCCGAACGGGCCGCGGCAGCCTGCGCCTGCGCCTGTGCCAGCTGTGCGGAAACAACGCTGCGGCTCCGGGCAGGCGGCTCCGGAGCGGGGGCGCCTGCTGCGGAAATTCCCTGCTGTGTCAAAAAGTCCCGGCGGGACTGAGCCTCCCGCGCAGCGGCCTGTGCTTCGGACAAAGCACGGCGGCGCTGTCCGGCGTTCCGCAGAACCTGATCGGCGGTGGGAATATCAAAAGCAGAGGGGGCAAAGCGGCGAACCTCCAGCAGGATGGCCTGCTCGTTGGTGGTCAGGGAGGCGTACAGGGCGTCGGCAGTGGCGGTTTTGGTGTTCAGGTCGGCCTGCGCAGCGTCCCGCGTTCCCACGGCCTTGGCATAGGCGTCCGCGAGAGCGGCAATCTCGTCTGCATCTGCGGTACCGAAGCGTTTGCACAAAGCGGCATTCTGCGCGGCCTTCAGGGCGCGTTTCTGCATTTGGCGAGAAATGACTGCGCCGGAGGCAATGATTACGGCGAAGATGCTCCAAGGCAGTGCCTTTTGCCAGCCGGAGAGATATGCACTATATCGGAAAAGGGCAAATGCGGTGACTCCGATGGCGGCGGTCAGCATTAGGAAAAATACAGCCAGAGAGGGGGCGTCGTTAATAGATACCTTGGGGGGAGCGGCTGCTTCCTGACGAGCTTCCTCGGCAGTCTGACCGGCAAAGGGACTTTCACTGACGGCTTTTTCCGCATACAGCAGGGCCTTCATGGCTTCGTCCTTATCGGTCCGGGCTTTGGCCACGCTCTTCCGCACGGTTTCCAGATTTACGATAGCGCCCCGGAGACGGCTGACGGTTTCAGCGTCTGGAACGCGCTCCTCGACTAATTGGCGTTCCAGCGCCAGCGCCTGCTGCGCAGCTGCATCGGCCGCCGCGGTCAGATCCTCCAGCTGACGAATCTTTTGGGCGGCTTCCCAGCGGTCATGCTGGGCCAGTTCGGCGGTAAGGGCGTCGATCAACTCCTGGGCCTGCTGGACCTGCATCCGGCTTTCTGCCAGTTGCTGCCGGATTTTGGCTGAGACGCTGATCTGACGCTGCATATCGGCCAGTTCAGCCTCCAGAGCGGGGAGCTGGCCGTTTTTGTTAAAACGACGGCGGTTCAACTGCTTCTTCAGCGCTTCATAGGCCTCGCTATAAGAAGTATTTTCTTCTCCGGAGGAAATCAGCGAAGCCACCCGGCGTTCCAAGCCTGCATCCTGACTGATGGCAAGGCCGCTTTGCCGGATAAAAGCGCTGCGTTCAAAAACCTCCCGGCTGACGCCCAGCAGTGTTTCACCGCAGTTAGTGCCGTTAAGACCTTCAATTTGCGTGCCGGTGTTGGCGTATACGGCTTGGAATTCCGCCAGCGGCGCATTTTGACGGCGGGTGCCGCGAAGAAGGGTAATTTCTGCATCACCGGCGCGGCAGTCCAGCCGTCCGGCCATGGAGCTGCCGTCCCACGGGGCGTAACGGTTCTTTTCGGCAATAAAGCCAGCCTTGTCACGTTCGCGGCTGTTAATGCCGTAGAACATGGCGGTCAGAAAAGCGCACCAGGTGGATTTTCCGGTTTCATTGGGGGCTTCCAGAATATTCAGGCCGCTTTGAAGCAGCAGGGTTTCATTCCGCAGACGGCCAAAAACTGCGGACATACGTTGAATCAGCACAGATATACCTCCGTGAAACACTTATAATGTAATGCCAGTATAACATACAGCACCTGATTTGCACAGAATATTTTGCCGGACGCTGGAAAGTGGGAAAACCATAAGAAATACTAATGATAAAAATTAAAAAAACCTGAAAAAACCCATTGACAAAACAGAAAGCATCTGGTATTCTAACTAAGCTGTTTGACGGCGATGAAGTACAGAGGTCGAGCGATT
>ERZ808240.5229-NODE-5229-length-10732-cov-7.805751_pt1 | contig 10732 bp, 15 predicted proteins | sample MGYA00521084_ERZ808240 | MGnify/ENA primary metagenome ERZ808240 (study PRJEB31516, sample SAMN03275571) | gut metagenome | biome: mammalia-associated habitat; material: feces | host: Papio cynocephalus | place: Kenya | collected 2012-08-06 ... | reverse complement strand
GCCTGAAAGATGTCCCGTGAGGGGTCTTTCTCCAACGTGTTCATATTCCAACGGTTAATCTCATGCGCCCGAGTGAACGTCTGTTTTCCCCTGATAATCTTTTCTTCTTTGAGATAGCGCAGAGCCTCAAAGAAACGGTTTATTACCTTTTGGCTGTCTTCTGTCTGCATTGTTCTTCTGATTTTAAGTTAGCGGCTCTGAACCTCTCATTCATTTCTTTCTCCCGTTCTGTCAGGCGTTCTTGCCAACGGCTCTCAGCGTCAGCCGTGAACACGGGCTTTCTTCCCTCCCTGACGGCGTTTTCAAACTCTCTGACCTCTTCCCCTGACATATAAGGTATGTACTTGTCAAGGTCTAAGAGAGCCTGAATGTGGTTCATCGTCTCACGTTGAAGAGAGAAGAGCTTACCGATTTCAAGCATCTCTCCCGTCCCGAAGAGAAACCAACGGGCGTTAATCTCAGGCAGCTTTTCAAGAACGGTCAAGATAGGCTGCACCCCGAAATTCTCGCCTCTCAACATCTTTGAGAGATATTGGGGCGACCACCCCATAAGCTCGGCAAACGGGATTTTCTTCCCGCCTGTCTTATATCTGATTATTTCCTCTAATCTTTCGTTCATCATAATTCTTTGACCTCTTAATATTTTGGTATTGTCTGTTCAACCCCGCCGAAGCTCACTACACGGCAGCGGCAGAGGCGGCATTGTCTTCCTGACGGGCAACCGCTTTTTTATTCTCGGCAATTTGTTCTTTCAAAAGGCTCATCAGTTCATCTATCTGTTTGTCCTTTGAAGCAAGGCTCGCCGCCTGTTGTTGAAGAACAGCCCACACGTCCTTTTGTATCGTCACGCTGTTTTCACTGTTCAGGTTATTTTCAGGCTCACGTTTGAACATATCCCCCTCGCCCGTCATTATCCAAACTTCGTTTATATTTTCATCAAGACGGCAGAGTTTCTTCGCAAACTTATCTGAAAGAGGCACACGCCCGTTGACAATCTGAGAGAATGAGGACTTTGTATAACCCATTATCTCAGAGAGTTCTCGGTCGTTCTCTGCTACGCCCTTATACAACAGCCAATTGATGGCTTTTCTTATTCTTTGTATCTCCGTCATATTACTTAATTAAAGTTAAAAATCGCAATTTTCTTTCGGAAAATTCTTCTAAAAGCGAAACTTAGTTTATATTTGCACACAGTTACGGTTAAATAACCGCACAAAGATACGAAATAAGAATTAAAATCGGAAATAAACTGATAAGTAAAATCGAAATTTTAACAAGAATTTATGCAAGAAATGATTTTCAAAACTGATTGCCAAAAGGAACGTGAAGCACGTGACAAGGCGATTTACGATGACTACAACAGCCTGATGGCGGTCAAGGGTCAGAGCAAAATGATGGTCATTCAGCACCTCATGGGTAAGTACAACGTTCACAGCATGGGGACGATTTACGTTATCCTGAAACGGGTTGAAGAGAGCCTGAAAACGGAGGAGGTGTAAGTATGGCAAGTAAGGCAGCAAACAAGGCGAAGTATCAGTACAACAAAAAGTACGTGGAGGCTTATTGGGAACGCCGAGCACAGCGTGAGAACGGTCAGACAGAGACCGAGAAACGGCATGAGAAGTCTGTGACGCTCTCAACAAACGACAAGGACTTTTTCCCTGAACTCGCCCAAATGGACGTTGAGACCTCAGTCAAGCGTGAGGGACGTTCAGACGCAAAGTACATCAAGGCTCTTGAAGACGCTAACAGAATGTACAGGAGTGAGAATAAACGCCTGATTAGACTTCTGACAAAATATCAGGAAGTAATCAAGCTCGGTTTAACAGCATTAAAACGGAAAGAAGATGAAGAAATCTAAGGTTTTCAAATGGGCGTTGTTAATCGCCCTCGCCGTTTGGTTCAGTTTCTCTTTCATCGTCTTAATTGGCGAGGAAGACCCAAAGAACCCTTTGACCCTCATTCAGTTTTTCTTTATGAAAGCGGGGGCGTTGGCAAGCACCGTTGTCACGGGGTTCTGTTTCGCAAGGTTGCATGAAAAGGGGTTCTTGCCTGACCTCTCAAAACTCATGGAGGAATAGCGTATGTGTGATATTTGTCACGGACACCCAGGCTGCCCCGTCTGCTCGCCTGAGCCTCGCATGATAGAGTGCGCCGCCTGTCAAGGTCAGGGCTATATATGGCACCGATATGACATTGAGCAGAACAGAGAAACAGAAGTGACGGAAGAAGAGTTCAACGCTCTGCCCTCTGAGGACGAAGCCAATGAAAAGGGGCTGCGTTATTGTCAGGGCGAAAAAGAAACGTGTTCCGTGTGTGACGGGACGGGCGAGGTTGAAGACGAAGAACTTTATGAACCCGAATGGGACGATTAAGAAGCCTATGGCAGCAACACTTGAAGAACTGAGCCAAAAACTTGACCGCATCGGCGAGTTGGCTCTGATTAACGCAAAGACGGTTCTTGACCTGAACGAAGCCTCCCTGTTCACAGGGTTCAGCACGGGACACCTCTATCGCCTGACATCAGGGCGACAGATACCTCACTTCAAGAAGAACCGCAAACTTTATTTCAAAAAATCTGACCTTGAAGCATGGATGTGCGACAACAGGGTTCAGACGGAGAAAGAAATCAACAGCAAGGCAACGACATACGTTGTCACGCACAAGAGATAAAAGACAAAGTTATTAACCGCCCTCACGGGCTTAAAATCATTCAGCAATGAATAATGAAATCATCGAAGTAAAACAGGCTGATATGCTCCAAGCTCTCAACCGAGCTGACATTGACGCACAGGTTGCCACGGCACACGCTTATCCCCGTGACATCAACAAAGTTTTGAACACCATTGAGACGCTCGCGACTATGGACCAAGAGACCGCCGAGGATTGTTTCTACGTTCTGAGACGCAAAGACAAGAACGGCAACGACAGCGTCATTGAGGGTCTTTCAGTCAGAATGGCTGAGATTATCGCCAACGCATGGACGAACCTCAGAGTTGCGACCCGCATCATTGGCAATGACGGGCGTATGATAACGGCTCAGGCTGTTTGTCACGACCTCGAAACCAACGTTGCGGTCTGCAAGGAGGTCAAGAGAAGCATCGTCACAAAGAACGGCTACACATTCAGTCAGGATATGCAAGTTGTGACGGGCAACGCTGCCGCCTCTATCGCTCTGCGTAACGCCGTTCTGACAGTTATTCCAAAGGCTGTCACAAAGCGCATCATCAACAACGTGAAAAAGGTTGCGCTCGGTCAGTCTATTGACCTTGAAACAAGCCGTCAGAACGTCATTCAGTATTTCGCCAAACTGGGCGTTAAGGAGGAGCAGCTTTTCTTCTACCTCGGCGTGAAGAGTGTTCAGGAGATTGACAAACAGAAAATCTTTGAACTGAGAGCAACAGCCAACGCAATCAAGGAGGGAACGACAACCGTTGAAGAGTGTTTCGTGAAGCCCGCCATTGAAGCCAAGAAACAGGCAGAGGCGGTCAAGAAGACAACCAACGCACAAGACAGAGCCGCAGCAGCTATCGCTCAGGCTACGGGCGCACAAGCCCCTGAGGGCGTTGACCCTGAGACGGGCGAGATAAAACAACAGCCCGCCACCGACAACTCAAAGAAGACATCAAAGACAACAACTAAAAAATAACAGCATTTATGGAAATCAAGATTGAAAACGCAAAGGCTGCTTTGAAAACAGCCGATGAGAGCGTGAAAAAGGTTCTTCTCGCTCTCTTACCCGAATTGAAAGAGACAGAGGCACAGACAGCCGCAAATCGCCCGATTACAGAACGTGTGAAGACCTTTGAGGACGCTTGCCGTGAATTAGGCGTTGACCCTGAGGAATATGAAGACAAATTCGCTAACGCCCCCGCTGACGTTATGGCGTTCTTGAAGCTCCGTGTAATCTGCGCCGCCCTGAATGAGGGTTGGGAACCTCAGTTCACAGAGGACGAATGGCGTTGGTATCCATGGTTCTACCTATGGACTGAAGAAGAACTGTCAGAGAAAGACGATGATTGGAAAGCCGACCACGCTCTTATCTCAACAGATGATTATTCAGGCGACTTTGCGGGCTTCGCCTATGCGCTCTCGCTTTACTCCCCCTCGTCTACGAGTGCGTACTTCGGTTCTCGCCTTTGCTTTAAGAGCGAAGCTCTCGCCACGTACTGCGGCAAACAGTTCATCAGCCTTTGGGCTGACTTCAACCTGATTAAGAAATAACAAGTTTAACCCTCAAAATAACAGCAGAAATGAAAGATATTAAGAACATCATCGCCGACCTCCAAGCATGGGTCGAAGAAGACACAGAGAACAGAGCAATCGCCCTCGTTGCGGTTCAGAAGACAGAAGAGACAGAGGAAAAATATTCCGCTGACCAAAATATCGTCACAAAAGGTAAGACGGGCTTTCTCGTTGACGCTTTCGGAAGCGTTTTGACTGACAAAGACCCTGAGAACGCTCTGCACAAGGTTCTGAGACTGACAATCCGCCGCCAAGCCCTTGACGGTCTTGTGAAGATTGCGGAACGTGTATTCAAGGATAAGGACAACAAGCCTGAGAACGGTTCAGAAGAGGGAAAGGAGGCTGACCATGAGTAATCAGGTTATCAGACCGAAAGACCGCACAGAGTGGTTGAAATACCGTGAGAGTGGAATCGGCTCATCAGAGGTTGCGACAATCGTAGGGCTGAACCCTTGGGAAACGCCTTATCAACTATGGAGACGAAAGAAAGGTCTTGACCCCGCGAAACAGGAGAACTTCGCGATGAAAGCGGGTCATTATCTTGAAGACGCAGTTGCGCAGTTCTTCCGTGATGAAACGGGCTGTGAGATAATCAAGCGTTCTGCCATTGATTGGATGATTATCAACACAGACAAACCGTATATGCGTGTCAGCCCTGACCGCACTTATTGGCTCAACGACAAGCCGCACAACGCTCACAACAAGGGCATATTGGAGTGCAAGACAACTCAAATGAGCATTGACCCCGAAGACCTCCCCAAGCATTGGTTCTGTCAGGTTCAGTATCAGCTCGGAGTTGCGGAGCTTGAACAGGCTTCACTCGCCTGGCTCTGCTCAGGGCGTGAGTTCGGCTACAAGAACCTGACCTTTGTTCCTGACTTCTTCAAATGGCTCTGTGAAGAGGTTGACCGCTTTTGGCTTGACAACATAGAGGGCAACAAAGAGCCTGACCCGCAGAACGCCAAGGACATTCTCTTGAAGTTCAACAAGCACACGGGCGGCAAGGTCATTGAGACCACCGAGGAGATTTTTCAGGCTTATTCAGACCTGAAAGACGTGAAGACGGAACTCGCCGCCCTGACAGAGCGCAAGAACGAGCTTGAAGAGAAGATAAAGCTCGGCTTCGGTGACGCAGAAGCCCTGAGCTACGGCGGCGACACAATCGCAACATGGAAAAGCCCGAAGCCGTCAGAGAAGTTTGACGACAAGGCTTTCAAGGCTGACCACCCCGACCTCTTCAAGGAGTATGCGAAGACGGTTCAGGGCGCAAGGCGTTTTCTCTTGAAGTGATTACAATGTAATCAAATAACCGAAACAGACAGATGAACAGAAAGAACAAATGACACATCAAACTCCGCTCATGGGTGAGAGCCGCCGAAAGGTCTCTCAACGCAAGCTGTTATGCGTGGTTAGCCCTGTCAGCGGGGTTTTCATTGACAAGATAAGAAACAACATGATACAGTTACGTTCAAATCAGGTTGAGCCGATAGAAAAGGCTATCAGGTTCTTTCAAGAGAAGAAGCCGAAGCCCTCTTTGATTGTTCTTCCGACAGCGTGGGGAAAATCAATCTTGACAGCCTTTGTTGCGAAGAACACTAACGATAAAATGATTGTTCTTCAACCCTCAAAGGAGTTGTTGGAACAGAATTATTTGAAGTACGTGAACCTCTGTGAGGGGTTCGCGAATGCGGGTATTTACAGCGCAAGTTTCGGGAGCAAGGAGATAGCTCAGATAACTTATGCCACGATAGGCTCAATCAAGACGCTCGGGGCAAAGTTCAAGGCTCTCGGCTTCACAAAGATGCTGATAGACGAGGCTCACCTCTTTCCCCGTGAGGCTGACAGCATGCTCGGCACGTTTCTCAAAGAAAGCGGCATAACTCACGTTCTCGGCATAACGGCGACACCTGTCAAGTTACAGACTGGAAGAGACCTGAGCGGGCAGAATTATTCAAAGCTCGTCATGCTGACATCAAGAAGCAAAAAGGGCAATTTCTTCAAAGACATCATTCATGTCGGTCAGGTCTCAGAAATGGTTCGTCTCGGCTTTTGGTCTCCCCTGACCTATGAGGCTTCACAGTTTGACGACAGCCGACTTGTCTTCAACACTTCAAGAAGTGAATACACGGAGGACAGCGTTCAGAGGGCTTTCGAGGCTAACGGCGGCACTCAGGCTATTGTCAACGCCCTTGACGCTCACCCTGAGCGGCAGCACATTCTCGCATTTGCCCCCTCTGTTCAGGACGCTATCAGTCTCTCAGAGCATTATCCGAACTCGGCTGTCATATACGGCGACATGGATAAGCGTGAGAGGGCTTCAATCATTGAGAGGTTCAGACAGGGCGAGATACGGGTCATATTTAACGTGAGAGTGCTTTCAACGGGCTTTGACTATACAGGTATCGATTGCATTGTTTTAGGCGTTTCTACGGCTTCTATCGCCCTCTATTATCAAATCATCGGACGAGCCACCCGTATTGACCCCAACAAGAAAGACGCTCTGATTATTGACCTCGGCGGCAATGTCAAACGCTTCGGACGTGTTGAAGACCTGACCTTTGAGAAAGGCAGAATGTGGCGTTTGTTCGGCTCAGGCGGACGGCTGCTCTCAGGCATACCAATCGCCGACATCGGTCAGTACACCCGTGAGGACACTCAGGCTATTGACGCTCAGGCGGCGCAGCCGATTGTTATCATGCCTTTCGGCAAATACAAGGGTGACAGAATAAGCGACATACCCATTGATTACCGCAAGTGGATGCTCAGGGCTTTTGAGTGGAACAGCCGCAATGCGAAACTGAAAAAATCAATCATGGCAACCCTTTAATCAAAACATCATTATGGCAAGACCATCAAAAAACAATGCGGACTATTTCAGTCATGATGCGGATATGAGAAATGACGTTAAGGTTAAGGCTCTTCGCCGCCGTTTCTCTCACAAAGGCTATGCCGTTTGGTGCTTCATGCTTGAAGTTCTGACCGACTCAGACTTTTTCGAGGTTTCTTTTGATGAAGTGAACCAAGAACTTTTAGCGGCAGACTTTGACGTTTCTGTCGAAGAACTGCGTGAGATTGTTGAATATTGTCAGAAGATAGGTCTTCTTCAATCAACACAGGACGGGAAAGTTTTCTCAGAAGCGCATCAAAGGCGGTTCTCGGGTCTCTTGACAAAAAGAGAACGTGACAGAGAGAGAATTGCACGGCTCGCAAAGGAAGAGAAACAACTTGAAACAAAGGTTATCGCAACAGAAAAGTCTGTTTCAAAAAGTTGTCGCCCCGATAACTCACATAGTAAAGTAAAAGAAACTAAAGTAAAAGAAAGTAAAATAGAGAAATATCCCTATCAAGATATTATCGCCGTGTGGAACTCTGTCTGTCTCTCTCTTCCAAAGGTTCTGAAAGTCACAGAGGCGAGAAAACAGAAAATGAAATGCCGCTTTCAGGAGTTCGGCGTGAAGCCTGACGAGTTGAAAGACTTCACGATGAGACTGTTTCAGAGGGTTCAGGCTTCTGACTTTCTCACGGGGCGCAGCACGGGCAAGATGGGTTGGTGCGCCAACTTTGATTGGGTCTTTGAAAACCCGTCAAACTGGGTCAAGGTCTCAGAGGGAAACTACGACAACAACAGGGGCGGCGGCTCAATAAACACGGCACAGAAGCCCGTACAAGCCGCTGACGGCTCTCAGGTTCAGTTGGGCGTTGGAGAATACATAGACGGCTCAGGGCGGCGCACATACGGCACGGGACGGGCTGATATCCCAATGACGGCAGCTCCCCGCCCGTCTGAGCGGTATTCATGGGACGCTGCCTCAAATTCATGGGTTATGTTATGAGACAGACAAAAAAGAAGAGCCTTGAAGAAAAGGCAATGCGGGCGAACGGTCTCAGCCGTTCTTGCTCAAAGTGTAATCATTTCCCCTGTTCAGAGGTCTTTTCAAGGCTCTGCAGCGAGGCTTTCATTGAGGGCTTCAAGAAAGGGTACAAAACTCACAGAAAGGAAACATCAGAATGAAAAGTTATTCAGACTTCGGCATAAATATCCCCTACGGGCGCACCACGGGAAAGGTCAAGACCTATTGCCCGAAATGTCACGAACAGAGGCATGACAGACGGGACAAAAGCCTCTCTGTTGACCTTGACAAGGGTCTTTGGAATTGTCACTACTGCGGTTGGGGCGGGTCTCTTGAAACGAAAGAGCCTTGGGAGCGTGAAGAACGCCCGTGGCACAACTACGCTCCGATAAAACGTCAGAAGCCTGTCTACAAGAAGCCCCCTCAGCACGCTTTGACGGCTGTCAGCGAGAGAGCCTTGAAGTGGTTTGAGGGAAGAGGGATAAGCGCAGCGACCCTGAACGCCCTGAAAGTCTCTGAGGGCATGGAATGGATGCCGCAGAACAACGCTCAGTCAAATACGGTTCAGTTTAACTATTTCCTGAACGGTCAGCTCGTCAACACGAAATACCGCACGGGCGACAAGAAGTTCAAGCTCGTTTCAGGGGCGCAGCTTATCCCTTACAACATTGACGCTATCAAGGGTCAGAAAGAATGTATCATAACAGAGGGCGAAATGGACGCTCTCTCATTCTACGAGATAGGCTTTCACAATGTTGTCAGCGTTCCGAACGGGGCTAACGCCAATCTTGAATATCTTGACGACTTCATCGAAGAGTATTTTGAAGACAAAGAGACAATTTTCATCGCCTCTGACACGGACACAAAGGGCGTTCTCCTGAAAGACGAGCTTTTGAGACGTTTCGGGGCTGAACGCTGCCGAATACTTGACTACGGTCAGGACTGCAAGGACGCTAACGAGGTGTTGATGAAACACGGGGCGGCGGCACTGAAAAAATGTCTCACGGAAGCCCCTGAGGTCAAGTTAGAGGGGGTCTTCACGGTCTCAGACTTCGAGGCTAACCTTGACGCTCTCTTTGAACACGGCATGCAGAAAGGGGCGACAATCGGACTTGAAAACCTTGACCGCCTGATTTCCTTTGAGACGAAGCGTATTTGTGTTGTGACGGGTATTCCTGGTTCGGGCAAGTCTGAGTTCATTGACCAAATCGCTGAAAGGCTCAACATGCGCTACGGGTGGAAATTCGCGTATTTCAGCCCTGAGAACGCCCCTCTTGAATACCACGCTTCAAAACTGATTGAGAAGTTCACGGGACAGCATTTTGACCGTCAACACCTCACGCTGCCCGCTTACAGACAAGTGAAAGAATATCTGAACACGAACTTTTTCTTTATCAGCCCAAAGGAGGATTACAGGCTCGACACAATTCTTGAAAAAGCCCGCTTCCTTGTCAGGCGGCGGGGCATAAAATGTCTTGTCATTGACCCGTACAACCGCTTGGAGGACGAGAGTGACGGACACAATGAGACAAAGTACATATCAAAGCAGCTTGACCGACTGACGAATTTTGCACAGCGCAATGACGTGATGGTCATTCTCATGGCACACCCCACAAAACAGTCAAAGAACAAAGACGGGGTTATCGAAGCCCCGACACTTTATGACATCAGCGGCTCGGCGCACTTCTACAACAAGACGGACTTCGGTATCGTGGTACACAGAAACAGAATTGACAACACGGTGGAGGTTCACGTTCAAAAGGTGAAATTCAGACACCTCGGAGAGTGCGGAACGGCTCTCTTCAAATATAACCTGAACAACGGGCGTTACAGCCCATACACGGCGGGGGTTGAACCCGTATGGGACAACTCAAACCATCTTCAAGAGGAAATGCACAGACGGCAACAAGAGGCTGAGGAAGCGGCGGTCTTTGACTTCACTTCACAACCGCTTGACGATTGCCCGTTCTGACGAGATATAAGTTTAATCAATAAAACAGACACAATGGAAAGACAAGTGACAGCAGAGGAAGTGAGAAGTTTTCTCTCGGCTTCTGACAGACAATTTGTGAAAGGCGGTATCAGAATTTCCCGTGTCCGCTTCAAGCGTGATGAAGAGGGCAACTGCACGGACATTCTCCTTGACTATGAACAGACGGTTTCAGAGACAGGGGAAAACAACGCTCAGGAGGGTTCAAAATGACAAAACAAAGACTGAACCCGCACAACCCGACAAAGCCCGCAAAAAGGGTCTCTAACCCTCAGACAAGGGCAAGGGACAACCCTCAGGGGAAAAGACAGAGAGAAGAGAGAAAGCCGTGAACGCAAATGTTCTGAACTTTCTAACGAAATCGGAAGTTAAACCATAAAAATAACAAGAAAATGAACATCATCAGTAAAATGACATTCAACAGAAAGACCAAAATCAACGGGCGTTACATCAACCTGACAGGACAGAGCGTCAGCATAACAGACAACGGCATTTATGTGAATGGGAAGCCGATTGAAGAGTTTGACGAGAGCCAAGTGCCTGTTCTCAAAATTGAGATAACGGGCAACATTGAGAGCCTGACAACAGAGAATGGCGAGGTTACCGTGAACGGGCGTGTCGGGTCAGTTGTCTCAAAGAACGGCAA
>ERZ808240.5228-NODE-5228-length-10732-cov-13.846399_pt1 | contig 10732 bp, 9 predicted proteins | sample MGYA00521084_ERZ808240 | MGnify/ENA primary metagenome ERZ808240 (study PRJEB31516, sample SAMN03275571) | gut metagenome | biome: mammalia-associated habitat; material: feces | host: Papio cynocephalus | place: Kenya | collected 2012-08-06 ... | reverse complement strand
AAAGCACCGGGTAAGGAGTTGACAGCGTCGAGCCGCTGTCAATCAACAGTCCACCGGACTGTTGAATTGAATCTTTCGAATCTCCGCGAATATCAAAAAAGAGATATCCCCCATGGGGGATATCTCTTTTTTGGTGACCCGCTGGAGATTCGAACTCCAGACCCACTGCTTAAAAGGCAGTTGCTCTACCGACTGAGCTAGCGGATCGGGTGGCTGGGATGGCCGGATTTGAACCGACGCATGTCAGAGTCAAAGTCTGATGCCTTACCGCTTGGCGACATCCCAATGTTGAAGCGTCATCCTTTGCACGGACACAGGGGATTATACCATGAAACCGGGGATTTTGCAATCCTTTTTTTGAATATTTTCCGTCAGCCAGGCAGGCCGGTGGCACCGGTGACGAGAATGCCCAGGACTGCCCGGTAGATTTCGTCGAATTGGGTCAGCGGCAAGGGATTCTGGCCGGTGCCGCATTCGATGGTGAAGCCCGGCCGCCGCCAAGCCTGAATGAACCAGTCCTTGTAGCCAGCGAAGCTGGAATTGTAGGGGGTGTCCTCCAGGGCGTAGCCGCTGAGCCGGGCGAATTCCTCCCCCAATGCCTGGGCACCCGGCACGACGTAGTCCTCAAACTGCCAGTAAATGGCCTCCCCCTGGGTGTGCAGGGCGATGACCAGGGCCGGGTCGACGGCCTGGGTGTAGTGGGCCAGGGCGATGGTCTCCCGCTGGTTCAGCGGGGCGCGACCCACAAAGTCCCGGGGGCCTGGGCGGGTGTAGCCCTGGGAAAATTTGATGTCCCGTGCCTTCAGCCACCCGGCGGGGTACTGGAGGTTCAGGTCAACCCCCAGAAGATTTGCCTTCCACCCATCCGGGAAGGGGATGGCCGGGTAGTTGTCCGCCAGGCTTTGCGCCTGCTCGTATTCCAGTGTGCCCGGCTCGATGGCTCCGGTGACCAAGTCCACCCCGTCCGGATCCACCATAGGCACGGCGAAAATGGTGGCCGCGTTCAAAATCGTTTTCGTGGGTACGCCGAAAAGGGTGCCCTGCGCCTCATCCGCCGCTGCCAGCTCCTCCAGGAATTTCAGCAGCACCGGGGCGGTGATCCACTCGTTGGCGTGGTGGGCGGCGGAATAGAGTACCCGCCGGTCGCCCCGGCCGATGCGCAGTGCCTGAAGAGGTCTGCCGAAGGCGGTGGTGGTCAGGGTCTCCAGCCGGAAAGCGGGGTAGCGTCCGGCCAGAGCCTCCATACTCCGGCGGCAGAGGTCGGAGGTCATAGGAATGTCCGTCTGTACGATAGCCAAAATATCACCTCCTGACAGCTTATGCGCCAGGACAAAAAAGGTGTTGACAATTTTTGATTTTGAAGTATGATTAGTCATACAAAGAATACCGGTAGGAGGAAACGAACATGGAAATTCCGGAGGGAAAGCACGCCTGGATGGTAAAAATCGGGGAAAAGGGTCAGTTTGTCATTCCCAAGGAGGCCAGAGACCTGTTTGGCTTCCAGCCTGGGGAGACGGTGCTGGTGCTGGCGGACAAAAAGCGGGGGCTGGCCATTCCGGCCAAGGCGGACAGCCAACGGCTGTTCCGGGGTCTGATCGCGGAGCTGGAGGGAGAATAATGGCGACGATCGTATTTTTCTCCATCCCCGCCCAGGGGCACACCAACCCCACCCTGGGGGTGGTACGGGAGCTGACCGCCAGGGGACACCGGGTGATCTACGATTCCTTTGAAGGATTTCGGGAAAAAATAGAAGCCGCCGGGGCGGAATTTGTGGGCTGCGAACGCTTCGCCCCCACAATGGGGCTGACCCGGCAGGCGGGCGCGCGGGTAGGCTCCGACCTGGCTCTGTCTACCCGGGTGCTGGTGGACACGATCCTGGCTCTGGATGAGCCTGTTTGCCGGGAAATGGAAAAGCTGCGGCCGGACTGCATCGTGGGGGACTCCATGGCGGTCTGGGCCAAAACCGTGGCGCAAAGGCGGAGCATTCCCTATGTGTGTTCCATGACCACCTTCGCCTTCAACCGGGAATCGGCGAAAATTCTGCCACAAGGTCCGGGACAGGTGCTGGGAATGCTCCTGTCCATGGGCAGGGTGAACCGGGAGATTCAGCGATTGCGGGCGGCGGGCTACCAGGTGAAAAGCGTGCTGGAGCTGATCGGCTGCGATGAGACCGTGCCCACGGTGGTGTACACCTCGCCTATGTTCCAGCCCGCGGCGCAGACCTTCCCGGCTTGCTTTGCCTTCGTGGGGCCGTCCATCCGGCCGGTGGAAACCCCGGTGGAAAAGACCCGGAAGACCCTGGTCTACATCTCCATGGGCACGGTGAATAACCACATGCTGCCGCTGTACCGGGCGTGTATCCAGGCCTTCCGGGATACGCCGTACCAGGTGATCCTGTCCGCCGGGGATTGCGCGGAGACACTCAAGAGAGGGAATTTGCCAGAAAACGTTTTCGTACAATCTGCTGTAGATCAGATCGGCGTTTTGGAGAAAACAGACATATTTTTGACCCACTGCGGCATGAACAGTGCCAGCGAAGGCCTATATTTTGGGGTTCCTCTGGTCATGCTGCCCCAGACCTCCGAGCAGAAAGGCGTGGCGAAACGGGTATTGCAGCTGGGTGCCGGAGTGCTTCTGAAGGGCACCTGGCCGGGGGAAATACGGCGGGTCGTCCGGCAGGTTCTGGAGGATCCGCGCTACCGGAAAAACGCGGAAAAAGTGGGGGAAAGCTTCCGCGCCTGCGGCGGCGCGGCGGCAGCGGCAGACTGGATCGAACGCCAGATTGCGGGAAAAGAAATGCAATGTTCCCAATGACCGTAAAAAATGAACGATGGTAACTGTGCATATTGTACATATTCCAAAGAACGGAGAAAAAGCAGCCCCTTGCCGCCCGGAGACGGCGATCAAAGGAAAACAGAAGAAAAAGTTCGGCGGCATTCCGGGTGATTTTCCCGGAATGCCGCCGCCTTTTTTCAATGAAAGGACGGCGTGGGGGAGTGGTGAACCTGCCCCTTTTTCTCGAACCAAACGGCGGGAGTCCGGGGGAATCGGGGGCGCAGGCTCCCGAAAGAAGACCTGCGCAAAATATTTCGTTTTGCGCAAAGCCGCGGAAAGGAATGTTCCCGGAAAAGAGAAGCCTCGGGAAGTGCTTTCCCCGGTTCTTTTTGGCTCTGGAGCCGAAAAGAACCGGGGAAATCCCCTTTCTGGCGGCTATTTTATCGTCATATTGCACAATCGGACGTTCACAAAATGAACACAATTTACAAATCGTTTGGAAAAACACAAATAATTCTTGACTTTGAAAACGATTAAGTTTACCATATAGGCAAGGAAAGGGACAACGTAAACGAAAACTGTGAGATTTGTAAGCGTATCCCTTAAAACCCGTGAAGAATAACAAGGAGGAAAAAACATGAAAAAACTGATGGCTATGCTGCTGGCGCTCGTCATGGTTCTGAGCCTGGCCGCATGCGGCACCAACACCGCCGCTCCCGCAACTACTGAGGCTCCCAAGGCTGAGACCCCCGCCGCTACCGAGGCCGCTCCCACTACCGAGGCTGCCGCCGAGGAAGGCAAGGTCTTCAACATCTACGCCTGGAACGAGGAGTTCAAGGGCTTCTTCGAGAAGTACTACAAGGTTCCCGAAGGCATCACTGTCAACTGGGTCATCAACCCCAACGCTGACGGTGTTTACCAGGACAAGCTGGACGAGGCTCTGCTGAACCAGGCCAACGCCGCTGCCGACGACAAGATCGACATGTTCCTGGCCGAGGCTGACTACATCCTGAAGTACACCGACTCCGAGTACACCCAGGATGTCGAGGCTCTGGGCGTCACCGATTTCTCCAACGCTTACGAGTACACCGTGCAGGCCGCTTCCGACGCCAACGGCACCGTCAAGGGCGTTTCCTTCCAGTGCTGCCCCTCCGCTCTGATCTACCGCCGCTCCATCGCCAAGGACGTTCTGGGCACCGATGATCCCGCCGAAGTCCAGGCCAAGCTGGACAGCTGGGACAAGTTCAACGCCGTGGCCGCCGACGCCAAGGCCAAGGGCTACATGATGACCGCTTCCGAGTCCGCTACCTTCCGTGTCTTCTCCAACAACGGCGAGACCCCCCTGGTCACCGACGGCAAGCTGACCCTGAACGACGCCATCAAGGCATGGCAGGCGCAGGCCAAGGACTTCTCCGACAAGGGCTACACCCAGACCTGCGACATCTGGTCCGATGAGTGCACCGCTCAGATGTTCAAGGACGGCAAGACCATGTGCTACTTTGGACCGGCCTGGTACTACAACTTCTCCATGGGCAACGCTCAGGATCCCGAGAAGGGCTGCCCCGGCGACTGGGCGATCTGCGAAGGCCCTCAGGCTCACTTCTGGGGCGGCACCTGGCTGCTGGCCGCTACCGGCTCCGACAACCCCACCATGCTGGCTGATGTGATGAACACCTTCATCAACGATGAGGAAGTGTGCACCAAGCTGGTCAAGGACGAGGCTCAGTTCTCCAACAACCAGACGGTCAACGCCGCTTGCGCTGCCGAGGGCGGCAACGAGTTCCTGGGCGGCCAGAACGACACCGCCGTGTTCGTGGAGCTGGCTAAGAACATCAAGTTCGAGAACAAGACCATCTACGATCAGCTGCTCACCGAGGGTCTGCAGAGCTACTGGAGAGAGTACTGCGACGGCGAGGTCACTGAGGAAGAGGCCATGTCCAACTACTACAAGTACATCAACGAGAAGTACCCCGAGATCGTTACTCCCTGATTGCTTGTAACTCTTGAATAAAACCTGTGGGGCAAGGCGAGAGCCTTGCCCCATTCCTTATTATAAGGAGAGGCCTTTTCCAATGCCCGAGAACCAATCAAGAACTTGTAGGGGACGATTGGGCACATCGTCCCGAAGACGAGCTTTGTAATTTAAATGGGTCGATGAGGGCATCGACCCCTACGAATCCGAATGAAAATGATGAAGACATTCTTTGACCTGGCTTCAAAGCAGGAAAGTCCTGATTTGAATCGAAGCCAAAGAAAGCAAGGAGGAGAAACAATGAGTCGTCTGCCTGACAATGCCGCCGGAAAGCGTAAGGGTATCAGCTACGCCAAATGGGGCTATCTGTTTATCGCGCCGTTCTTCATTATCTATGCCGCGTTCAACCTGTATCCCCTGATTCTGACCGTCTACAACAGTTTCTTTGAGAACTACCGTTCCGGTCTAAAGCAGGTGGGGCCCAACTTCGTGGGTCTTGCCAACTACGTCAAGCTCTTTACCCCCGACAGCAACGGCACCATCGACATCCTGAAGTACGCCGGAAATACGGTGATCCTGTGGGTCGGCGGCGCGGTGCCCCAGATCCTTGTGGCTCTGCTGCTGGCTATCTTCTTCACCAGCTACCGGCTGAACATCCGGGGTCAGCAGTTCTTCAAGACCGTCATCTACATGCCCAACCTGATCATGGCCTCCGCGTTTTCCATGCTGTTCTATACCCTGTTCTCCAACGTAGGCCCGGTGAACCAACTGCTGATGCAGTCCGGCATGATCGATACGCCCATTGACTTCTTCACCATGAAGATCACCGTCCGGAGCCTGATCTGTCTGATGAACTTCCTGCTCTGGTTCGGCAACACCACCATCCTCTTGATGGCCGGTATCATGGGCATCGACCAGAACATGTTCGAGGCCGCCAACATTGACGGCGCCAACTCCGTCCAGACCTTCTTCAAGGTCACGCTGCCCCTGCTGACCCCCATCCTGGTCTACACCGTCATCACGGCGCTCATCGGCGGCCTGCAGATGTTCGACGTGCCTCAGGTTCTGACCGACGGCGCGGGCAACCCCAACCGCAGCTCCATGACCCTGATTATGTTCCTGAACAGCTATCTGAAGACCAGCAAGAACTACGGCATGGCCGGCGCCATCTCCGTGATTCTGTTCATCATTACGGGACTTCTGAGTATGCTGGTGTTCAAGTCTCTGACCAAAAAGGATTAAGGAGGGAATTTCATGAATGCAAATGCTTATGACAGCCTGAAGGCAAAGCGGCAGCTGATGATCAGCCGGTTCGTGGTATATGTGATCCTGATTTTCCTGTCCGTGCTGTGTCTGTTCTCCTTCTGGATGCTGTTCGTCAACGCCAGCCGCTCCAACGCGGATCTGCAGGGCGGCTTCCGGCTGCTTCCCAGCAACTACTTCGTCACCAACCTGAAAAACGCCTGGACGGATGCTTCCATCAACATCCCCAGAGGTATGCTGAACAGCTTCATTGTGGCCGCTGCCACCTCGGTTCTGGCTACCTACTTCTCCGCCCTGACTGCCTACGGCATTCACGCCTATGACTTCAGGCTCAAGGGTGCCGCCTTCACCTTCATCATGGCCGTCATGGTCATCCCCAACCAGGTGGCGGCTACCGGCTTCTATCAGATGTGCGTGAAGCTGGGCTGGACGAACAACTACCTGCCCCTGATCCTGCCCGGCGTGGCGGCTCCCGTTGTGTTCTTCTATATGAAGCAGTACATGGAGTCCGTGCTGCCCATGGAGATCATCGACGCCGCCCGGGTGGACGGCTCCGGCGAGTTCCGTACCTTCAATACCATCATCCTTCCCATGCTCAAGCCCGCTCTGGCGGTGCAGCTGATCTTCAACTTCGTCCAGTCCTGGAACAACTACTTCATGCCCGCGCTGCTGCTGGACAAGGCCGAGATGAAGACCGTGCCTCTGATGATCGCCCAGCTGCGCAGCGCCGACTACTCCAAGTTCGACATGGGCAAGGTGTACATGTTCATCCTGCTCGCCATCCTGCCCGTGGTTGTGGTGTACATTGCCCTGAGCAAGTTCATCATCAAGGGCGTTACCGCCGGTTCCGTCAAGGGCTGAGCTAGGTTCCATATATCCCCGCTTTTTACCGCGTCCCGGCTTCCCGGGACGCGGCTTTTCCTGCCTCCGGAATCGAAAAATTTGGCATTTTCAACGATGCTTTCGCCAAAAGAAACCCCGGAAGTGTGGACAATCCGCCGACTTTGAAATCCACTACGCAGACAGGCGGGGGCGGCAAAACGAGTTTTGCCGTCCCCGCCCTTCCGCGCTCCGGTAGGGGACATGGCGTTGGCGTTGATTCGGGGGCTCGACAATTTCCCTTCTCCGTCTGAAAAAGAGGCCGCCGAAGCGTTGAGAGTGCTGAAGCAAATCTGCCCTTTTGCCCGGAACCGGAAAAACGATTTTCCCGGTTCCGGACACTTTTGCGTCCCGAAAGTCCGGCTCCGGACGCTGCTTTTCTTTGAAACAAGGAGGATTCAAACTGATACGGTTGCCCAATTGCATCGGGAAAAATTGTGAACTTTTTGTTGACATTTCACTACAAGGGTACTATAATACAGGAAGATGAGCCGGAATGCGCCAACATTCCCGCTCAGTGTTTGGAACCGCGTTTCGTGTCAGCGGAACGCCAAACTGTAAGGAGGGTAATATATGATTAGTTTCTTTGTATGTCTGGCACTTCTCATCGGCGGATACTTCATCTATGGCGGATTCGTATCCAAGACCTTCGGTCCTGACGACCGTGAGACCCCGGCTGTTACCATGGAGGACGGCGTTGACTACGTCGTTATGCCTACCTGGCGTATTTTCCTGATTCAGCTGCTGAACATTGCCGGCCTTGGACCCATCTGGGGCGCTGTGGGCGGCGCGATGTGGGGTCCCAGTGTGTTCCTGTGGATCACCTTCGGTACCATTTTCGCCGGTGGTGTTCACGACTTTGCCTCCGGCTTTATGTCCATGCGGCATAACGGCCTGAGCGTTCCCGAGCTGACCGGTATGTACATGGGCAACGTCATGAAGCAGGTTATGCGTGTGTTCTCCACCGTGCTGCTGTTCATGGTGGGCGTTGTCTTCGCCGTCGGCCCCGCCGGCCTGCTGAGCTATCTGTGCGGCCAGGGCGGCGGCACCAGCATCCTGACCAACAAGTATTTCTGGCTGGTCATCGTATTTGCCTACTTCTTCATCGCCACCTTCATGTCCGTTGACAAGATCATCGGCAAGCTGTACCCTGTGTTCGGCATCTGCCTGATTATCATGGCCATCGGCGTGGGCGCAGGCACCATCATCAAGGGCTACAGCATCCCCGAGATCTTCCCCCTACGCAACATGCACCCTGCACAGACCCCCATCTTCCCCGCTATGTTCATTTCCGTGGCCTGCGGTGCCTGCTCCGGCTTCCATTCCACTCAGTCCCCCATCATGGCTCGCTGCTGCAAGAGCGAGAAAATGTCTCACATGGTGTTCTACGGCGCCATGGTCTGCGAGGGCATCATCGCTCTGGTCTGGGCCGCTGCCTCCTGCGCGCTGTTTGACATCGAGGGCGGTCTGATGACCGGCCTGAAGGAAGCAATGGCTGCCGGCCAGGCTGCCTGCGTGTATAACATCTGCTACACCACCATGGGCGGCTTCGGCGCCATCCTGGCCATGCTGGGCGTTGTCGCCTGCCCCATCTCCTCCGGCGACACCGCTTTCCGGTCTGCCCGTCTGACCATCGCCGACGCCCTGAAGCTGGATCAGAAGAGCTACAAGAACCGTCTGCTCCTGACCGTTCCTCTGCTGGCTCTGGGTGTTCTGGTCTCTCAGCTGGACTACACCGCCATCTGGAACTACTTCGCTTCCACCAACCAGATCCTGGCCGCCATCGTTCTGTGGACCGCCGCCATGTATCTGCGTCACGAGGGCAAGAACGCTTATGTCGCCGCTCTGCCTGCTACCTTCATGACCGCTGTGACCATGTCCTTCGTCTTCGGCAGCAACCTGTACCTGGGCGGAATTTCCTTCCTGGCCGGTATCTCCAAGTACCTGGGCGTGGGCATCGCCGTCGTGCTGCTGATCGCCTTCATCGCCACCTCCAAGAAGACCACGAAGGCTGCTCAGTAATTCAATTTGAAAGGAACTTTCCCTATGTACATACCGTCGAAAGCACTGTCCGAAAAAGCCCTGCCCCCGGAGGTTCTCCGGCCGGATAAAATGTTCTGCACCCACTATGAGGATTTCGGACTGGGCGACAAGGCACTGTATGTGGGAATGTACGGCCTGAACCGGATCGGTTATATTCCGCTCAGCGCGGTCACCCGGGTGTTCAAACGTCTGGGCGTGACCAAGGGCTTCTTTGAGAACGGGAAGATTTACGGTACCCTGTGCTACCTGGTGGTTTGCTGGGACGGCAAGCAGAAGGCCTACCGCTTCTCCCATGAGGAGAATCTGGACGCGCTGCTCCAGGCCTTCCGGGAGAAAACCGACATTCCTGTGGGAAAACCCTGAAATTTCATACCCCATGCGCCCTCCGGCTTTTTCGCCGGAGGGCGTTTCGTTTGATTGTACCAAAGGGAACCCCCGGATTTGCCGGGTGCCAATTCTGAAACCGTAGGGGTCGATGCCCACATCGACCCGTTTTACCTGTCGGAAGGATTTGTTATCGGGCCGATGAGGGCATCGGCCCCTACAAGCACTTACTGGGCATCCCCGGTGAAGCCAATTGCGTCGATTTAATAACTTTTTAAGAATCCACCCCCTTTCTTATTCCGGAAAAGAATGTTATAATAGGCGCAAAAAGAGGAAGAAGGGGCGAAAGATATGTACAACGTCCTGATTTGTGACGATCAGCCGGATATCGTAAACGCGCTGAAAATTTATCTGGCACCGGAGGGCTACCATCTCTACGAGGCATACACCGGCAAGGAGGCTCTGGATGTGGTGAAAAAGCACGACATCCACCTGATCCTGCTGGACGTGATGATGCCCGTCATGGACGGCATTACGGCCACCTCCAAAATCCGGGAATTTTCCAACGCGCCCATCATTCTGCTCACCGCCAAGTCCGAGACCGAGGACAAGGTGCTGGGTCTGAACGTGGGAGCCGACGACTATATCACCAAGCCCTTCGTGCCGGTGGAGGTGCTGGCACGGGTTCGCTCCCAGCTGCGCCGGTATGACCGGCTGGGCAGCAAGCCGGAGACGGTGGAGGGCAACCTGACCGTAGGCGGCGTGACATTGGACGACCGGACGAAAACCGTCAGCGTGGACGGGGAAGAGGTGGCACTGACCCCCACGGAGTACGCCATTTTACATCTGCTCATGGCCAACCCCGGCAAGGTCTTCTCCACAAAGGTGCTTTATGAGTCCGTCTGGCAGGAGACCGCCCTGGGCAGCGAGGGCGCAGTGGCGGTACACATCCGGCACCTGCGGGAAAAAATCGAAATCAATCCGTCCGAACCCCGATACCTGAAGGTGGTCTGGGGTCAGGGCTATAAAATGGAGGCAACGGTCAGATGAAAAGTCATGGGGCATTCAAATTTATCGCCATCGGGCTGTGCGCCCTGTGCCTGCTGGGTGCCTGCGGCGGGCTGGCCGGAATCTTCTGCCTGTCCGAGCTGGATCTTTACAACAACACCGTAGACGAGTATCTGGCGCAGTCGGCCCGGAACTACGCGGCGGAATACGCCAACCAGGCGGCTCTGGAATACGCGGGGAAAATCCTGGGCGGCTGCTCTTCCGAGATGCTCCGAGCTCAGGCCTATGAACAGCACGGCGACCCGGACTGGTTCTACCGGCTCTACCCTGACCACGGCTATGAGATTCTGGACGCCGAGGGTCGGGTGGTCAGCAGCTACAACCTGGAAAACGCCCAGGCGGATGCCAACGCCGTGTGCTACACCTTCCCGGAGACGGGCAAGTACATGCACTTCCTTGGCTTCGTGG
>ERZ808240.5227-NODE-5227-length-10733-cov-7.673253_pt1 | contig 10733 bp, 9 predicted proteins | sample MGYA00521084_ERZ808240 | MGnify/ENA primary metagenome ERZ808240 (study PRJEB31516, sample SAMN03275571) | gut metagenome | biome: mammalia-associated habitat; material: feces | host: Papio cynocephalus | place: Kenya | collected 2012-08-06 ... | reverse complement strand
GTATTACCCACCGACGGAACCTGAACAGGAAAGAGTTCCTAACTTTTATTCCTGTTCGGGTATCCGTCAGCCTGCTGAATTAAATACCAATTTTTGTTTAAAAGAGAAAATTTTGGAATAAATTCCAGAGCTCCTACATAAGAATACTATGAGGGTAAAGAAAAAAGCCACAATCTTATGAAAAAGAAATGGAGGAGCATTATGGGACATACTATCAGCCGGAAGAGCATAAAGAAAATTATTACTATACTGACGGCTGCGGTTCTGGTACTGCTGCCTGTGGGAGGGAGTATCAGGGAGGTGCATGCCGAGGGAGAAGAGTCGTCGGATTCCGGCATGTCTCTGGAACATGAAAAGACAGTGACAGAGAATGCAGATGGAACCTACGATCTGAAATTGACAGTAAAAGGAAAAGTAACCAGCGAATCTTCGAAAGTACCGCTGGATGTCATCTATGTATTGGACAGATCCGGAAGTATGGATTATCCGATGGATCGTGATAGTCAGCATGATTGGGAAAATAACAGTGAAAGAAAGAATGCGGCAAGTCAGGCAATCAACAGCATGACGAATACACTGGCAGCTAATGAAAATCTGGATGTCAGATTTTCACTTGTGACGTTTAGCGGAAATAAAAGTGACGACTGGCCTGGTGGATATAGTGATGAGGCGTGGAATGATGCAGAGATTGCGGTGAACTGGACGAATCAGGCATCTGCAATTACGAAGCAGACATCTCCTGAATCAGAGGGCGGAACCAATTATCAGGCTGGGATCAGAAGTGCGGAAGAATTGCTGAATGGGAAAAGAGAAGGAGCCAAGACAGCGGTCATATTTGTATCAGATGGTGATCCGACTTACCGATATAATGAAAAAGGTTATACGTATGGAGACGGAAGGAACGACGATGGTGGAGAGAATCTAAAAGCAGCAAAAACGGCTGTTTCCATGATGCAGACGGACTATTTTTTCACTGTTGGTGTAGGACCGTCAGAAAATTACAAAAATCTTACAGATCTTGCCAATTCAGCAGTAAAAGCAGGAAAACGTGCATCTTATGCCGGAACAACACTGGCGAATCTGAATAAAGCATTTGATGATATCCAGGAACAGATTACAGAACTGGCGTGTACAAAAGTCGCAATTTCTGATCCGCTGAGTGAGAATGTAGAGATGGTGAAGGGGACAGACGGAAATGTCCTTACACCACAGGTGCAGATTTTTGACGCATCCGGAAATCCGGTAAGTGCATCCGGACTTGGAATCACGGCTTCTTATGACGCTGCGTCAAAGTCCGTTAAACTGCAGTTCCCAGCAGATTATAAATTGCAGGAAGGTTATACCTATGAGGTGGTTGCCAAGATCCAGCCGACAGAGACTGCATATGAAAAATATCGCACATCGGGCTACACTGACCAGGCAGACACAGGAACCGGAACGTATGCAGGAGAAACAGGATTCTATTCGAATCAGAATGAATACGCAGTACTGACATACGAATATGCAGGACAGAACTATACGGAATATTACAAGAAACCAGTCGTAAAAGTGCATCCGGGAAATTTAAAAATTTCGAAAACTATTACAGGACTGGAAGATAATCCGGAAGCATTGCAGAAAGTGATTCAGAATCTGTCTTTCACTTGTGTACTGACGAAAACAGACGGAAAAACGGAGACAAAAGAACTGAAGCTGAATGCAGACGGACTGGTATGGAATGCAGAAAATAACGCGTACGAATATACATTTACCAATCTGAAGCCGGGAACAACGTATAAGGTAAATGAAAATGCTGCCTCACTGGAAGGATATGATCTGACAGTATCTCCGGATACAAAGGAAATATCCGGGCAGATTGCAAGAAGTACAACTTCGGAAGCAAAATTTGTCAATCAATATATCCGGAGTGATCGTGTATTGACAATTGAAAAGAGAGTTGCAGGCAATATGGGTGACCGTACCCATGCCTTCCAGTTCCGCGTGCAGACAAAGCTGAATGGGAAAGCCTATACAGGCGGGATCAGCTATGTGAAATATGATGCACAGGGAAATCCGGTCAGTGAGGAAGAATTAAAGGATGCGGTTACAGTGGAAAATGGTGTCTATACATTCCAGCTGAAACATATGGAAAAAATCGAGATGACCATTCCATATGGTGTAGAGTATACCGTTTCCGAAGAGCCGGAAGATTATGACGTGCAGATTACAAAGAAAGTTTCTGAAGAAGATGAACAGAAACTGGACAATGGTAAAAAAGAACTTTCAGATATTTTATCAGAAAACACGGATCTGACATTTACGAATACGAAAGAAGTACAGCCGGCAACCGGAATCCGGCAGACATCTGCTCCGTATATGGTCATGACTGGTGCAGCATTCGGAATGCTTGTATTTTTCGGACTGGTATACGGAATCCGCAAATGGGGAGATCCGACAGAAGAATAACATCTGACAAGGAGCATATATGAAAGAGAAAAGAGAGATCATACTGTTCTTTACCCGTTTACTCATGCTGGCAGTGATGCTGGCGGTCCTGTTTGGCGTGATTTTTGGAATGATTTCTGCGAAGAATCAGGATATGTCCCCGAAAATATGTGCCGGAGATCTGCTCTTATATTACAGATTGGAACGGAAATATTCCGATCGGGATGTTGTGGTATTTCAAAAAGAGGGGACATTGTATACAGGGCGTATTGTGGCGAGAGAGAAAGATAAGGTAGAGATTACAGACAAAAATGAACTGAAGATTAACGGAAGCATTGTGAATGAGCCGGATATTTTTTATAAGACACCGGCCTATATGGATGGCATATCCTATCCGGTGAAAGTAAAGAAAGACCAGTATTTCATTCTGTGCGATTTCCGTGAAGGTGCAAAAGACAGCAGATACTTTGGTGCGGTCAGTGCAAAGGATATAAAGGGGAGAGTGCTCACTGTCCTTCGCAGATCGAACCTGTAGGATCAGTAACAGGATTACAGAATATGATTGCAGAACATGGAAAAAGAAAGGAAAAAAAGAAATGATGGAAAAAAGAATGTTGAAAAAAGTATCCACTGTTACGGCTGCAGGAATGATGATGACAGCAATGCTCGGAATGCAGGTGTCAGCAGCAGAAAGTTCAGGTACAGAATCCACAGTTAAGAAAAATCCGACGATTACAAAAGAGATCACGAAAGAAAGCAATGTATATGCACCGAATACAACATTTAAATTTACCGTTACTCCAGGAACGGCAGTGCCGGCAAGTGGGAATCAGGAGGCAATATATGCAGGACCGGCAAATGGGGTAACTATGGATAATGGCGTCATTGCATCGGTACCGGCGGACAGTGATATTGGAAAGGATAAAATTACAGTAGGAACAACCAAGCTTAATGTCAATGAAGCTGTATTTACAACAGGGGAGAATGCAAAACCTGGAATCTTCCGCTATGTAGTAAGTGAGGTTGCAGCAGACAATGACGGAAATGCGTATGAAGGTGTTGCTTATACCACAGAGCAGAAGTATTTTGATGTGTATGTAACATCCGATGATGATGGAAAGCTGGAAGTCAGCTCTTATCTGTTTGTAGATAAGGATGATTTGAAGTCAAAGGATAAGGGCATTTTCACGAATGATTACAGCTATCATCATGATACGTTGAAAGATCTGACCGTAAAGAAAAAGGTTACCGGTAATCAGGGAAATCGTAACAAAGAGTTTACATTTACGATAAAGGTAAAGGGAGCAACAGGAGAGCAGTATTATGTAACATTTTCAGATGGATCAGATCCAATCACGCTGGTATCGGGAGAGCCGCAGACGATCACATTGAAAGATAATGAGACAGCAAAGATCTTTGGATTGTCAGAGACAGATGAATATACGGTAACAGAGGCAAGTTATGCAGATGATGGCTATACAACAACCATTGATAATGAAGAAAAATTGACAGCAACAGGAACAATTAAAAAAGATAAAAAAGATGGAAAAACTGCAGAGAATGGAGACAGGAACATTACCGTAGTAAATAATAAAACAACGACCTCTCCAACTGGAATCTTCCTTCATGTCGCACCGTATATTGCATTGATTGGTGCAGCGATTGCATCTAGCTTTTTGTTCTTCAGAAGAAAACGTGTAAAAGACATGGACATTGACTAACCAGTCAGACAAAAAAGCAGATAGAAGATATAAGAAAGCATTAGGAGAGAGGAAGTGGCGAAATGAAAAAGGCAGCGATGGCAGCAAGAGTGGGCAACCGGATACTCAGTATCATGGCAGGAATCCTGATCCTTCTGATGCTTTCTTATGGAGTGTATTCGTTATGGGATACCTATAAGATTTATGCCAATTCATTTGCAGACGAAGAGTTGTTGAAGTTCCGGCCAACAGATGACGGAGAAGATAATCCGACGCTGGAAGATCTGAAAAAATTGAATCCGGACGTGAAAGCGTGGATTCGGGTGCCAAAGACCAACATTGATTATCCTGTGGTTCAGGGGCAGGATGATATGGAATATATTAATAAGAATGTATATGGAGAATTCGAACTGTCGGGGGCAATCTTTCTGTCATGCCTGAATACGGATGATTTCTCTGATTCATATAATCTGGTCTATGGACACAATATGAAAAATGGCGGGATGTTTGCGGATGTGGTGGATTTTACGAACAAAGAATATTTTGAAAAACACAAAAAAGGAACGCTTTATCTGACAGACGAGACAAGGAAGATCCGATTCTTTGCCTGTATGAAGGTGAATGCGGCAGATGCAAAGATTTATCATCCGGATGGATATCGTAAGGAAAATCTGAATGATTTGCTTGATTATATCCGGTCAAATGCAACACAGTACCGAGATATTCAGGTGACAGACGAAGATTCTCTGATCGCATTATCTACGTGTTCAGAGGCAGAGACGAACGGGCGTGTAGTTCTGATCGGGAAATTTGTGAAGTAGTGTAAAGGAGAAAAAGATACGGGGAGGATGAGAAGGAGGTGGCAGAAGAAACAATGAAGATCCTGGGATGTAGAAATAAAATAGCAGCAACGGCCCTGATATTATTTACATGGATAGGGAGTATGATGGCGGTTCCTGTGTATGCCGGAGTGTCAAATGTAGTGGTCAGAATTCCGGTAAGCGTGGAAGGGGCAGCAGGAACGATTGTATTGGAGCCGGAGAAAGCAGACGTACCAATGCCAGAGCAGACAGAACTTCAGATTGGAAAAGGTGAGAAGCAGAGCTTCGGACTAGTCCAGTATGAAGAACCGGAAGATTATCATTATAAGATTTATCAGAAGCCCGGAAATGCAGCATATGTTACCTATGATACGACAACATATGATGTGACGGTACGAGTTACCAATGCAGAAGCCGGAGAACTGGAAGCTGTAGTCTGGTGTGAAAAAGAAGGAACAAAAGGAAAATCAGACGAGATTGTATTTACAAATTCGGTAAAACAACCGATACCTGCGGCAACCCCAACAGGTAAAACAACCGTTCATCGGAAACAGCCGGTTAAGACGGGTGATGCAGCACCGATTGCAGTTCTGACAGCGTTGTCTGGTATATCGGCAGGAGTGCTGACTGCGGTAGAAAGATGGAAACGGAAAAAAGAAGATTAAAAAATCAGGAAAAGAACAGGTCGGGCAGGTGTGTCCGGACCTGTTCTTTTCCTGTTATAGCATCCAAAAATATGCACAAAGTATACAATAAACGCCGCTTTTTGTGATTTTGAACAAAAGCGGATAAACGGTTTTATGACATATGCCAAAATGTCAGAAACCCTATTGACATTTTTCTCACTAAGGAGTATCTTATAATCAAGATTTGGATACAAAATCAAATATCACACATCAAAGATCAAGCGACAAAAGAGTGTGTGAAAATGAAATACGTATCAGAGAAAATCGAACGAAATAATTACAAGGAGGTAATGAAGATGAGTCAGATAACAATTACATTACTGTTTCTGGCATTTGCAATCATCATGTTCATGTTGGAAAAGATTCCACTTGGGGTAACATCGATGATTGTCTGTGTGGGACTGGTAGTCACAGGGGTTTTGGACTGGCAGACTGCATTCTCGGGATTCATTGACAGCAATGTAATCTTATTTGTTGCAATGTTTATTGTCGGTGGAGCACTTTTTGAGACGGGAATGGCGAACAAGATAGGCGGAGTGGTTACACATTTTGCAAAGACTGAAAAGCAGCTGATCGTTGCAATCATGGTGATCGTCGGAGTGATGAGCGGATTCCTTTCCAATACGGGAACAGCCGCGATCCTGATTCCGGTAGTTATCGGTATTGCTGCAAAATCAGGATATTCAAGATCAAGACTGTTAATGCCGCTGGTATTTGCGGCAGCCATGGGAGGTAACCTTTCATTGATCGGTGCACCTGGTAACATGATCGCACAGTCATCCATGGAAAAACTTGGACTGAAATTTGGTTTCTTCGATTATGCAAAAGTAGGACTTCCAATTCTTATCGTAGGAATCATTTTCTTCGCTCTGTTTGGCTATAAATTTTTGCCGGACAAGGCTGATACAAGTAATGAGGGAATATTCGATGAGACCAAAGATTTCAGTAACGTTCCAAAATGGAAACAGAATCTTTCACTGGTCATTCTGCTGTTAACCCTTCTGGGAATGATCTTTGAAGATAAGATTGGTATTAAGTTATGCGTGATCGGATGTGTGGGAGCACTTGCACTGATCGTTACAGGAGTTATCAGTGAGAAAGATGCACTGCTTTCTATCGATCTCAAGACGATATTTTTATTCGGAGGTACACTTTCCCTTGCTTCTGCACTGGAGAAAACAGGTGCCGGAGAATTGATCGCAGATAAAGTAATCGGAATGCTGGGAGACAACCCTTCCCCATATATATTAACATTTGTAATCTTCATGCTCTGCTGTATCATGACGAACTTTATGTCTAACACAGCAACGACAGCGTTGATGGCTCCAATCGGAGTATCCATCGCACAGGGCATGGGTGCAGATCCAAGTGCCGTACTGATGGCATGCGTAATCGGAGGCTCCTGTGCATTTGCAACACCAATCGGAATGCCGGCTAACACTATGGTGGTAACGGCAGGAGGATATACGTTCAAGGATTATGCGAAAGCAGGTATTCCTATGATCGTAGTAGCAACCATTGTAAGTATGATCTTGCTTCCAATCTTCTATCCATTCTTCCCATAAAGTAAGAAGAAAGTATTTGACCTCTAATCTCCATAAAACGGAAGATGTAAGCAGACATACCTCCCATGACAGTATCTGGTAAATGTTTTTCGCTGGCATTTATCAGATGGCCGTTGTGGGAATATAGATAGAAACTAAAAATTTTTAATAGAATTTCAAGGAGGATATGAAAATGTCTAAAGAACAACAGGTAACACAACTTACAGATTATATGGCAAAATTTATTGCACATATCGCAAAGAAACTGCCAGATGATGTCATTGAAAAATTAACAGAGCTGCGTGAAAAAGAAGACAGTCCGCTTTCAAAGGTAATTTATGATACCATGTTCAAAAATCAGGAACTTGCTGTAAAGCTGAACAGACCAAGCTGCCAGGATACAGGTGTATTACAGTTCTGGGTAAAATGTGGAACAAAATTCCCACTCATTGATGAGCTGGAAGGTCTTCTTAAGGACGCTGTTGTAAAAGCAACATTTGAAGCACCTCTCCGTCACAACAGTGTAGAGACATTTGACGAGTACAATACAGGAAAGAATGTAGGAAAAGGAACTCCTACTGTATTCTGGGACATCGTTCCAAATTCTGATAAATGTGAGATCTATACATACATGGCAGGAGGCGGATGTACTCTTCCGGGAAAAGCTATGGTTCTGATGCCGGGTGAAGGATATGAAGGGGTTACCAAGTTCGTTATGGACGTTATGACAACATACGGACTGAATGCCTGCCCGCCGCTTCTCGTAGGTGTAGGTGTAGCAACATCTGTAGAGACTGCAGCACTTCTTTCTAAGAAAGCACTGATGCGTCCGATCGGATCACACAATGATAATGAAAGAGCAGCCAAGATGGAAAAACTCCTCGAAGACGGAATCAATGCGATCGGCCTTGGACCACAGGGTATGGGTGGAAAATATTCTGTAATGGGCGTTAACATCGAGAACACAGCTCGCCACCCATCTACGATCGGTGTAGCTGTTAACGTAGGATGCTGGAGCCACAGAAGAGGCCATATTGTATTTGATAAGGACCTGAACTACACAATCACAACACATACGGGGGTAGAATTATAATGGTAGAAGTAAAGAATGGTAAAAAAATCTTAACAACACCTATTTCAGCAGAAGATTTAAAAGATATCAAGATTGGTGATATTATATATTTGAATGGAAGCATGACAACTTGTCGAGACGTTGCACACCGTCGTCTGGTAGAAGAAGGAAGAGAACTTCCTGTAGACGTAAGAAATAATGCAATCTTCCACGCAGGACCGATCATCCGACCACTGGAAAATGACAAATTCGAAATGGTGTCTGTAGGACCGACAACAAGTATGAGAATGGAGAAATTCGAATACGAATTCGTAAAAGAGACTGGTGTACGTGTGATCATCGGCAAAGGTGGTATGAAAGAAAATACCGAGCGTGCATGTAAAGAATTCGGAGCAATCCACTGCGTATTCCCTGCCGGTAATGCTGTAGTAGCTGCTACAGAAGTAGAAGAGATCGTAAGAGCCGAGTGGAGAGATCTCGGAATGCCAGAGACACTCTGGAACTGCCGTGTGAAAGAATTCGGTCCACTGATTGTTTCTATCGATGCAAACGGAGACAACCTCTTTGAAGAAAGAAAGGTTGAATATAATAAGAAGAAAGATGCTGCTACAGCAGAAATCTGCAAGCATGTAAGCTTCATCAAATAAATTTTTGTTACAGTAAATAAATCCAAGAGAACCCTTTTATACTAATGTAAGTTATGCAGTTATTCCCCGGGCTATCCCTCCTAAAGAGCCCGGGGAATTTTTATATTGTTTTGTCTCCGTTCAACAAAAGTTTATGTTATACTACATAAGATTGGAAAGCGAGGAAAAAGCAATGTTATATATGATACCAGATTATTATCATGAATTTACCTGTATTGCGGGAGAGTGTGAAGATACATGCTGTGCCGGCTGGCAGATTGTGGCAGACAAAGCAGCACTGAAAAGATATAAAAAAGTAACCGGATCGTTTCGAAAGAGATTAAAAAGATCGATTAACTGGAAAGATGGAACATTCAGACAGGATAAGAATAAACGTTGTGCATTTTTAAATGAAGAAAATCTATGCGATATGTACACGGCACTTGGCGAAAAAAGTCTGTGTAGGACTTGCAAGATGTACCCAAGACACGTGGAAGAATTCGAAGATGTCAGGGAGATGACTCTGTCGGTATCCTGTCCGGAAGTAGCAAGGATCTTACTGAATAAAAAAGAACCCGTACATTTTCTGACATACGAAAGTAATAAGGAAGAAGAATATGATGACTTTGATCCGTTCCTGTATTCAAAACTGGTGGATGCAAGAAAAGTAATGATTGATATTTTACAGGACAGAAGCAAGAAACTGGATCTCCGGGTCGGTCTGATACTGGCAATTGCCCATGACCTCCAGGTGCGTATCAAGAGAGAAGATATCTTTTCAATCGATGATGTATTTGAAAAATATCAGACGGAGAAAGCAGTGCAGTTTGTGGAAGCAAAACTATCCGAAGGTGAGGACTATGCATTTATTACAAAGATGTACCAGAATCAGTATCTGATGGAACGGTTAAGAGATGACTGGCAGCCACATCTTCTGGAAGCAGAGCAGCTGCTTTATGGAGATGTAAGCAAAAAGAACGACGCAAAATACACCTGGCATCAAAAACAGTATACAAAGAACAAGCAGGAATTTCATATATGGCTGAAAGAACATATGCCGGAATATGAGATACAATTTGAGCAGCTTCTGGTATATTTTATCAGTACTTACTTTTGTGGAGCAGTTTACGATGGCGAGGCATATATAAAGGTACAGATGGCGGTAGTGAGTGTATTTTTAATCCATGAACTTCTGATGGCGCAATGGCTGAAGAATGAGGAGATGCTGGAGATGGAAGATATCGTTGATACAGTATACCGTTATTCCAGAGAACTGGAGCACTCGGATCCGAATCTGAATCTGATGGAAAAACTGATGAGAAGAGATATCATTCCATGGTTTGGAAAATTGTAGTTGCAAATACATAAGTGGTATGATATAACAATTAGCAGGGAATGAAGTTCTCCCTTAGTAAAAGATACTAAAACCGCTTATAAAGCTGATGACTTCTGCGAGATTGTGACGCAGAAAGTCTCAGCTTTTTTTGTTGCCATGTGTTCGGAGAAAGCATTCGGAGATGGCTTCTGGAGAAGAAAATATCTTTACAGACCGTTATGCGTTATATGCTTGAAAAGGATAAGGAGGATAAAAATGTTACTAAGTGTTGCATTGATCCTGCTCTGTGGAATGGGAATGAGCTGGATCTGTCAGAAATTAAAACTGCCGGGGCTTCTGGGGATGCTTCTCACCGGCATCGTTCTTGGGCCGTATGTGTTGAATCTTTTGGATGAAAACCTGTTAAATATTTCATCGGAACTCCGGAAGATGGCACTAATCATTATTCTGATGAGGGCCGGATTAGGGCTTGATATTTCCGGTCTGAAAAAAATCGGGCGTCCGGCGGTAATGATGTGTTTTGT
>ERZ808240.5226-NODE-5226-length-10734-cov-3.463058_pt1 | contig 10734 bp, 8 predicted proteins | sample MGYA00521084_ERZ808240 | MGnify/ENA primary metagenome ERZ808240 (study PRJEB31516, sample SAMN03275571) | gut metagenome | biome: mammalia-associated habitat; material: feces | host: Papio cynocephalus | place: Kenya | collected 2012-08-06 ... | reverse complement strand
GAGTTGCGTCACTTGATTTGGCACTCAGTGAACTTTCATCAAAAAAAGAGCGGAATAAAGCAGCACAGGAGATCCTATCCGTAATATACGATGAGTGCAAGAATCTCGATATTAAAAGAGCAGAAAAAGCAGAGTTTAAAGTGGACGGCAGGGGCAGAAAATGCAGTGGCTACGAGTTTTCCGTCACAGAGAGCAATTTTCTACGGGTAATTGATAAGTTGGAAGATATATACGATGAGTATTACCGTGGAGCTGCAGACATATTCAAACTGAATATTGGTGACGGTTTTTCAAAACTTAAAAGCGAAGTATACAGTATGGGGGATATCAATGTAAAAGTCTATTTGTATAAGAATAAACTGGCAGCAGTTGTCACTGAGTCGGAGACTTCGGATGCCACGTTCCGTCTGTTGTTTCAAGGAGGGGAATACAGAATGCAGAACCTGGAATTGCTCGTTGAAGATCAGTATGGTGAACATTCCGTATTTGAATTAAAAGGGAAAACAAAAGGGACAGAGGGGGCTTATGATTTTTCGATTGATAATGATGAGCGCAATATAAGCATTGCGTTTTCAATAAGTAAGGACGTTCAATTTGAAAAAATGAGCGGAGATATCTTAGATGTGGGCAACATGTCTGAATCTGACCTAAGAAAATTTGTTCTGCGCATTGCTGCTACAATAATAGCCAGCCATATAAGGTAACGATGGCCCTGCTGGTAATCGTAGCGCTTTGGAGAGAAGAACAAATATGGCAAAATAAAGCCAAGATGCGTAATTGTTCCCCGCATGGATCTGTCCTATAATGAGGACAAAGGAAAAAGGCGGCGTCTGACGGGGAGAAGACGGTCAGATGCTGCAGGCAGGGGGAAAATATGGAGAAGTACGGTTTTGGCGTAGATGTCGGGGGCACAAGCTGTAAGCTCGGTCTGTTTACAGACAGCGGGAAACTGATGGAAAAATGGGAGATTCCAACGGATACCAGCGAGCAGGGGAAACATATCACAGAGCATGTGGCAGCTTCTCTGGAACGCAAACAGAGAGAGCGGGGGCTTGCGGATGAGCAGATCTTGGGCGTTGGCATTGACACACCGGGAATTGCCGGGCGGGATGGAGTTGTCAGAGGCGCTGTGAATCTGGGCTGGGAAGCATGTCCGGTGCAGGAGCAGATGGAGATGCGCCTTCAGAAAAAGGTCTGTGTCTGCAACGATGCAAATGCGGCGGCTCTCGGAGAACTGTGGCAGGGCGGCGGCAGGGGATACCGCGATATGGTGATGGTAACGCTTGGAACAGGTGTGGGCGGAGCGGTCATCCTGAATGGAAAAGTGCTTGCAGGCGCCCATGGAATCGCGGGCGAGATCGGGCATATGACCGTGCTCCACAAGGAGACCGAGCGGTGTGCCTGCGGAAAATACGGGTGCGTGGAACAGTACGCTTCCGCAAAGGGACTGATCCGCATAACGAGACAATTATTGGAGAAAAAAGATCCTTACACGGTACTCGTCGACACGCCGGAACTGTCGGTAAAACAGATTCTGGATGCGGCAAAAAGAGGCGATCGTCTGGCACTGGATGCCGTGGAGGTTCTGGGAAAAGCGCTGGGAAGCGCGCTCGCAGCCGTGGCGGAAGTGATAGATCCCGAGGTCTTTGTGATCGGCGGTGGAATCGCCGGGGCGGGAGAGATCATCCCGCGCATCGTACATAAATATTACAGACCCGACGTGCTGCCGGCAGGTGCGGACATTCCGTTTGAACTGGCGCGTCTGGAAAATGACGCCGGTATGTACGGCAGTATGAAACTGCTGCTGGACTCCTTAGAGGAAAAATAAATGCCGGATTTCTGAAGCATAGAACGGCATATGTTTTATATGGAGAGGTCAGAGAATATTAAGTTCCAGAATGTAACCGCCGGCGGTATTCTGATGGCAAAATCCGGTATTTCTAACCCTAATGTCATTTAGATAAGGATGATGCAAAGAACAGTGTATGTAGAAATATGAACTGTGCCCCGTCAAGTAGACAATTGAAAAAATATAAAATGCCTTTAAGCTGATTTTCTTTTAATCAGCAGACACTAAAGTATTTAATCAATGCATTCCTTGAGTAGGATCTGGCTTTCCATCAGTATCTCCTTCTGCGGGATTTTCTTTGAAGAAAAATATTGGAACAGCACATTAATCGCTTGATAACCTTGATCTTTGGGTGCCTGAAGGATTGCTGCATCAATGATGCCAGATTTTAAGGCACTCTTTGTCTCAGCAGAAAAATCATAAAATACAGATCTTATAGGGCGGTCAAGTTTTTCCAACACAGAAAGTGCAATTTGCGAATCCCCGTTAAAAATCATGTAATCGACTTCAGAATGCTCTATCAGTGACTGCCTTACCAAGTCAATGTTCTTTGATTGATCGTTCGTTAATTCCACAATACCACAAAGTGACATGGAGGTGCTTGTCCCGACAAAATAAGACTCGAAGCCCAGCTTTCTTGAATTGTTTCCAAACATTGCAGAGGATGGGAAAAATGCCATTACATGTCCGCTTCCACCAGATATAAGCTGTAAAAGTCTGGCACCGATCCGTCCAGAACGGAAGTAATCACAATGGATGGAAGTGAGCGGAGCAATACGGTTCAGATATGCGGTCAGGAAAACAACCGGAAAGTTATCCCTGTTTAGCTGCCGGATCTTCTTTGCAATGCGTGGATCATTGATCGGGACAATCACAATCGCATTGGCGCCTTTTTCAATTGCTTTATCAATGTTGGCAAGCTGCATAGATGCGTCAAAATCATCACATGGATAAATATCCACAGACATTCCGTAGTCACGGATTTCTTTTTCAGCCTTTTTTACCCCTTTTAACACCTCGTTAAAGAAATCATTTCCAGTGATATGCAGGATCATTGCAATCTTATAATTCCGGCTCCGGTTCACCAGTCCGGATGCAATCTTATTCGGATGGTAATCCATCTCTTTTGCAAGATCTTTAATATGCTGCGCAACCTGCGGGTTCACACGTCCGCGGTCTTTTAATGCGCGGTCTACCGTGCCAATGGAGACACCAGCGGCAGCCGCGATATCTTTTAAAGTTGTCATATACGTACCTCGATCCATTCTGAATGAATATCATATCATTATTATATCAATAGGACAGGATGATTTACAGATATAAGAAGAAAATTTTTCCCAGTATTTCTTGTTTGAAAAAATGTCCATCCACAAAAAGAAAAAAATGTCCTGTTAGCCAGAGTGTGAATTAAGTATTGCATATCATTTTTAATCTTACAAGTGCAAATTATTGATTAAAATATATAAAAAATAAAGTTAAATATTGTGATAAATAGCCAAATAGATGAAAACTAACAAAAAGATACACTTACTTTATTGACATTTTAAACAGAATGATGTATTAATAAATCATGAAGTGCGTTAACGTTAACGCAAATAAAATAACAAACCATAACAAACACATTGGGAGGAAAAAAGATGAAAAAAAGAATGTTTGCAGCTTTACTGGCAGTATCAATGGTGATCGGAATGACAGCCTGTGGTTCCGACAACAGCAGTGCAGGAAACAGTGCTTCCGGAAGCTCTACAGAGACAGCGAAAAGTGACAATGCCAGATCGAATAGCAGCTATGATGTTTTAAATGTCGGAACGATGGCTTTGACCTGTGGTATTCCAGTTTTATATGCGCAGGAGCAGGGATACTTTGAAGAGGCTGGATTGAATGTCAACATTGAGATTTTTGCAACAGGTGCTCCAATCAACGAGGCGATTGCAGCAAACCAGATTGATGTTGCTGTTTCCGGATTCGCATCTGTTTATTCCCTTGCAAATGCAGACTGCAGCTGGGTGGCAGATGTTAATACAACCGGTGGTATGGGACTTTATGCACGTTCTGATTCCGATATCGCACAGTGCGCAGAAGAAAACGGACTGATTGGAAGTGCAGACACATTAAAGGGACTTCAGATCTTAGAGCCACTCGGAACCGCAGTCCAGTACATGACAGAATCTTACGCAGGAAGCTATGGATTAACTCCAAATGATATCAATCAGGTTAACATGGAATATGCATCTGCTTACCAGGCATTCACAACCGGAGAAGGTGATGCGATGGCAGCAAACCCACCATATTCTTATCAGTTGGAGGAAGAGGGGTACACAAAGTTATGTTCCTTTGAGGATGCAACGGGCGTGAACATGTGTGACGGATGCTTCGCAAGAAACAAAGTGATCGCTGACCGTTCTGAAGAAATCCAGTTATTTGTAGATTGTCTTGTAAAAGCAATGGATGACTTACAGGATGATGATTTGAGAAGCGAGTACACAAGAAAAGTATACGATGAAAATGCCATTTCCTGCTCTGATTCTGATCTTGCACATGAGATTGAGGATAGACAGTATGTTGGAACAGAAGCAATGAAACAGTCTGATTATGTTCTTGGACAGGCATGGATAGCGATCACAGACTTCCTTGTAGAAGCTGAGAAGATCACGGCTGAGAATGCACCGAATGTAGCAGCTTCCATTAATGCACAATATGTATCAAATACAGTAGGAACAGAAATTAAGTCTGAATAAGAAATATTCATGGAGTGATTGAAAATGAAGAAACAGAAAAGTTATATATGGATATTGTCAATTCTGTCCGTTGTCGGTTTTGTGGGAATCTGGTGGTTCTGCTGTGATGTGTTGAAGCTCACAAGCTCATCCACACTTCCGGGACCTGTGACAGTCGTAAAAACCTTTATTGCAAAGTTAAGTAGTTCGGCACCAGATGGTGCCACACTGCCACAGCACATCGGCTCTTCCTTAAAGATCGCACTTGGAGGCTGGGCACTCGGGGTTGTGATCGGCACACCGCTTGGAATCTGCATGGCATGGTATAAAAAAGTAGATTTATTCGCAAGACCGATTTTTGACCTGCTTCGTCCGGTTCCGGGGCTGGCCTGGATTCCGCTTATGATCATTCTGTTCGGAATTGGGATTACTCCGAAGATCGTAACCGTTTTCCTTTCCGCATTCGTTCCATGTGTCTTAAATTCTTACACAGGAATTCGCCAGACGAAAGATGTGCATCTGTGGGTGGGTCAGACCTTCGGTGCAAGCGATACACAGATGTTACTCCACATTGCGATTCCGACCGCACTTCCTTTGATCATGACCGGCGTTAGGGTTGCACTCGGAGCTGCATGGACCTGTATCGTAGCGGCAGAGATGCTTGCTTCCACAAAAGGACTTGGTTATATGATCCAGCAGGCAAGAGGAATTTACAGACCGGATATCATTATCTGTGGTATGATCGCCATCGGTGCGATTGGGGCAGTGTTCTCTGGAATACTTTCCTTAATTGAGAATAAGATCGTGAAAGGAGTGCGCAGAGATGGTTAAGAATTTTAATAAGAAAGCAAAGAATTATGAAAAAACAGTCTGTGCAGCGATCTCCATTGCAGCATTCTTAATGATCTGGCAGCTCGTTGTCAGCTTTACTAAGGCAGGAATGGTTTTAGCAGGACCGGTCGAGACGTTGGGTATGTTTTTTACATCTATCGTAAAACCGCTCGGAACCCATACGATTGAAGGACATATTTTATGGAGCTTAAGCCGTGTATTAGTAGGATTTGTCATTGGTTCTGTGCTTGGAATTGTGCTTGGTATTTTAATGGGATGGTTCAAACCGGTATCTGCACTGTTCCGTCCGATTTTTGAGATTTTAAGACCAATCCCACCGATCGCCTGGATCCCGTTATCCATCGTCTGGTTCGGACTTGGAGAGTCTTCGAAATATTTCCTTATTATGTACTCTGCATTCTGTGCTGTCACCATGAATGCCTATTCTGGTGTGCGAAGCGTTGATCCAGAGCTGATTGGCGCAGCAAAAATGCTCGGAGCAAATAACCGCCAGGTATTTACCACAATTGTCATTCCGTCCTGTGTACCGCAGATTTTTGCAGGCTTACAGATTGCAGTCGGGACATCTTGGGCAACGGTAGTCGCAGCCGAGATGGTACGTTCTTCCGAAGGTGTTGGCTGGGTAATTATCCGTGGACAGGACAGTAACAGTACCGTACAGATTCTTGTCGGTATCGTAGCAATCGGTATTGTCGGCTATATTCTTGCAGTTACGATGAGAGCCATTGAATCAAAACTTTGCAAATGGAGTGTGAGAGGAAAATGAGTAAAGAGATAATTGTATGCAAAAATATGGGTAAAACCTTTGAAACTTCCAGAGGGGCTGTGCATGTCATTGAAGATGTTACTTTAAATGTGCATGAGAACGAACTGCTTGTTCTGTTCGGACCGGGACAGTGTGGAAAATCGACGATGATCAACTGCATGTCAGGGCTTGAGCTGGTCACAAAAGGAAGTGTTGAGGTAAATGGAAAAAAGGTTGTAAAACCGGGACCGGATCGTGGTGTGGTTTATCAGAGAATGGCTCTATTTCCATGGCTGACGGTTATGGGAAATATAGAATACGGACCCAAAATGCGCGGCGTGCCAAAGAAAGAACGCAGGGAACGGGCACAGCACTACATTGACCTGGTAGGTCTGAAAGGCTTTGAAAATTCTTATCCGAACCAGTTGTCGGGCGGTATGCAGCAACGTGTCGGCATCGCAAGGGCATATTGCAATGAACCAGATGTGCTTTTTATGGATGAGCCATTCGGGCATTTGGATGCACAGACGAGATACCTGATGCAAGAAGATCTGATGAAGATATGGGAGAAAGAAAAACGAACGATTGTTTTTGTAACAAACAATATCGAGGAAGCCATTTATCTGGCAGACCGTATTGTTGTTATGACAAACTGCCCGACAAAGATCAAGAAAGAATATACGATCGATCTTCCGAGACCGCGAAATTATGTGGACGAAGAATTTTTGAAATTACGAGAGGAAATAAGTGCAGTTGTTGACAAGGCACTGTAGGAGGAGAAAGACATGGAGAAACAGGATATTATTTTACATGTAGACCATATGACAAAGTGCTTTGGAGATCTGAAAGTATTAAATAATATTTCCTTTGATGTGCAACGTGGAGAATTTTTATGCATTGTAGGTCCGACGGGCTGCGGAAAAACAACTTTTTTAAATTGCATCACAGGGCTTTACGACCTGACTGACGGACAGATTCTGGTAAACGGAGAGCCGGTTAATACAAAAAAACATAATATCGCCTATATTTTTCAGGAGTATTCCACAATGTCATGGCTGACGGTCGAGGAAAATGTTGCATTTGGTCTGAAAATGAAAAAAGTACCGAAAGATGTCATCAAAAAAGAAGTGGCAGAAGTGCTGGAAATGGTAGGACTTAACAAATATAAGGATTATTACCCGGTTGAACTGTCTACAAGTATGTTACAGCGTGTTGTCATTGCAAGGGCATTTGCCGTGAAGCCAGACATCCTGCTGATGGACGAGCCATACGGACAGCTGGATGTGGAACTTCGTTTCCGCCTGGAGGATGAGCTGATCAAACTGTGGCAGAGGCTTGGAACGACCGTAATTTTCATTACACATAATATAGAAGAGGCGGTTTATCTAAGCGAGAATATCCTTGTCCTTACGAATAAGCCGACCAGCATCAAACACAAGCTGGAAAATACATTGCCAAGACCGAGAAATGTTGTGGAACCGGCATTCATCAATCTGAGAAATCAGGTGACAGAGCTGATTAAATGGTGGTAGAGGAGGAATAGTATGAAAGCAGTCATGCTGATGTTCGATTCTTTAAATCGTGAAATGCTGGAGCCATACGGCTGCGACTGGGTGAAAACACCGAATTTCAGCCGTCTGGCAGAGCATTGCGTTCGGTTCAACCAGTGCTATGCAGGAAGCCTTCCGTGCATGCCGGCAAGAAGAGAACTCCAGACAGGCAGATATAATATGTTACATAGAAGCTGGGGACCGATGGAACCATTTGATGATTCCATGCCGGAGCTTTTGAAGAAAAATGATGTTTATACGCACCTGATTTCTGATCATGTGCATTACTGGGAGGACGGTGGTGCAACCTATCATTACCGCTATAATTCCTGGGAAAATATCCGTGGTCAGGAGGGAGATATGTGGAAATGCCTGCCTGAACTGTTCGGATCATGTGATGAGAGTAGGTTGCAGAATAAAGACGGTGTCTATTTTCATGCAACGCAGAATTTACAGCGTCATGATGCGGTAAACCGTAAATTTATGAAGACAGAGGAAGATACGGCACTTGCCAAAACAATCCATGGAGGACTGGAATTTATCGATGCAAATCATAAATGTGACCGCTGGTTTTTGCAGATTGAATGCTTTGATCCACACGAGCCTTTTTATGTGCCTGAGGATTGGAAAACAGAGTATGAGGATGATTATGAGAATCCGGGAAAAGACTGGCCGCCATATCATCATGTGACAGAGGAAGAGAGTCTTGTAAGACATTATAAATATAAATATGCAGGGCTTTTGGAAATGTGCGACAAATATCTTGGAAAGCTGTTAGATAAATTCGACGAGCTGGATCTGTGGAAGGATACAATGCTCATCGTAAATACGGATCACGGATATCTGCTGGGAGAACATGGCTGGTGGAGCAAGGTGGTCATGCCATGTTATGATGAGATTGCGCATATTCCGTTGTTTATCCACGATCCAAGATTTGCAGCAGATGGACAGTGCAGGGATGAGATTGTACAGACAATCGATCTTACGGCAACATTATTAGAATTTTTTGGTGTTAAACTGCCAAAGGATATGCAGGGAAGGTCGGTACGTAACGTCATCGAGAAAGATGAAAAGATCCGTGACTATGCATTATTTGGTATCCATGGCGCACATGTCAACATTTTCGATGGAAAATATATTTACATGAAAGCACCTGTCTCAGAGAATAATACACCACTGTACGAATACACACTGATGCCGATGCATATGAGGAACATGTTTTCACCGGCGGAGTTACAGAAAGCAGAAGCAATCAATGGAGATAGATTTACTTTTACCAAGGGGTGCCCGGTCTGGAAGATTCCGAAAGGAAACGGCAATGGCTCCAAAGATTTCAGTAATCTTCTGATTGTTGGAAAAGACAGCGAAGAAGCAAAGCATATTGACAATAACAGCATGGTAAATGCAGCAAACTTTGGAGATAAATTGTTTGATATGCAAAAGGATCCAAAGCAGACGACTGTTTTAAAGGATATTGCTGTGGAAGCTTATATGGCGAATCTGTTACAGAAAGCCATGAAAGAAAATGACTGTCCGTCAGAACAATTTGAACGGATCGGAATTTCCGGCACAGATGCGGTTACAGAGGAAGATATCCGGCTCCTTCATGAACGCGAAAAGGAGGCATTTCAGCCGGCAATCCTGACAGATTTCGTATGGAGCAAGGGTGCTGTCAACACGTATCAGGCATTGATGAAGTTTATTCCTGCGCCGGATAAAAAACATGTACGCGATGTCCTTGAAACAAAGATTCCAGAGAAGATGACGGAAGAAGAGATTATTCCGGACAATATCTTAGATCTTATCCCAGATGTGGTTCCTGGGGAATATACAGATATGGTGGAATACTTTGTAGGATTGTCTGGAAGGACGGAATAAAAAATCGAAGTGCATGTAGTCCTTTTAAAATTTATTTCCAGTGACAGAAAATGATTTACAATCAAACGCAAATTTTTTTAATGTGGAATCAGCCTGTTTGGGCGTAGACACACATAAATTTAAAATATTGCTTGAAATGGTGTTTTTGGGCAACAGCAGCTTAATATAAAGTAGTTTGCCCATGGTTTCTAGGGTTCCATGGGCAAATCATTAATGTTACCCAAAGATGCAAGTGCTTCTAGGAATTAAGCATATAATCTAAGAAATACCGCATACTTTTCGTCAGATATTTTTCCTGATGGTAAATAAAGTAATACGATCTTTTTAAATCAGCATCTCTCACATGAATCCTTAATAATTTTCAACCAAATAGAGAATCGAGCGTCTGCGCTTCCTACAGGAATAAGACGCCCTGCCCATGCGGGCAGAATTCCAGAAAAGCCTGTGTACTGACACTTTCTAAAGCAATTTTCGGTCGGATGCAATACTGACGGAACAGTCAGCTAACATGTCACGGCAGCCGCTTCCAGATTCCCGGACAAGCAGAGTTTTTTCTCGAAGTCCTGTATGGAAAGCTCAAGGAAAAACTGACTGCAGACTCTTGATGGACGATAGGTATGACCAGCGTGTCCGAAAGCAGAAGAAAATGCAGGAGAAAGGAAAATCAGGGTTGCATAAGGCAACCATATTTTCTTCTTTTTAATAATGCCTGTTGGAGTCTGGAATGAGAACTTAAATTATCGATGATCACAAAATCCAACTCGTTGTGAAGAAGGCAGTTTTCGATATGGCTAGAATTTTTTGGTTCATCCGTTCAAATAATTTTACCTGATAAAAGGATTCAAGCTCACGAATGCATTGCTGACTGCAGGTTGTGCCATATTTAAGTTTTCGGCTGATTTTGTAATACTTTCTACGCGGCAAACTTCTGCAAATATGCGTAAATGTTTCAGAGTCATACGGTATTTCTCACTTTCTGGCATTGATAAGCCAAAGTTTTGTTAGAGTGTAGTTTTATGGAATGGAATACATAATGAATTTGTTATGTGGTTTATAAGAACATTATTAAAATTTCATAAAAATATAGTGCGAGGAGAAATGAGAAATGATTTATCTTATATTTTTAATTGTATGTTTTGGGGC
>ERZ808240.5225-NODE-5225-length-10734-cov-16.486750_pt1 | contig 10734 bp, 12 predicted proteins | sample MGYA00521084_ERZ808240 | MGnify/ENA primary metagenome ERZ808240 (study PRJEB31516, sample SAMN03275571) | gut metagenome | biome: mammalia-associated habitat; material: feces | host: Papio cynocephalus | place: Kenya | collected 2012-08-06 ... | reverse complement strand
AGAGCAGCGTCCTTTTAAGTCGTGGGTTGTGGGTTCGAATCCCACGGGGGGCACATTCCAAAGTCTCGGAAACCAATGATCACAAGGGTTTTCGAGACTTTTCCATTTCTGCCGCATACGGGTCCCTTGGGGTAAATCCAGCAAAAACCCAGCACAAACAGATACAAAAGCGCCTAACATGCCGAAAGTCAGAATTAGTTATGTGAAGATAATGCAAAGGCATTATCAAGCATTCTGGCGGCTTCCTCACTCTTCTGCCCACGCGCGATATAGACCCTTTGCGTGGTCGAGACATCGCTGTGTCCCAGATAATCGGCAACGTCAAGATCCGACAGTCCTTGCCTATGCAAGATGCTGGCGCAGGTCTTGCGGAACGAATGTGATGTGATGCGTAAACCCTCGCATCCCAGGCGTGCCCGCACGCGGCGAAGATGCCTATCCAGCAGCCCAACGTCACGGATACCGCCCAGCGGTGATGGAAATACAAGATCGCCTGGTTCGATACGTCCGTGTTTCTGGCGTTCGTCATAACGGGCCCGAAGCAATTCCATGGCGTGCAACGGCACGGATATGGTACGCACTCCCGCTTCAGTTTTCGCGTGTTCTTCCAACGCCATGCCCTTGCCTTTGACGCGTTTCGCGATTCTTTTCACCGTGATGACATGGTTCCGGAAGTTCACGCAATCCCAACAAAGGCCAAGCGCCTCGCCAGCCCGCAAGCCGGTTCCGGCCATGAACCGGAACACGTCGGCTTCGTCGTTTTCAGCCAATGGGCTATCGTCAATTGCGCATAACACGTGGTGCAGATCCTCCAGCGGGATGGCATCGGACCCTTTCTTTCCGATGTGCTCGATTCTTTCCAGCTCCCCCACTGGGTTGTGCGTCAATGCGCCCTCGCGTATCGAAAGGCCGAACATACCGTTCAGCACCGTCTTGCATGACTTGGCTTGGTCAGCACCGCTTTGTCGGACGATTCGATCTATGAAGGCCTGCAACCGCGCCGGAGTGGCCTCTTGAATCGTATACGCGCCCAGATGCTTACAGATATGACGGACAGCCGTGCCATAGGTCTGAATGGTGCCTGTGGACCGTCTGCTTTGGACATCACGCATGTACCGCTGCGCCAAGTCCTCGATTCTCGTGTTTAAGTCGATGGAGCCAAAAGAACGCTCACGGATTTCCCTGCACGCATCCTCAAGCGCCATCTGTGCGCCAAGCTTCGATGCGCGGGTTCGTTCCAACTGGCGCAATCGCCCGTCATTGCATCGAATTCGGCAATAGGCCATCCATTTCCCTTCACGCCGCATGAAGGCAATTGCGCCATGCTGCCCGATTGACATTTTTGGTCTCGGCACGTCTTTTCCTTACTTGTTTTTCTCGTTTTTTATCCCCAACGTCCCCAGTAACCCCAAAAGGGCAGAACGAAAGCAGTGAGCGGACTCCCACCTACTCCCCAGCACTCCCCAAACCACCCCGTTCAAATTGCAAGCGCAGCATCTCCCGTGTCTTTCCATCCACAGAATCGTCATGTTCCACGTAATCCAACACGTCTTTGTACAGGGACCCAAGAGCCTCTGGCGGTTCGGCTCCATTGTTTCTGAGCGTTCGCACATCATACAGCCATGCCAGCAATCCAAATGGATCCAGCTTCTTTCCGTCAAGACCGTCCTTTATCGTTGCCGCCTTGTCAATCACATCGAAGGCAGATGACATCAGGCGGAGCTCATGCGCATCCGCCGTACCCGTTTTCATGCCCGCGCCCAGCGAATACCCATTGACACCGAATAGACGGCATACGCCCACCGGAGTGAGACCGGCCAGCGGCCCATCATCAGCCACAATTTCAAAGGGCTTCCCGAGATCACAAAGCAATGACAACGGGTTGATGTCCAAGGTCCGCGCGATTTCTATCAGACTGGACATATCCATGCGGCGGCGTTCGTTTTCGATATTGAATATCGTTTGGCGAGACACGCCGGTGTTCGGGAATTTCTCCTTCACCGCAGAGCCCAGCGTCTCGGCGGTAAATCCGGCTTTCAAACGGTATTTTTTCAACCGGTTTCCAATTCCAGGGAAGTCATTTATTTTTACGTCCATGATTGCAGATTAGCAAAAAGCGACGATAACTACTTGCATTCACCGACACTTGTACGCTATTGTATGTACTTGCAAGCAGTGATTTATGGTTGCAACTTTTAACCGTTCATTAATCAACGAAAGGATTGATAATGACTGAGACATGGGATATCGGCAAAGTCGCGGAGCTGTTAGGCATCACCAAAGATGCCGCCTACCATCGGCGCAGCTACTATCCGGAGCTGATGCCACCGGCCATCAAAATCGGAGGTCGAGTCCGATATGATCCGAAAACCGTGCGCGAATGGATACAGGCGCGAGAAGCGGAACAGGAGCAATAATGCAGTGCTCCAAAAATGGAAAAGGTCGGACCGGTTGCACCCAGTCCGACCGCGAAAAAGGTTCGCATAATCTCGAATACACAGAACCCATTCCAACTATTCTACCGCGAAGCCACTCGGAGCGAATCGCCTTTTTCAAAACGCATGACGCGTGCCTCGAACGCGGCGAATACTTCGGAGACGGGACGCCCCACACTGCCGAGGGATATCCATTCGAGCCGCTTTCATGGTATGGGCACGCCATTCTTGGAGGCAGTGATTGATTACTATCGCACAAGCCAATGCTGACGACGCAAGAGGACATACCAGCAAAGTCCGTCCCAATGCGGACCAGATTCTGGAACTTGCATCCAACATCTATGATTTTCGGCAATCCGAATGCGGCGATACCTATGTCATCGATCGCGAAACACGAGTTGCTGAGCCCTTGGCCAGGCGAGGTTCCTTCCGGCAGCGCATCAGCAATCTTGCCCGTGAACGATTCGGTTTGATTCCCCGTGGAGCCGCGCTTGGGGAAGCTCTTGAGACCATGCTGGGAATCACACAACAGTACCCACCGGTCAATGTCCATCTGCGTATCGCTGCGACGCCGTATGGCATCTGGTTGGACATGGCGAACGATTCCGGAACGATAATCAAAATATCGAACGGCACATGGAGAGTATGCAACGCGCGGGAATGGGGCGTCCCCATTTTCCGGAGGACCAACCTGCGTCCCATGGTCACGCCGAACAAGGTTGACGATTGGCGCGTACCGATGGACGATCTGAGACGTCTGTTCCGTTTGCCAGAGCCGGAGTTCCGTCTTGTTTTGGGGTGGGTGGTCTACGGTTTGACTACGGAAGACCGCCCATTCCCGATATTGCTGCTACAGGCTGAGCAAGGTTCCGGAAAATCAACCATTGAGAAGAACATCGTGCGTCTGGTGTCACCCGATATGGACGAGACCGGTAGGCTGCTTCCTCCAAATGACGACGAACTGGGCGTGCAGGCGTATAACCATCGAGTGATGGTCTTCGACAATATATCGAAGATTCCGCCCGCGAAATCCGATGCGCTATGCAAGGTATCCACAGGTGGCACTTTCTCGAAGCGGAAGTTATACACGGACGCGGAGGAAGTCCATTTCGAAGCTCTCCGCCCAATGGTGATTTCGACCATCAACCTAGGCACTCTGCCGCCTGATTTGAACGAAAGAATCGTAAGAATCAATCTACGGCGGATTGAAGCCGGCGAACGCCGGACGGAGACCGCCGTGCAGAATGACTGGGACAATCGGTTTGCGGACATGTTCGGCTCAGCGCTCACACTTGCGGCCAAGATACGTCAGCGAATCGACGCCGGATTCAGCACCTCTGATCTTCCGCGCATGGCTGATTACGGCAAAGTTCTGGCTGCAATCGATCTTGAATTCGGGGATGGCTCAATCGGGCTTGATGCCTATCGCCAGCAACAGGCGAGCATGGCGATCGAGAACATAGCGGACGAACCGGTTTGGCTCGCGCTCTCGCTGCTGGAGGCCTCATTCAAGGCACCTTTCAGGGGTTCGAGCGCCGAATTGCTTCGTATGCTGCAAGGCGCGTTCCATGGAGGATTGCAAACATGGAAGAAACCACCGGAATCAGCAGCAGACCTGACACGCGCCATCGACTCCATCGCACCGGCTCTACGCAAGGCTGGATGGGTTGTTGAGTACCGTACCGGTACTGGACGAAATTCAGGATCGCGTATTTGGACCCTCCAGCATCAATAGTTCCGTTCGCGCCTTCAGCTTCATTGTTCGAGGGCACGAACCGCTGTTTGAGAGACCGGCCAGGCCGGTCTCTCAAACAGATATTGAGCATTCAATCCACCTTTTGCAGAACCTCAGACACGTCGAAGGCCAGACGCTCATAGCTCTTCAACAGCATTGCTACCGCGTCTTCCACCAGCAAAGAAGAAAATGCCCCTCGGGCCAAGCCATGCGCGATTCCACCAACCTCGCTACGCAAGTACCAGATTCCACTACGAATCGCAATCAGCTCTTCCACAATCGGACGGCGTTCGCATTCGGCATACGCGGCTTCGACACTCCTATACGCTTTGCATGCCTCAACAATATATTGCGAGATGTCGATTCCCTTTCGTGCGGCGTCATTCTCGATATCGGTCAGTTCCGTGTCTGACAAAGCGACTCGGGCACAACGGTCCTGCTCATCTGCAATCAAAATACGGCTGTTCTGTTCCATCGTTTTCCTTAGTGACTTATTCGAGCCTTAACAGAAAACAAGTCAACTCCGGATTCAACCGTGTCGCGGTGCACCATGTCTACATGTTTTTCATGTCAAAGTATTACTAAGCAGCAACTAGGTAGTCGAACAAAGCACTAAAACATATCTTGTGCTACAATGTAGCACATCTATGGAAGGGAGTTCGTATGCATGCCCCAACTACAACGATTCGCATCGATTCCGAATTGAAGGACAATGCCAACAAAGTCTTCAATGGTCTCGGAATAAGCATGTCTGCGGCCGTCAATGCCTTTCTCAAGGTAGTGGTGCGAGAAAATGGCCTGCCCTTCGAGATGAAAGTGCCCATCCGGCACTGCACCGCGCGGCCCGGCAACGCGACCCTTAATCATGCGTTCGTTGCTAAAAGAGACGAATTTTATACCTTGTACGACGATGTGGCAAAGGAAATGGATCACTACGACTTCAAAGACAAGTCAGTACTTTGCAACTGCGATGACCCCTTCGAATCCTCTTTCTTCAGATACTTCCTTCTTAATTTTGACAGACTCGGGCTAAAGAGACTCACATGCACCTGCTACAGCGAGTCTCCTCTGGCCGGCCAAGAGTATCCATTGGAGGGCGGACGGGGAGCCTACAAAGTCATAGTCAGGACCATTCCGAATGACGCCTTGGTCAGGCCCGATGGCTCTTTGGATCTGGAAACATTGATGAATTTGCCAGGCAATGAACTTTCCAGACTCGAAGGCAATGGCGATTTCCGATCGGCCGAATGCGAAGCCCTGTTAGATGAATCGGACATCGTAGCGACCAATCCTCCATTCAGCCTTTTCCGCGAATATCTGACCCAATTGGTCAACCATGACAAGAAATTCGTGATTCTCGGCAATATGAACGCCTCCACCTGCAAGGAAGTCTTTCCTCTATTCAAATCGGATAGGATATGGTATGGACGTTCCATACGCTCCGGTGACAGAAAGTTTTATGTTCCGGATGATTATCCCTTATCGGCAACGGGATGCGGAGTCGATTCCAATGGACGCCGTTTTATCAAAGTCAAAGGCGTCAGATGGTTCACGAACATGGATGGTGGCCGACGCCATGAACCTTTGCCATTGGAACGGGAGTATAACGAATCCGATTACCCGCATTACGCAAACTACGACGCAATCGAAGTGGGAAGGACTTCCCGTATCCCATCTGGATGGGACGGAATCATGGGGGTTCCCATCACATTTCTCGACAAGTATGATCCAGAGCAATTCGAAATTTTGATGCTTGCCAATGGTAATGCCCGAACTAGTACCTCGCAGGAGCTATTGGAAGAGGTAGGCTATCGTCCCCATCCCGATGACCGTGGCGGAGTCGGCATCCTCCACGGTCGCAGAGTCTACGCACGCATTCTGATTAGGAGGAGAAGAAAGTGACTCGCAGCCTCAGAGTTCCATGCTCCTATCAGGGCGGAAAGCAGCGGATAGCATCTCAGGTCGTGGAGATATTGTTCGACGCCTGCCAAGATGAGCATACAAGGTTTTACGATTTATGCTGCGGATCGGGTGCCATTTCCATCGAGCTGGTGAACCAAGGAGTAGATCCGTCGAGAATCACCATGCTGGACATCAGTTCTTGGGGTGCGTTCTGGCAGGCCATCGGATCAGGGGCTTTTGACATTGGCTACTTCAGACGCATGCTTGATGAAATCCCTGAAAACAAGCGGGAAGTTAAGGAACACATGTCGGATCTCGCCAAGCGGCCTTTGAATGGGGAAGAGGCTGAAATATTCCCTCTTCTTCAGGCCGCGTCATTCGGAGGCAAGCAAATATGGTATGACGGTGAAAAATGGTGTAACGCCTGTTTCCGTGATTATTGGGAACCTACCGAAACCAGCGTAAGGCGGAGTCCCGCGAACCCGATGCAGCCGTCCCCGAAGGAACTGTACCGAAGAATCGCGCTCCTCGTGGACGGCATGCAAGGTGTCGACTGCCTGCGAATGGATATTCATGAATTCTCGAATTTACCGATATCCAAGAATTCTGTTGTCTACGTAGATCCTCCATACAGAGGAACGACAGGATACGCCTACGGATTCGATTTGGAATCGTTCATCGATCGTTTTCACACAATCAATGATGTACCACTGTTCGTATCCGAAGGATTACCGCTGTCGGAACAATCCATCCAGCTTCGCCTCGGCGGAGCGAAAGGCGGGATAACGGGATTGAGATCAGGCAAAAGGCAGGAATGGCTGAGCAGGTTCTAACGCAGAATCCCGAATAAACGTGCGGAACTAGTACTACCGTTATATGCAACAATCAATGAATCATCTTGAAATGACCGAAGCAGATTTTCCGGAAAAACATCCAAAAGATAATGGTCCTTGCCGATTCGAGAAAACTCTAGGATCTTCCCCACCAAATAGTTTTCGTCACCCGCATTTTCTCTGAAGGCATCGGTAATTTTCTTGCCATCCGAAGACTTCCCCTTGAACAGCAAACGCCATGTTCCATTGGACTTGAAACCAGCTGGGAATTGAATAGTGTTTCCGGAATAATCGACACCTCCAAAGGAGATGGTTATATCCAAAGCAGAAGAGCTGCTCCGTGGGTCAATACCAAATAATTCGACAAACCCGCACATAAATCCCTCTTCCTGCCTGTCGAATTCTGTTCCAGCCGGATCACCCTTTGCAATTTTCGCTTTCATCGATAAATCAATCTGGTTTCTTGAACCGCCAGTCAATCTGCGCGTTTCGAACCAGAAGGATATTTCGCTGTTATCCGGTATAAATTCGGACTTGATATCCGGCGAATCTCCAACAGAATCCGTGTGCCCCTCTAACCGTTCACCGGCCGAACTACTCGTGTGAGAATGGCTCAGAATTGGACTTGGGACAGGATAGCTTTTGCCAAAATCCTCGTCCGCCGGCTCCACGGAATTTTCACGCATTGCCGCGACCTTAAAACCTTGCCGTTGGCGCGACTCCCTCGCCACCAAGTCTCCCAGCTTGTCGATATCTTTTTTGCTGGCTATACGTCGGCAAGATTCTCGAAGATTCTCGAGTTGCTTAAAATACTGCGAAGTTTCTTCCCCTAGAAGAGTTTCCCCACCGGTTGCGGTCTCCGTTATGATCGCACTACTCTCGAAATTCCTCCACAATCCACCAATGGTCAAATTGTTCGAGCCAACAACCACAGTAACTTCGTTGTCACCGCCAAATTGGTAGATTTTTGGATGGAATGTTTGGCTGCCTCTGACATGCACCACATGCAATGAATCAACTAAATCTAACAGTTCCTCCAACGCCTCATATGATGTCCCCTGCACGTCGACTCCTATGTAGGCGTTTACAACACCACCCTTGTTCCTGAATCGTTTAATCGCATCTTCAAGAAGTCTTATGCCGCCTCTTTTGGCAAATGCAACAACAAAGTTTAGTGAATCATATTCGCCTGAATCAAGAAGCTGGTTCAATTGGTCGGCAAGCTGCCCATCGAAAGGTTGATTAAACATCCTCATGGTATTTCCCTACTCACGCGAAGATAGTACACCGAAATGATACTCTTCATCTACGGCCCCACCCCTAGGCCTCACGCATCTGGCTCTGCAAATTTAAACAGTTGCTGATTGCTATATACGATAATCGGAATTGGGATCATGCGCCGTTGATGGCTCCAATTATCTTTGTTGGGTACGATTTGTTACCCTAGGGAGGTCTTTGCATGTCTTGCGGAACGGAAAAAAAGGACAAACCCATTCATGGACTTGCCCTGGCTATAGTCTTCGCGCTTCTATTTGTCATCGGCCTTCTTGGAACCCTTATCGAAACGTTCCTCGGAAACGGAAACTGTCCCGCATTGGACATACTTGGAGCCATTGGCATCTGGGGAGCATTGATTACCATCCTGGTGTTCAATTACCCGATGCGAACCGTATGGTACGGTTATGGTTTCTTTGCATTGATTTTTGTTATAGTAGCCGGAATTTTGTATTCCGACAGCCACAAAGAGACAGAGGAAGCCGCCAAAGCAGCCCAAGAAGCCGCCGCGTTCGCTATAGTTCTGGTCATTATGTGTATCTTGACATTGATTCTGATGGGTGTAATCGCATACGAAGATACTGGAATGCGCAAACTGCTTAAAAACAAAAAAGCCTATCTCTTCGGGAAGCCTTTCCTCAAATATATTCTGCTACTTCTTGCACTCGCCTTTGGAGTGGAACTTATCCCCGGCTTGGGTTCACTGATAAGCAATATTCGTGGAACGCTGATAAGCATGTTCATCACCACCTATCCATTGGCTCTCTTCACCGAATTTTCAAAGGTCAGAGAAACTATGCCCCATTGCAAACAGGCATAGCGTTATGCATTCCATGCTCCTTCGTTACGGTCGATTAATTTGATAGTTCTTTGATGGCGGTGGAGGCTTTAGCAAATAATCGCTTGCAATCCTTCACCGCTTTGGCTGCAGAATATTCGTCATCTAGTCTTGCGCCCATATCGCGGTTCGCGTTGCGTGCGATTTGATTGACGTTGTGTCCGATACGCCAGATCTCTGTCTTGACGGCCTTCAGCTGCTCAACAATGGGGTTGGTCTCGCACTCCTTTCTCGCAGCTTCAAGGTCGATACACGTCTCGTGCGCTTCGACTAAGTATCGCGAGATACCGACGCCTTTCGCATTCGCCGCTGCGCGTATTTCCACAAGTTCCTGGTCCGAGACGCGGATGTGGATTTGCCGTTCTCTGACCTGATTCATCTTCTTTGGCCGTTTCTTTTTCGAGTCATTTCCCGTCATTTGTTCTCCTTGGTCGCTGCTGCCTCCGGCATTGAGAATCACCACAGTGTCATACACAGCGCCGTTGAAAAAGCCTTCGGCACTCGGGTCAGCGTCAACCGCGAAGGCTCGGTTGAGGGCAAGTCGGATTGTGTATACAATCCGTATAACTTGCTGCACCGTCTTCATTGGGCGGACGCCTAGACATTCGATTAGGCACTTGCCTAGGCATTGGACTGAGCGAACGCCACAAACCGCGCCACCTCGAACGCCGAGTCTCATGTTCAAGGCGTTCGAGACGGCGCAATGGCAGGCTTCCGTCCGAAACATGGAAGGTCGGCAGTCGATAGTCCGCGGATTACCGGTTGGCCGCTTCCCTCATTTCACGAAGAGCGCGCCTCGCATCCATTTCTACAGAAGCATTCGTCATATCCTCCGGAAGCGGCCAGCCACGCTTCTTACCTATCCCGATTTGATCAGCCAGCACTAATGTGACGTAGGAACCGCGCAGAAGGCCATATCTGGCCGCGATACGAGTGACCACCTCGTATTCAGCATCCGTCAAATAGATGTTGCGCTTCACGTGTGTGTCCTTCGACCGTGGTGTCCTACCGGACGGAAACGGAAGCGACATCCTTGCTTCAAGGTCTGCCAGTTTTCCCGGCTGTAAGTCCTTATAGCTCTGAGGCAGAAGCATCCACCGTATCACCAGAGCCATCTGGTATCCATGCGCGTCCGCCTGCTCGCGCAATGTCGCGTAGTCCTCGGGATCGAACCGCGCGATTATGCGATTCGGAAAACTGCTGTTGCCCATGCTGTATCCTTTCGTGCGCCGAACAGGACCTTGGTCCGGACGTGTCGGCTTCTCACGCTGGAAGAGGTCTCTTCCAACGCATGTATGTCGCCGGACGCCACCGGCCTTGGCATCAAGCCAAGCACCGTTCCAGACGCGCGACGGTGCACGATGTCTACAAGTTTTCAAATCGGCATTGGATGATGCAATCTTTGCTCCTGACCAACGGGAAAAATCTCCAGGAGGAAGCAGCAACAAAAATCCTTCGCACATGGAATTGGGGACGCTGGGGAATGAAAAACAAGTAAATTTTATTTTTGCCCGATTTCCTCTCATCACGTCAAACCCAGCAAAAACCCAGCACAAATAGATACAAAACCATTCATGCACTTACGCCTAATCCCAATATTTCCAACGACTAACAGCAGATTGATACAAACAGCACCATCACCCCCCAAGTCAGCAAAATTACGTCGTGGGTTGTGGGTTCGAATCCCACGGGGGGCACCGAACATAATGTATAACC
>ERZ808240.5224-NODE-5224-length-10735-cov-2.601311_pt1 | contig 10735 bp, 8 predicted proteins | sample MGYA00521084_ERZ808240 | MGnify/ENA primary metagenome ERZ808240 (study PRJEB31516, sample SAMN03275571) | gut metagenome | biome: mammalia-associated habitat; material: feces | host: Papio cynocephalus | place: Kenya | collected 2012-08-06 ... | reverse complement strand
CAAATGGCACTATGTGGCGCGTCTTGCCGATCACGGGCGGCGGGCAAAGCCGCAGCATCTGCTCGGCGTCGGCCAGCGGCACCTCGTATTCAAACTCAGGCCGCGATGCGCCCGTGTTGGCCCCCTTCACAGTAAGGAATGCCTTATCGTCGCAGATGCGCACGCGCACCGTGCGTCCCTTTTCGCGCGACAAGTAGCCCTGCACCAGGCGGTGCGACTCGGTGGCCATGCTCTTGTAGCCATCGTTGGCCACCAGATATTTATGCTCAATTTCTACTGACATATTGAATATTAATTGCGTAATTCCGACCAATCATTGCCGCCCTACCGGCGACTCGGTGTGGAGAAATATTATTAATTTTGCAAAAATAATTCATTTAGAATAGAACAAGCAAGATTTTCATAAGATATAAATGGCAAAAAAGGGTATTATTCTGATAGCTCTTGTTGTGTCGGTAATGGCGTGCGCACTGCCTGCCAAAGCACAACACTCAATCAAGCAAACCATTGTAAAAGGATACGTTAAAGACTCTATCACCGGCGAAGGGCTGCCCATGGTCACCGTGTTTATGACAGGTGGCGGCGAGGGGGTGCTCACTGCCGACGACGGGGCATTCACCATCAACACCACAAAAAACTTCAAGTGCCTCACCGTGTCGGCCGTGGGCTACAAGCCCAAGCAGGTGTATGTGCGCAAGGGTGAGACAAACGAGATAAACATACTCATGCAGTCGACCACGGTGATGCTCAACGAGCTGGTGGTGACCAAAAAGGAGAAGTACAAGAAAAAGGGCAACCCGGCAGTTGCCTTCGTCAAGAAAGTGATGGAGCACAAGCGCCTCAACGACCCCAGAAACAACGAATACTACTCCTATGGCAAATACGAGAAAATGTCGCTGGGCTTCAACGACTTCTCGGAAGTGGCCGACAAAAACGTGATATTGCGCAAGTTCAAGTTTCTCATTGACTACATGGACACTTCCGAAATCACAGGCAAGCGCATTCTGCCCATATCCATAAAGGAAAAGGTGTCGCGCGAATACTTCCGCAAAAGCCCGTCGAGCCACAAGGAATACGTCACCGGGCTGAAAAACGGAGGACTTGACGAGTCGTTCGACCAGGAGAGTGTGAAGCGCTTCCTCGATGACGTGTTCCGCGAAATCGACATCTTCGGCAACGATGTGACCTTTATGCAAAACCGCTTTGTGAGCCCGCTGTCGAACATAGGCACCAACTTCTACAAATACTACCTTAGCGACACCCTTGACGTGGACGGAGAGAAGTGTGTGGAACTTAGTTTTGTGCCATTCACCACACAGGCATTCGGCTTTCTGGGCCGCATCTACGTGCCCGTGGGCGACTCCACCTATTTTGTGAAAAAGGTGAAGCTTAACGTGCCGCGTCACATCAATCTGAACTATGTGCAGCACGTGTTCATTGAGCAGAACTATGTGAAGGCCGACGACGGTTCGCGCTTGAAGACCAATGACGACATGACTGTGGAGTTTAAAATAATGCCTGGCACACAAGGCATGTATGCCCGCCGGCAAACCGACTACAAGGACTTCAGCTTTGCTCCGCCCGAGGACATGAGCATATTCAACAAAAGCGGTGAGCAGATTGTGGCCAACGACGCAAGCTATCTGCCCGACCAGTTTTGGGCCGACAACCGCCCCACACAATCCAAATCGGACGAATCGACCATAAAGAAAATGATTCAGCGCCTGCGCCAGTCAAAGCTGTTCTACTGGAGCGAAAAGGTGATTGTGGCCCTTGTCAGCGGCTATGTCCAGACCGACGGCAAATCGAGCAAATTCGACTTCGGCCCCATGAACACCACAATCAGCTCCAATGCGCTTGAGGGCCTGCGCCTGCGCATTGGCGGCATGACCACCGCCAACCTGAGCAAGCACTGGTTTGCCCGCGGATATGCCGCCTATGGCTTCAAGGACGAAAAGTGGAAATACATGGGCCAGCTGGAATACTCGTTCAACCAAAAGAAGTATCACAGCAACGAGTTCCCAATACACTCAATTAAAATCGAGCACAAATACGATGTGGACCAGCTGGGACAGCACTATATGTACACCAACGCCGACAACGTGTTTCTGGCCCTTAAGCGAAAGACCGACGACAAGATTAACTATCTGCGCACATCGGAGATTGAATACAAGCTTGAGACCAAAGGAGGCTTCTCGGTTTCGGCCGGATTTCAGCACAACATCCACGAGGCATCGCGCTTCCTACCATTTGAAAACGGCTATGGCGACGTGTTTAAGCGCTACACCGAAGCCGGCTTCAGCGTGACACTGCGCTACGCCCCCGGCGAGAAGTTTTACCAAACGCGCAGCTACCGCATCCCCATCAACCTCGACGCGCCCGTGCTGAGCCTGACACAGACCTACGTGCCCAAGGGCTTCATGGGCAGCGAGTTTGAAATCAACAAGACCGAGATAGGCGTGCAAAAGCGATTCTGGTTCTCGGCATTCGGCTACACCGACATCATAGTGAAGGCGGCCAAACTGTGGAGCAAGGTGTCGTATCCCGACCTGCTGCTGCCCAACGCTAACCTGTCGTACACCATACAGCCCGAGTCCTACACGCTGCTCAACGCCATGGAGTTTGCCAACGACCAGTATCTGTCGTGGGACTTCACCTACTGGGCCAACGGCGCCATACTCAACCGCATACCGCTGGTGCGCTACCTGAAGCTGCGCGAGGTGTTCTCGTTCCGCGGCCTGTATGGCAAGCTGAGCGACAAAAACAACCCAGAGATGAACAACGACCTCTACCGCTTTCCTCTCGACGCTCACTGCCGCACTATGGACAAGAAGCCATATATGGAAATCGGCGTGGGCCTCGACAACATATTCACATTCCTGCGAGTGGACTATGTGTGGCGTCTCACCTACCGCCACAATCCTGGCGTTGACCGCAGCGGTGTTAGAATCCAGCTGCACTTCACATTCTGACGCCACACCACACGCATAATTGGCAAGGGCCGTAAGCGGTGTCGCAGGAAAATTCCTGACCGCGAGCGGCCCTTGGCAATTTCTTACGCAGGCCACATAGCCTCCGCCCAATCATTGAAGTTTAGAGGCGCACAGCCGACAAATCACCTATTATTTATGTCAATATTTGGACAAGAGGGCACATATTTAGTTATTTATGCCTATTTTTGCATGTCAGCACACGTCTATGGGAAAGGTGACACACAGCAGATCAAGGGCGGCCGCGCGCAAAGCGAGGCTGCACGCATACGCCACATGGCGCAAAGCCATGCGGCTATACCGCTATTGCTCCACCGACGTGTGGAACGACACAAGCCCCAGCCGCCGGGTGACACTGATTAAGACGCTTAACATGGCCGTAAGCTCATTCACCAGCAAGCGACTGCAACAAAAGGCATGCGCACTCACCTACAGCACCGTGCTGGCAGTTGTCCCAACGCTGGCCATGCTGTTTGCCATAGGGCGCGGCTTCGGCTTTCAAAACATATTGCAGAGTGAACTGTTCCGCTACTTTCCGGCACAGCGACAGGCACTGGAGTCGGCTCTTGAGTTCGTCAACCGCTATCTGGAGCAGGCATCTCAAGGTGTGTTTGTGGGCATAGGCGTGGTGTTTCTGCTGTGGACACTGGTGTCGCTCATGCGCAATGTGGAGCACACCTTCAACGAAATTTGGGGCATAGGCAAAAGCCGCTCGCTATACAGGCAAATCACCGACTACACGGTGCTGTTCATCCTGCTGCCTGTGCTGATGCTACTGTCGGCTGGCGTCAACCTGCTGGTGTCAAACGGCATATCAAGCGTGATGGCAAGGCTGCACATAGTGTCGCCATTGTGGCAACGGGTGCTCGACCTGTCGCCCATGGCCATCGCGTGGGTGGTGTTTGTGTGCGTGCTGTGGCTAATACCCAACACCAAGGTGAAGTTAAGGTGCGCCCTGTGGCCCGGAGTGGTGTGCGGCACGCTGTCGCACGCGCTGCAGTTGGCATTTGTGTCGGGGCAGATATATGTGTCGAAATACAACGCCGTGTATGGCACATTTGCCTTCCTTCCGCTGCTGCTCATATGGCTGCAGCTGGTGTGGCTAATCACGCTTAGCGGCGTGGCGGTGGTCTATTCGATCCAGAATGTGGCCAGCTGGAACTTCAGCGGCCGCATAAGGCACATATCGCCCTACTACGCCAGCGAGTTGGCCATTGCCATGGCGGCCGTGATTGCAGTACGGTTCACTATGCGGCAAAAGCCGCTGAATGCAGCCGAGCTGTCGCGGGAGTGCGACACGCCGCCAACACTCACCACAGCACTGCTGGGCAGGCTGCTAAGCGCAGGGGTGATAGCCGAAGTGCGCACCGCCGAAGGCCATGAGCCGGCCTACCAACCGGCTTTTTCGCCTGCGGGGCTCACCGTGGGCGAGGTGGACGACATGCTGGGCCACGACGGCTGCCGTGACTTTGCATGCGGCCAAAGCCGAATCATGACGAATGCGGTGGAAAAGCTAAAGAGGCTAAGGGAGCAGCACTCCACTGGAGTTCCACTGACGAGCATTGTGCCGCCGCAGGAAAGTGACAGCAAAAAATAGAAACATATATAGCAATGAAGAAAGAGATGATTAAGGCCGCAAAAGCCCCGGCCGAAATAGGGGCATACAGCAATGCTATTCGCACCGGCAACATGGTGTTTGTGTCGGGGCAACTGCCCGTTGACCCCGCCACTGGCCAGATTCCCGACACAATTCAGGCACAAACGGTGCAAGTGATTGAAAATGTGAAAAACATACTTGCCGACGCTGGAGCCACGCTCGACAACGTGGTGAAAACCACCGTCTACCTGTCGGAGATGTATCTGTTCAGCGAAATGAATGCGGTTTATGCCCGCGAATTCAGCGAGCCCTACCCCGCCCGCTCGTCGATGTCGGTGAAGGAGCTGCCGCAAAACGCTCTGGTGTCGCTCGACGTGGTGGCAGTGCTATAGGAATTCGGGCAGGGCAAGCAGCTCGGCCACCACATATGTGCTGCCCCCCACAAACACAAGGTCGGTGCCTGCGGCATCGGCCTTGGCTTGATTATAGGCCTGCTCCACCGTGTCGAAGCAGCTGCCTTTGAGTCCTGCCTCCTGTCCCATAAGCATAAGCGACTTGGCATCGAGAGCCCGCTGAATGCCCGCTTGGGTAAAGTAGTAGCAAGCATCTTTGGGCATAAGTGCCAGAATGTGGCGAATGTCCTTGTCTTTAACAAAACCTATAACCATGCGGCGGCAAGTGGCTGGCACCGATGCTATTTGCTGGCTAAGATACTGCCACCCGCCTATATTGTGGCCCGTGTCGCACACCGTGAGCGGGCTGGTGTGCAGTGTGGTCCACCGCCCACGCAGGCCAGTTAGCTGCGACACATGGGCAAATGCGCGGCGCACCGACTCATCGGAAATATGCGCCACCCCGCGGCGGTTGATTTCACAAATGGCTGCAAGCACCGTGGCGGCGTTGCGCACCTGATACTCTCCGCTAAGTTGCGAGTTTACATTGCCAAGGCTGGTGGCCGTGGCCAGTTGCAGCATGCCGCCGCTGTGGGTGTGGCCGGAGATGAGGTGAAGGTCTTGCGCAAACACAATGGGTGCGCCCTCGGCCTTCTGCTCAAACACTCGGCGCACGTCGCCCTCGGCCTCTCCCACCACCACAGGCACTCCAGCCTTGATGATGCCGGCTTTCTCCGATGCAATTTTGGGCAGCGTGTCGCCAAGAAACTGGGTGTGGTCGAGCGATATGTTGGTGATAACGCACAGCTGCGGGCTTATGATGTTGGTGCTGTCGAGCCGGCCTCCAAGGCCCACCTCAATCACGGCATAGTCGACACCGGCTGCGCGGAAATAGTCGAACGCCATGGTCGACGTGAGTTCGAAAAACGACGGATGTCCCTCATAGCCCATCTGCTGATAGCGCCTCACAAAGTCGACCACATATTGCTGCGAAATCTTCTCGCCGTTGACCACAATGCGCTCTCTGAAGTCCACAAGGTGAGGCGAAGTGTATAGTCCCACCTTATAGCCCTCACTCTGCAGCGCCGCAGCCAGCAGACTCGACACCGAACCCTTGCCGTTGGTGCCGGCTATGTGGATGGTTTTGTAGGCCCTGTGAGGGTTTCCAAACATGTTGTCGAGGTCGCGGCTGGTTTGCAGGCCGGGCTTGTAAGCGTTAGCCCCGCTGCGCTCAAACATGGGCAGCTGCGAATACAGGAAGTCGATGGTTTCGCTATAGTTCATAATTCAATACCTTTACATTTAAAACACAATCAGGCCGGCCACACCGGCTGCCACAATCACCCAAATGGGGTGTATTTTTGTGAAGTAGACCGCACAAAACGCCGCCAGGCAAATCATCACCGAAATCACACGCTCACTCAGTTCAAAGCCGAAGTTCTCGCTGTTCATGAGCAGCATCGCCGCCGATGCGATGAGGCCCACCACCACTGGGCGCAGCCCCATGAAGGCACCCTTGATTACGCTGCTGTCGGAGTGGCGGCTGATGAAGTGGCTGGCCACCAGCACCAGCACAAATGGAGGGAGCACCACGGTGAATGTGGCCACCAGCGAGCCAAGCACGCTGCCCGTGACCACATATCCAATGTAGGTGGCGCTGTTGATGCCAATGGGTCCGGGCGTCATCTGCGAGATGGCCACAATGTCGGTAAACACCTGGTTGGAAATCCAGCCAGAGTCCACCGCCGCCAAAGCCGAAAAGTCCGATTTTGATATAGGCCCAAACGAGCCTCAAATAGGTTTCTATCATAGCCGTTAACGCTTGCTTATTTTCGTTGACAATGAATGCTGGTGAAACACATAGCCACCCACGGCACCAAGCACGATATAGAGAATGGGATTGGAAATCACAGGCAGGCCCGAATACACGCCCAGCGCCACCGCCACAGGTATGGCCACCGTCTTCCAGCCGATGCCGGCCGACTTGGCCGTGGTGAGCACCGGCGCAATGATGAGGGCCACCACCGCGGGGCGTATGCCCTTGAAGATGCGGCTGACGACCTCATTGTTTTTAATGGTGTCGGGGGTGAGAAACACAGCTATGGCCAGGATGATGGCAAACGACGGCATAATGGTGCCAAGCGCGGCTGTGACGCTGCCCTTCACTCCCTTCAGACGGTCGCCTATCACCACCGATATGTTTACGGCCAATATGCCAGGCATCGACTGCGCTATGGCCAGCAGGTCGAGAAATTCATCCTGCTCTATCCAGTGGTGCTTGTCCACGATTTCGCGCTGAATGATTGAAATCATCGCCCAACCGCCGCCAAAGGTGAACGCGCCGATTTTGAAAAATGTGAAAAACAGCTGAAAATAAATGTTTCCCGTCATTGTCTTTGCTATTACAATTTAATCCGACTGCAAAATTAGTCAAAAATATCCATTCAGCGTATACCAGGCAAGGCTTAGCCGATAATGCTCTTTTGCTGTTCCAAATGTCGGAATGGTGAACACTCCTTGCTGCCGTGTGAACTTTAATGAGTATCTTTGCAGCCCAAAATGAGAGAGTTGATGCACATTTTTAGAGTAGTAGCCTGCCTGCTTATTATTGCCGCTCCGCTTGCCTCACATGCAAGCGAAGCGGCCGACACTGCCGGCACCGACACCACCGACACCACCGCAAGCCGCAAGACAGGCTTCATAAAGAAAGTGGTCAACTATTTCACCAAAGATGACGACAATCTGACAAAAAAAGGATTTCACGTGAGCTTCATCGGCGGGCCTCACTACAACTCCGACACTAAGCTGGGCATAGGCCTCGTGGGGTCGGGCTTCTACCGTGTGAGCGGCAGCGACACGCTGTCGCAGCCGTCGAATGTGACCATCTACACCGATGTGGCCACATCAAAGTTTGCTTTGATAGGCATTAGGGGCAACACACTGATGGCCAACGACGCCCACCGCCTGAACTACAACCTGTCGTTCTACTATCTGCCCACCTACATTTGGGGCATAGGCTACGACTACTGCGACAACGACGACAACGAGGAGAAAATGACCTACCGCCACGTCGGGTTCAAACTCGACTACCTGTGGCGCCTGGCCAAGGGTCTGTATGCCGGTCCGTCGGCCAGCTGGCAATGGGCAAAGGCCGACTCCATAGAGCGCATGGAACTGATGGGCAACCAGAGGCTCACGGTGCGCAACTACGGCATAGGACTTACACTCGACTACGACACCCGCGACCTGATAACAAACGCCTACCGCGGCACATACGTGCATATGGGCATTATGTTCCAGCCGAAATTCATGGGCAACCACTATGCCTTCACCACGGCCGAGCTGCGCGCGTGCCACTACCGGCAGGTGTGGAAGGGCGGCGTGCTGGCAGGCGAGCTGTACACAAAGTTCAACTTCGGCAACCCCTCGTGGGCCACCATGTCGGAACTGGGGGGGTCGAACTCGATGCGCGGCTACTATGGCGGCCGCTACCGCGACAAGCACATCATCACGGCGCAAGTGGAGCTGCGCCAGCACGTGTGGCACCGCAACGGCATAGCCCTGTGGGTGGGCGGCGGCAACGTGTTTCACAACAGCCAGTCGTTCAAGCACTGGCTGCCAAACTACGGCATTGGCTACCGGTGGGAATTCCGCAAGAGGGTGAACGTGCGCCTTGACTACGGATTTGGCAAATCGGGCCAGCATGAATTTATATTTAACATCAATGAAGCTTTTTAAACCACTCGGCAATTTAGTGTTCAAGAGTCAAGTAACCGCATTCTGGGCGTTCCTCATTATGCTGGCACTGCCCAATGCAGTGATGTTTTTCACCGAGCCGCAACCGGTGTTCACGCGCATTTGCAGCATAGCGTTGCCGGCATCGCTCTACTGGTGGGCGCTGACGCTGCCGTCAAAGCCAGGCAAGGCATTCTGGTGGCTGTTTCTGTTCATATTCTTCGACGCGTTCGAGATTGTGCTGCTCTACCTGTTTGGACAGTCGCCAATTGCAGTCGACATGTTTCTTAACGTGGTCACCACCAACATGACCGAAATCGACGAGCTGCTGGGCAACCTGCTCACAGCCATAGGCATAGTGGTGGTGGTGTATGTGCTGGGCATTGTCATGGCGGTGGCGTCGGGATGCAACAAGGAGAAACTGAGCGCGCTCTTCCGCGCCAACCAGCGCAAATACGCCGCCATGGCAATAGTTGTGTCGGCGGCAATGACGGCCGCCTGCTTCTTTGTGAACCCCGGATTCAAGATACAAGACGACATTTTCCCCGTGAACGTGTGCTACAACCTGGGGCTGGCCGTAGACCGCAGCGTGCGCACCGCCGACTATGCCAGCACATCGGCCAACTTCACATTCCACGCCAAGGCCACACGCCCCGACAGCGTGCCCGAAATATATGTGGTGGTGGTGGGTGAAACGGCCCGGGCCGACAACTTCGGCCTATACGGCTACAGCCGCAACACCACCCCGCTGCTGGCCAAGACGCCGCGCCTGGTGGTGTACAGCGACGCCATAACGATGTCTAACACCACCCACAAGAGCGTGCCCATGCTGCTGTCGTCGATAGGCTCGGAGCCATTCGACAGCATTTATTACCGCAAGGGCATAATCACGGCGTTCAACGAAGCCGGCTACAAAACGGCGTTCTACTCCAACCAGCGGCGCAACGGCTCGTTTATCGACTTCTTTGGCTGCGAGGCCAATGAGGTGAAGTTCATTAAAGACCCGCTGCCCATATCGGCCAACGTCTACGACGAGCAACTGCTAAAACTGGTGAAGGCCCGGCTCGACAAATACCGCGGCGGCAAGCTGATGCTGGTGGTGCACTGCTACGGGTCGCACTTCAACTACAACGACCGCTACCCCGCCAACCGTGCCCGCTTCACCCCCGACCGCATACCGGCAGCCAAAGCAAAATACCGCGCCGAGCTGATCAACGCCTACGACAACACCATCGGCTACACCGACTATGTGGTGTCGCAAATAATATCGATGGTTAACGCCAAGGGCGTGGCGGCTGCCGTGGCCTACACCAGCGACCACGGCGAGGACATATTCGACGACAGCCGCGAGAAGTTTCTGCATGCGTCGCCCGACCCAACCTATCACCAGCTGCGCGTGCCGCTGCTGTTCTGGACCTCGGCGCAATATGCCGCGCAGCACCCCGACAAGTGCCGCGCCCTGGCCAGCCACCGCCTGACTCCCGTGTCGACCAACATGATACTGTTTCACACCATGCTCGACCTTGCAGGCATCTGCACGCCATACGTGCAGGCCCAATATGCAGCAGGCAGCGGGCTGTTTAAGTGGCACAGGCGGCTGTATGTGAACGATCACAACGAAATGCACGAGCTCAACGACGTGGGCCTGCGCAACATAGATGTGGAGCAATTTAAGGCTCACGGCGTGCAATACCCATAACCAAAAACGCGCCAGGTTAATTAAGGTTAATTGTCGCGCCAGCACTTTCAATATTACGCAAAAATAAACTACTTTTGCAAGTTTTTTCACCCAAAATATTATAATGAGACAGCTAAAAATTTCACAATCAATCACCAAACGCGATGAGAGTAAGTCACTTGACAAATATCTGCAGGAAATAAGCCGCAGAGATCTTATAACGGTTGATGAGGAAGTGGAACTTGCCCAAAGGATTCGACAGGGCGACCAAGCCGCACTCAACAAGCTCATAGAGGCCAACCTGCGCTTTGTGGTGTCGGTGGCCAAGCAATATCAAAACCAG
>ERZ808240.5223-NODE-5223-length-10736-cov-8.001498_pt1 | contig 10736 bp, 16 predicted proteins | sample MGYA00521084_ERZ808240 | MGnify/ENA primary metagenome ERZ808240 (study PRJEB31516, sample SAMN03275571) | gut metagenome | biome: mammalia-associated habitat; material: feces | host: Papio cynocephalus | place: Kenya | collected 2012-08-06 ... | reverse complement strand
CTGTCTGACAGCCTTTACTTATACAGCTGCAAGGAACGATGCGTGAAAATACTTTGTAAATGTCAATAAGTTTTTGTGATTTTCTCCGAAAAACCGTAAATTCATCACAATGCACAACTTTATATTATCACATAGTTGCTGAAATTGTAGAAGATGCACAAATACAGACAGCAAAACAAGACGGTTGCCAACGGTAGCCGTCTTTTGTATTGCCGTTCGAACGTTCGAACTTTTTACATTGCATTCATTTCGTTGGATGACTTGCCGCCGAACATACGCCGGGGGTAGTTGTTCAACCACTCTTGCACCTCTGCGATCTGCTCCGGGGTCACATCCGCAAAGTCACAGCCTTTGGGAAACCACCGTCTAATCATGCGGTTCTGGTTCTCATTGCTTCCACGCTCCCCGGGGTTGTGGGGGTGGCAGTAGTATATTGTCGTTCTGGGTGCACCACCGTTTATTGACGCTTCCAACGCCTGTTGGTCGAGAAACTCCGTGCCGTTGTCGCAAGTAATCGTCTGAAATACCTCCCGGAACTTGTCAGAACCATAAGCACGTTCTAAATCATCCAAGGCACGGGCAACAGAATTTCCAGTCTTGTCTGGTAGCGGCATGATGATTTCATCACGGTGCTTACGTTCTGTCAGAACAAGTAGGCAGTTACTGCTCTTGCCTTGACCGCCTACTACGGTGTCCATTTCCCAGTGCCCGGAGGTCTTGCGCTTCTTGATCTCTTTGGGGCGCTTTTCTATAGATCGCCCTTTTAAATTCTTGTAAGACGGGCGTACTTCGTTGTACTCTTGTTTTGGCGTGTCTCTGCGCCATGGTAAATCCTTGTTGGTCACGTTCATAAAAAGCCCACGGTCAATATAGTGGTACAGCGTAGTTACACAGACTTCCGTGCGGTACTTGCCTTTAGCGGACTGCAAAGTAGCATACGGGCTGTATTTCAGATCAATAATACAATGTTCTACGTGCTTCACAAAATCGTAGTCGTTGCCGATCTTTAGATCACGTCCTTTGTTTTCGGCGTGATAGTCATGTTTCTGCTGTCCGATCTCAGCACTATAATAGTCGTATTCCAACCATGTCTGACCGTCACGCAGTTTCGTGCGCCCTCGCTTTACCTCATAGTTGATTGTGTTGTAATGCCTGTTCATCAACCGGGCTATTTCCCGTTGTGACTTGCCGTCCTTTAGATACATTTCGATTTTCAACCGGTCACTATATGTCATGTTTTTAGCCATAAATTTTTCTCCCTCTCTGGCGGCAGTCTGCCTATATTCAACCGTACCAGAGCAAGCCCCGGAGCGTCAAGGAGGGCGGCGTTCTGGGGCTGTGCCTTGACCCTCTGTGGCTTCTCTGGTGGGGCTTCTGGGCGGCTGTAGTGAGGGATAGCTTGCTTTGTAGCTGTCCGGGGCTTATGGCTCTGTATGGGGCTTGTGGTAGGCGGCGGCTTCCAGAGCACAGACAGTACTCTGGACTCTCGTGTTTAATTTTTTTGGGGAGTGGGTGGAAAAATTAACAGAGGTGGGATTAGATCACCCCAACCCCTCAAGGGGAGTAAAGCTTCCTTGTGGCTGTCCGGGGTGATCCTTTTAATACTTTAGTTCATAGTAGGTTATCTGTTGACTTGCTTGCGGTATGTCTACGGTCTTTACATATACAATACGGTCTGCATAGATTTTGCGAAATTCTTCTTCGTCAAGAAGAAAATGTTCTTCTTCCGCTATGTGACAGTTACGGCTGTAGTAGTAGCGGCGTTTTTCTTTCAAATGTTCGTCAACGGCTTTAGTAATGTACTTTGTGATATAACTGCTTACTCTGCCAGTGTCCAGAACTTTGGTGGCTGTGGTGAAGCCGTATGACCAGTCAGTTATATTGTAGATGATCTGCTTTTTCCTGTGGTCTACTTTCCACGCTTTAAATGTGAGGTTGTCCACGTTTGCCAGTAGCCCATGGAAATGATAGTGTTCCTTGTCTGCGTGCAGTTCTGGAACTATAAGGTATTTCATATCCGGGCACTTGCGCTCTTTGATATGCCACAAGAAATCATTAAGTCTTTGTACAACTAAATCATAATCAGAAGCATCTACTTTTTTGCGGTCGAATGTAAGAGTGATAAACCAATCCCACTTGTTGGATCGTGCAATCCTATAGACGTTATTTTTTGCTCTGGATGCAGAAACCGCCATTGCGTGTTTTTCGGCTTCCGGGGTGCGGTCACTAGTGTCGTGGGTTTTGTTTAGCAAGCTATCCTCTGGCTTTTCTTTTCCAGTGTTGATTGCGTGATGATAAAAAGTGATGTGTTCCCCGGTCTCATACTGATAACGCCGACAGTTATAGACTGTTTCCATGTTTCAACACTCCTAGAAATTTTTTACAAGGTGGCGTTAAAGTGTTGCTATTGTCAAGTAGGTGACCCGGTGAACGGGTCACAGTCTGCCTTTGTCCATGTGCTTTCTTCTTTTTGTAATAGGAATAATCTGTCCATTTCTTTCTGAATGGGTTTAAATGATTCTCTGGAGAAGCCCAGATTCTGGAGTTGTTGGAATAATTCGTCTGGAAATAGTTTATATTTTTTATAGAATCGAATTTCTGTTTCATTAAACAGATAGTGCATATATTGAAACATTGTGATTTCTCCTTGTGTGTAGTGTGTGAAAAGTTCGAACGTTCGAACGGTGCGCCGTGCGCAACGCTTGCCACGGCGCACCGTTTCCCCTTACTTCTGTGCTTTCTTCTGCGCTCTGGTATACTTCTTCGATGGTGTGGTAACGGCTTCCATATCAGAGGGCGTATTATTCTGTAACATAATGATTTCCGATTCTGGGATCATGTTCCCGGCTTTGCAGTCTTTTGCAAGGTTGTCCACGCAAGCCAGTGTATCATAGGCATGGTAGTCTTTATCCTTCACGAACCAACCGAATCGGCGCAAGGGGCGTACCAATGTAGGGTCTGTAGCATATTCCAACTGATAGGCATCGTATTCCCTGTGTACCAGAAACCGCCACTGCTTGTCGCAGGAAATAACCCGGCTTGTAACTTGTCGCAATAATGCGTCTACATGGTTAAAACGCTGTGAAGTATAATACAAGCTGATGTGATGGTGACGGCACGTCAGCAGAGTATTGAGAAACAAGGGGTCAATGTTTGTCTTAAAAGTACGGCTGTTAAGCTGAACCGAAAATTCATCACCCAGAACAAGAGTACAAGTCAATGTATCATGCTGTTCGTCATAAGCCCGGATAGTTTCGGCAACGTCTACGATCTGGCGCAAGGAGATAAAAGGCGTGTAGGGCGTTCCGATCAAGTCAACGTTGGAAATGATATTCACTCTCTGGGTAACCCATTTTTTACGGAGATCATCATAGACAATTTTGTTGTTATACTTCTTATACAGTCTTGTTACATTATGTACAGCGGAAAGGGTTTTTCCTTTACCGAACAACGCTACATAACAGATCAGCTTCCCGGTTTTCAGATTGCGCCATTTCTTGTGAATAATGTATTCCGGGAGATCCTTTATAAAATTAAATACCGTCGCAAACGGATGTAATACGGCAATGCGGAAGCATACACTGAAATACATCATTGCTACAAATGCTAACAATACAAGGTATATCATGCAGATCACCTCCCATTTTTCAGAATGTTATAGGCAAGAGAGCCGATACATTCCAGAACCGTACAAAAGACGATCAGACCGACCATACAAGCCGGGGTAAACGTTGTTGCATCACCTACGATAAACTGAATAAGATTTTCCATGTGTGTTTCCTCCTATTTGAGACCTACACCGTTAAAGGATCGAACGGCGTTCTTGATACGTTCATAGCACCATGCGAACACGATGAAGAACAACAGGGCTGTAACATTGTAATTCAGATCATCAATTTTTTCTTCAATGCCGCCCAGAGCATCGGAGTAATCAGTCTGGCTTTCCAAAGTGTCCGCTTGATAGGCTTCCAGATCTGACAAACTGATATAAACGTGTTCAGCACCAACCACGTCACCAGAAGAGACCGAAAGGGTGTTATCGCCTGTTGTAATGCCAGATAGTTTTGTATCACTTCCGGGTTGCAACGTGTCAGTGTCTGCGTCAATTCCTCCGGGGAGAAGATCGCCAGAGAGGATAAAAACAGAATCACCATCAGCGGTATAAAGTCCGTTATCATCAGTGACAGAGTTGAGAGAATCGACTTGTAAATCTTCTTGCAAATTGTTTTGAATTGTAAGGTTTTCATTCATGTTTTGTCCTTTCTTGTGTAATGTGTGAGACTGTGGTATCATCAAAGAAAAAAAAGGGGGTTGCATTATGGATACCACAGATAACAATAATTATGATCAATGTGTTACAAACGATACTTATATTGAGTATCAAAACGCCGCAGAATGGAACAAAGACCAGAGGTTGACGAGTTTGAAAAATTCAATCAGTTTTACCAATCTATGGCTAGGTATCATAGCGGCATATTGCGCTTTCAAACTACTGAAAGAGATAGTACTTATAATAATTCTTTACAATGCCGGAACTTCTGTTGTTGAGGTTTTGCAGTTACTGGGAAATCTTCCATAAAAAATAAAAGATTATACCGCCAAAAATATTGAAAGCCGCAATGTTAAAAAGGGAGATAGAATACCCGAGAATATCCAACTTAATAGACATAAATTGTGTCAGAAAATAAATGATTGTTTGAAGTGTTCTCATATTTTACCTCCCTAGTATTCTCAATATCAGAATTACAACAAATAAAATTCCGATTGCATTTCTATACATATCTGGCAAAAAGGAAAATACTGTTCCGAGTAACTGGGGGATCTGCCCCATAGCAGAGATCAAGCCCTTGAGGAATGAAACAAAAGTGTTAGTGTATCCGGCAAGATCGTCCGCAGTAATTTCTACTTTTCCATCTACATCACCGGGAACAATATTGTCTGTCACATCATCAATCTTTAAACTTCCGTCCGGGTTAGTGGTTTCGTTCTTCACAGTTTTATTAGTCATGTGACAAACTGTTTGTTCACCCATGTACAATATACCGTTGCTTGTATAAGCCGGAGTTAAACGGATCTGCATATCCCACACTTCACCGCTTTTTTGCGCTTCATCAACCAACTTTGCAACATTCACATTGATTTTTCCGGCGTTAATTGTTGTGGTGGTGTAGGTCACGGGCGTATATTTATAATCATCACCATCTTTCGTGGTAAGAATGTAAGATGCTATTACAAGGGTGTCACTTTCTGGAACAAATAAAAGATCGTTGTCCTTTGTTGTGCCTGTCCATGTAATAGTACTGTAACCAAGTAAGCTATCCTTAACAGATACGCCAGATAGTAAAAAATCTGTGAGGTTTACTGTGCCACGCCGGACACCGCCACTACCAGACGGCAAGTCTGTATTATCGGAATAGTCCCATGATGGCGAACCGTCACTATTAAAATACTTATATGACACAGAACCTTTATAAAGTCTATGTGTAGGATCATCCCCGTTATAATGGTAGGGCGTAGCTTTTACATAAAGTACATAGCTGTTAGAATCAAAAGTTATATACTCACTGGGGATCTGAAACGAACCTTTAGAAATAGAACAACGCTCCTTGACCGTTTTTTTTGTGAGGACATTACCCGGTGAAGAATTAGAAGCAAAAGCAACTTCAAATTCTATAAAACTGTATTTTGATGTTTGTGATCCGATACCGTCCAAGCCTGTCCATGATGCTCTGAAATTCTTATCAACATTAAAGTCGATAAGCTTGATACTGTTATTACCTTGTATGGTTGTGGTGGATTCATCAGGGTAAAGATAACCAGACGGATCAGTTACGCCACCGGAAAAATCGCTATCCGTTCCGGGCTTTACAACGGTTGTAGGATCAGACCAGTCATTGTTAAAATAAAACGGAACAGAACCGTCACGGGTGGCATACGATGCAGAACTATCGAAAAGTACATATTGAGGTACACCGCAATACAATCTGTGATTCTCTGCCACATAATAGGGCACAATCTGAATGCCGTATAAATCTGGATAAAGTTCATACAGTGTTTTCAAGTTCAGATTGACAGCACCAGACGAGGGAAACGCTGTCCGATATGCAAACGCAGAACTGTAGGTGCTTTTCATTCTGATAATGAAAGAAACGCCGCTAAATTCGCAGTTTTTGGGTGTGGAACTTGATTTCCATGTAAGCAAACCATCGTCAGATAAAGTTGTAGTAACAGTGAGTTTTTTCGCATTTGCAGAAGATGACCACCCGTAACTGTAATACATATCGTGGTATGGTAAGAGTTTTGTGCTTGTTAGAGCAAAAAAGCTTTCACCATCTTGCAAGGATTCCGTTGTACCATCATAAGAATATTCAAGTAAAACGTCGTTGGGTTTGGCGCAACTTAAAAAAAGTATTTTTAGTCCAGAACTATTAAGATCGAGATAACCACCATTATAGGAATTAAGGGCGAAAGTGCTTGTATATTCTGAACTTCTTTCTTCGTAAGAAGTATCCAGTACATAATCACCACTGTCAGAATCGTACTTGTATCGTTTTACAATCACGGGGTTCACTTTTACAATTTGTGTACCGTCAACATTGCGGGAATACAATGCAGTAGTTTGCTGTGCATTTATGTAAAAATTATTTGCCGCATAATAAGTAAAAAAGGCATCACGATCACCGCTATAATTAAGTTCGTACTTATAAGATTGTGTTTTATAAAAGAAAGTGTAATCATATTCCTTTTCACTCTCTGCCGCATTAACCGGGGGCATACTGAACAGCACAGCGGAGACCAGAACGCCGAGCGTTAAGGCTATAGCGCAGAGGATCGTTTGCAGTTTGTTTTGACTGATTGTTTTTTGTTCCAACTTTTTCCCTCCTTATAGAAAAAATTTTTGAATGATACACACCATAGTGGCAAAACCGGCAAGGTCACCCCTGAAGCAACCGAGCTTTACAGCTTTCTGGCGGTCGGTTTCCTGTGGGTAGAATAAGACGCATATTAATGCCGCAAAACCGATAATGACGGTAAGTAAAATAAGGAACTCTTTCATTGCGCCAACCCCTTTCCGACAAGTAGAAAAATCTCAAGAGTTGCCCATTCACAGCCCAGAAGAGTGATCACCATACCGAAGTATGTGAACCAAGATTCTTTTCCTATAAAACCGAGTATGAGGAAAGTAAACAGGCACGCCAGAAAAATGATTGTGTAAATTAAAAACTCCATGATGTTCTCCTTTCGTGAAAAAAAGAGGGGTGCAGATCGTTCTGCATCCCTCTTGTGTTGCGATCTGGGTTAGACAGAACGCTTTGCAACTCCGAACAGTCCAAAACAAGCACAGGCAACGGAAACTGCCAGCAAAATGTTTAACGGGTATTCTGTAAACAGACCCATAATGGACTTACATACAGAAAGCAGAGTGGTCACGATAGCAGTATCGAAACCGGAAACGGCTTCTGCCGCAAAGATTGTAATACCGGGCATAAGTTTTCTCCTTTCTTATAGATAATGCCGAATACATACGTCTATGCTCTGGACTTAGTCATCTATAATGTTTTTTGTTTATAAAATCAGCTTGCTGAAATTACCGGGGTAAAAGTTCGAACGTTCGAACTTTAGGAGGTATGGTGGGAGTTGAACCCACAAACAAGTGGCTTTCATGTTTTCGTTGTGCGCACTGCGTCTTGTTAGCCTAGTACATTCATACCTCATATTGTTTTGTTGTTGGGTTATGTGTTGCTGTTGCATGGGTAAGGGGGGGTGGTACTTTGTGTACCATTCCGATTCCCTCCCATGAAAAACTTACAAAAAGCAAAATACACTTTTTGAGTTTTTCTATGGCGTCCCCTTGCCCCCTCCCAAAGGGACGAAAGGTCAAGGGCAAAAGCGCTTGATCCGGGAACTGGTAAAGATATAATTGCTTATGAACGGGCTGAACCCTCCGGGCTTCACCCTTGCCACGGGAAACGCAATGGCGTAGTTTTTAAGGGCAAGGGCATCACCAATGAAGAAAGGCGGGCGGCGGCAGACGGTAGCTTTTTGGCTATGGTCTGCGGTGTGGCTGTCCAGGGGCTTCGTAAGGGCTGTTACCATCTTTTTGCGCCGGGAGGTGGGATAGTGCGCCCACATCCCAGCAGAATGCAAAAAGATCAAGGGCGATCTTGTATATAATCACTAGCACTTGTATATATCATGGACAAGGTGGTTAGCGATCTTAAAAACCGCAAGTAAAAATAGTATATTAAGCAAAGCCGCCACTATCAAAACCACGGGGTCAACGGGGGCACTGCTCAATTCATCCAAAGAAAGAGCCGTTTCAACAGCTATAGCCGGGATAGCATTCATAATGCTTTACACCTCCATATATAGAAAAAGCCGGGAATGTGTCTGGCACTCGATCCTTCTGGGCGCAAACGCACATACGAGGTATAGGGTAAAGTTCGAACGTTCGAACACTCTCGGCGTTTTTCACTTCACACTTGCCCGGTAGTCCGTAGGGAGACCGCCGGGCATCACACCGGAGAACGTACCGGGGAGAAGATCGCAAGGCAGTAGCGCATGGCTGATATGCGCCGTGCTTCTCTTTACTCCCTAGACCCGGATGTTCTGGGCGGTTTACTTCTTGTCCTTGCCGGGATCAGTGGCGGCAGTACCAGAGGCGGTAGCAGTTCCGGGAAGATCGTAGATACCAGTCACACGCAGAGACTTCTTTCCCTCATATTCACTGATCTGCATACCGAACACATATTCCTTGAAAAGTTCCTTGTTCTGTTTATAGACTTCCTCTGTACAGGACAGGCTTGTAGCTTCTGATCCCTGTAAAACGGCAAGCTGATAATACTTATTGTTGCTTCCGGTCATGCTCTTTTCTTCGATTGCTACTAATGTGCCTTTAAACTGGGTTGCTAACTTCATAATTTTTTACCTCTTCTTTCTTTACACACGGGCGGTCTGCTCCATGGGTGCAATGTTATTTGTTTATGTGAACGCCTACATACGGGAAAGGCGGTTCATGCTGTTAATGCCAAGAACCAGAAGCGTGACATTAAGGGGGACGTATTCACGTTCAGTCAGAATGCCGTCATTATGTAACTGGTTCATTTTCCGGGAAAGCGCAACCATGCGGTTAAGCACCGGGCGCAATGTTTCCGGGGTGTAGCCACTCCCCAGATCAGCGGCGCATGACATAATATCATCAAGCACCGCCAGACCAACCGGGGAAAAACTGGGGGCTACCATTTAACAGAAATCTCAATGCGCTTGTTATCAGCTTCAAAGTTTTTACTTTTTAAAGCCTTTTCGATCAGATCATTGAGACCGTCGAGATATTTGTTATACTCTGCCATGTTGTGAAACGTAATAAGAATCTGGCTGTTAACCTCCTGTGCGGTGGTGTCGATGATCTCTTTACCATTGGAGGTATCAGCATCGGAGGATGTGTCAGCGTCAGAGGTGTCAGTTTCTCCGGCTTCGTCCTGTGCATCACCGTGAAGTTCTTTCACTTTCTTCTTAATGTCACGAACGGACATATCCACGGAAAACTCCGTCAACTGGGCATCCGTTACACCCAACAGGGCGATCAGTTTACTGCTCTGGTAGTCTTTCAGTTCCGGGCGGATCTCTTCCAGAACGTTCCCGGCATCGTCACGCTTTGCAAAACGGTCAACAATGTGGATGAAGTCACTACACGTTCCACGGGCGATACCGTGTTCTTTTGCGGCATAGTCGTAGATATTTTTGTATCCCAACAGACCGAAAGCGGAAGTTGAAAATATCCAGTGGAGGTCAAAAGCTATCCGGGTAAAGGAACTTTGAACATTACTCAACGACTTGCTAATGGACGCTTTACGCTTTCTGGCTTCTTCAAGGGTTTCAATATCCTTTGCTTCCTGTGCCTTTTTGGCTTCTACCTCTGCCTTGTTGGTGCCCTCCACCGCCGGAGCGGTGGGAGGGTTCATAGGAGCGGCAACGGCTTTCTTTCTGGGGGTCTTTGCCTTTGCCGGGGTCTGGGTTGCGGGTTTCTTCTCTATGGTTGCTGTACTCATTTATTTGCCCTCCTTATTTGATATATGCGATCTTGTCAACAGGGAAAGTTGCTGATGCGCCGTCTTTAAAAACGATAACAACACACTGGGTTGCGGTGGGAAAATTGATATCATCCACGCAGAAATAAAACCCGGATACTTCGGTATACTTGATTTCATCAATATGTTGAAGAGTAACACTAGGTAATACCGTAGCATCTTTAATGTAACCAACGGTAGTTATTTTAGCTTCTGCCGGATCTTCGATAAAAATGTTAAACGTGTCGTTATCAATAACAACCTCCAAACGACAACCAAGATCATTGATACGGGCATCATGCGGAGCAGTCCCACCCTTATACATATCACTGGTAGATTCGTAAACGGGATATCCGGCACGATCACTAAGAAATTCATTTTTCAGATAATCAGTAGGAAATAAACGGTTTGCAACTCTCCATGCTTCACACTTGCTTGTTACTGTCATGTTTTTGTCCTCCTTGTGTGTGGGGTTCGAACGTTCGAACCGATATAAAAAAATAGCCTTGTGATCGGAATTTCGTGTCATTTCCTTATCACAAGACTATTGTATAATTTTCATGCGTGAAAATACTTTAAATTTAAACTGGACATATGTAGTGTTTTATGATATTATCCCATCTTCGACACTTAAAGAAAAGTATAGTGGCAGAATCCTTTGATTTTACT
>ERZ808240.5222-NODE-5222-length-10741-cov-3.531817_pt1 | contig 10741 bp, 8 predicted proteins | sample MGYA00521084_ERZ808240 | MGnify/ENA primary metagenome ERZ808240 (study PRJEB31516, sample SAMN03275571) | gut metagenome | biome: mammalia-associated habitat; material: feces | host: Papio cynocephalus | place: Kenya | collected 2012-08-06 ... | reverse complement strand
GCCTCTTTCGTTTTTTGTTCTTTTCATAACCGATCAGGCTCTTTCCGCCATGGCATTCATAAGAGTCGGAATCAACTGTTTCTTTCTTGAAATGATTCCCTCTAAGAGAATGCCATTTTCATTTTCTTCTCTTTCAAATGCATCTGCAAGGATTTTACCTGCATCATGTCCCTCAAAAATCACTTTGGAAGACTCTTCCAAAATATCGGTCAGCATCACATAAACCATGTCGATGCGCTTTTCTCCTAAAACTTCTTTTAAGAACGGACGGAGCTTCTCTGCCACCTTGTCAAGTTCTTCACGGCTCATGGCACTGATCTGCGCAACTCCAAAGTCAAATTCATCTGTATGGAAAATCTTGAAATCAGAATAGAAGATTTCCTCTGTCGTCTTATTTTTAAAATCGCTTCCCGCCTTGAACATATTCTTTGCGTGAGTCTCAATATCCACTTTGGCGATTTTTGCCAGAGCCTCTGCCGCCAGAATGTCAAGCTGCGTGCAGGTTGGAGAACGGAACATTAACGTATCAGACAGAATTGCGGACAATAACAATCCTGCAATATGCTGTGGAATCTCGATATTCTTCTCGCCAAACATCTGGTAAATGATCGTGGACGTACATCCCAATGGCTGATTTCTGAAATAGACCGGAGAGATTGTCTCTAAACTTCCAATCCTGTGGTGATCAATGATCTCCAAGATCTCCGCCTCATTGATATTGTCTACTGCCTGCGACTTCTCGTTGTGATCCACCAGAATGACCTGCTTTTTCTGCATGCTCATCAGGTTACGTCTGGATACCATTCCAAGATAATTTCCATTTTCATCCAAAATCGGGAAATCACGGTGTCGGATCTTTGACATTGTCTCTTTGACATCATCCACATAATCATCAATATCAAACGTCACAAGATGCTCTCTCGTCATAAATTCTTTGATCGGCATACTCTGATTGATCAGTCTGGCAATGGAAAACGTGTCATATGGTGTTGTGATAATGATACAGTCTTTTTTATTCGCCATCTGAATGACTTCCGGGTCTACCTCAAAGCCACAGCCTACAATGATACAGCTCGCATTGGACTCTAATGCACGAATCTGCACTTCTTTCTGCGGTCCGAGAATGACCATATCATCCGCTTCGATGTACTCCGACAAAAATCCAAGATCAGATGCTCCGACAACGACTTTTCCACGGATAAAATATGCGTGTTCATTACCCGCGATAATATTACCATCGAGTGTCTCTGCAATATTCTTATACTGGGTTCTCGCTTTGGACAAAACCCGGTTGTCGTAAACATCCATATATGAGGTTGCAATATCCTTTGTTACGATCACACCCTCTAACTTTCCAAGCCGGTTTGTCACCGGAAGTGTTACGACATCTAACTTTTTCATGGTTTCCCATGCTTTTTTTAATGAAATCTGCGAACTGATGCCTGCTGTTTTACGAATGGAAATATCTTTGAGCTGTGCTCCTACATCCGTAATTAATTCTGGATCTTCTACTTTAAAATAATCCAGCACATAACGGGTTTCCTCGCTGATCGCACCTGCACGCTTTGGTACATACTGGCGCTCTCCTAACTGATTTTTCAAATATGCATAAGAAATTGCCGCACATATCGAATCTGTATCCGGATTCTTATGTCCGACAACCCATACTTTTTTTGGTTCAATATTCATAAATTCCTCACTACCCTAAAAATTAAAAACACCTAATGAATATAAAATAAATCCAACTAACATCACAAAATTAATAATAGAGAACCACGAAAGTACTTTGACATATCCCTTTACAGAACCAACGCCTTTCTCCATCTCATCCATTTTTTCAATTTTAGAGTCAAACTCGTTGAAAAGATCCTGAATGTTACGATAGCATTTTACATTCTCCGAATGAACCTTCTCTGAAAGATCCGTTTTGATAGAATCCAACTGAGCTGTTGCATTCTCTAACAATGCTTTCACTTCTGCGACCTGCTCGTCACTTACTTTCTTATTCGCTGCTGTCTGCTCTTCGATAAACTGCTTGCTTGCCTCAAGCTGGTCTTCTCCAAACTTCTTGTTAGCTGCAATCTGGTTCTCATTTAACTTGCGGTTTGCCTCTAACTGTTCCTCGGTCACTCTCTTGACATCTGCAACCTGTTTTGAGACACTCATTTCAATCTCGTTCATCTTAGCAGTGACACGATCTGCAAGCTCGTCCACTTTTTTGCTGAAATCAGATACGATCTCATCCGCTTCTTCCTGTCTCTCATTTAAGATCTGCTCTAATTCCTGCGCTTTGTCTTCTCTCTCATTCACAAGATTCTGCAGTTCCTGCACTTTGCTTTCCCTTGATGTCAATAAATTCTGTAACTGCTTTGCTTTCTCTCTGAATTCATCAATCTGGCTTAATAAGAAATCTTCTTTTTCCACTTTACTATGTGTCCTTTCCTTAGCACGCGCCACTTTTCCTGCGTGTTCTGTTTTATCTTCTTTCGCACAAAACCTTGCTGCCGGCTGTGCTATTTTTCTCTTCTTCTGGTAATTCTGTGCTATTTTCTGAAACAGACCTGCCATTCGTGTCTCCTCCCACAGCCAACCTACAATAAACTATGTTTATTTTACCATTTGCGCTTTTTCTTGTAAAGGAAAAACCTTCCTATATGTCCTCATTCTACAGTTAAAAGAAGCGGCTCCAACCGGAACCGCTTCTGATAAGAAAGGGATTATACTTTTTTGCTTATTTTGTTATGAATAATATTCATACTTCAAAATTGCCGTTCATTATTTACATAATTTTTTGAACTCGTCAGCTACGAACTGAACTTTCGTTCCAATGACAACCTGAACTGCTGTTTTACTTGGTCTGATGACACCTGCTGCACCTGCTGCTTTGATTTTCTTCTCATCTACAACAGAGCTGTCTTTTACTTCAAGACGAAGTCTTGTAATACAGTTGTCAATGCTTGTAACGTTTGCTGCACCGCCAACTGCCTCTAAGATTTTTGCTGCTACAGCTGTGTAATCGCTGCTTCCAAGTTCTGCTTTTTTCTCTTCTTCCACGTCATCATCTTCTCTACCAGGAGTCTTTAAGTCAAACTTTGTGATAGCGAAACGGAATACAACATAGAATACAATAAATGCTGCGATACCAAGAGGAATGATCAGCCATGTTTTCTGTGCTGCCGGAAGGGATGCAGAGAAAAGAAGGTCTGTTGCTCCGGCGGAGAAACTGAATCCTGCTCTGAATCCAAGTAATACAGTGATTACAGTAAAGATACCATATAATAATGCATATACAACATAAAGTCCCGGTGCAAGGAACATGAAACCAAACTCGAATGGCTCTGTAACACCACAAACGAATGCACAAAGAGCTGCGGAAGCAACAAGTCCGATTGCTACTTTCTTCTTGTCACTCTTAGCTGTGTGAACCATAGCAAGAGCTGCACCCGGAATACCAAACATCATACATGGGAAGAATCCTGACATGTACATACCTAAGCTCCATGATACATCAGCGGATGTCTCACCAGCCCAGAAGTGCTGTAAATCACCAAGTCCGATCGTATCGAACCAGAATACGTTGTTCAATGCGTGATGTAATCCGGTTGGAATCAATAATCTGTTTAAGAATGCATAAATACCAGCACCAACAGCTCCAAGTCCAACGATTCCCTGACCAACTGCAACTAATGCACCGAATAATACCGGCCATACAAATAACAGGATTGCTGATGCAATAATAGAAACAACACCGGCTACAATTGCTACACAGCGTTTACCACTGAAGAATGATAACCAGTCTGGTAATTTTGTTCCTTTAAACTTATTGTAACATGTTGCACCGATAATACCGGCAAGGATACCGATAAATGGGTTTGCGATCTTGCTGAATGCAAGCACTTTTGTCTCATTCTCAGCGATTGCTGGCATTAATGTTGTGACAACACCTGTGGAAAGAAGGTTTGTCATCATTAACCATGATGCTAAAGCTGCAAGAGCTGCTGTACCATCATTGTCGTCTGCCATTCCGACACCGACACCGATAACAAAAAGAATTGCCATGTTATCAATCAAAGCTCCACCTGCTTTTACAAGGAAGAAACCGATCATCTGAACGATACCGGTAACATCACCACCCTGCATGGTAGATGGACACAGCGCATATCCAATACCCATTAAGATACCACAGATTGGAAGACACGCAACTGGAAGCATTAAAGCTTTACCTAATTTTTGCAAATACTTCATCATACTAAAAGCTCCTCCTTTTTTTATAATCCCTTTTAGTTTTATTTTATGCCGTTAGAAATACGGCTAAAATACGTTTTTCATATTGTAAATCTGATCTGCTTATTTTTTTAAAATCAGAACAGTATCACCCGGATTGACATCTGATCCTGTCACAGCTTCCACTGCCTGATAGTCCGGTGTGTTGCATACAACTACCGGTGTGATCACGTCATAACCTGCTGCTTTCACTGCCTCAAGATCAACCGAGATCAGAAGATCACCTTTTTTCACTGCATCCCCATTTCCTTTGTGGGCGGTAAAATGTTCTCCCTTCAATGCGACAGTGTCTAATCCGATATGCACAAGCAGCTCCACACCCTCTGTGGTTGTCATGCTCACTGCATGTCTGGTATCAAACAACATCTCGATTGTACCGTCTGCCGGCGCATAAATCTTACCCTCTTCCGGCTGGATTGCAACACCCTTACCTAAAATCTCTTCCCCAAATGTCGGGTCACTTACCTGACTGATTGCAACCGCCTTTCCTTTGACCGGTGAACCAATCTCAATTCCTTTGTCTTTTTTCTTTAAAAAATCAAACATCTAAATCCCTCTTTTCTGTATTTGATGTACTTTAGTCTGTCATACAAACACGCTTAATATGTATTGCAAGAAACATGATTTCCTCGCCGGATATCTGACCGCCATACTCTTTCTCAATGTATTCTGCAATATGTTTACTGCACGCATACTCTCTCGGATACTTGCCCTCCATCAGCTTTGCGAATTCAATCTCCTCATCCTTCAACAACTCATGCCGGTAAAGACGCTGGGCTAAAAACTTCAGATGTGTGACAAATCTCTCATAATGAAGCGATTCCTCATCAAATTCAATGTCCATCTCCTGCTTGACCAGCTCTAAGATTCCCTGTATCATGTTCGTCATTGCAAAGGTATCATTGATCGTTGTATTGTACTCTGCATTCACAAAATGAAGTGCGATAAATCCAGCCTCATCCTCTGAAAACTTTGTTCCAAGCTTCTCATTCAAAAGATCGATCGCATATTTTCCCATCAGGTATTCCTGATGATAAAACTTCTTGATCTCCCACAGCAATGCATTCTTCAACTGAATTCCCTGCGCCTGTCTCTGAATTGCAAAATTGATATGATCCGTCAGTGTAATATAAATACTCTGATTCAACTGCACGTTCAGATTCCTTCTCGCATAGGAAATGATATCACTCGTGAGCTGCATATGCTCTAATGGAATGTTCTCTAAAATCTCCTGAAACTGTCTGGAAAGCTTCTCATTCTCAATCCGGAAAACTTTCTCGATCCTGCTCTCATCAATCGTATCACCCGTATGTGCCTTGAATCCAATCCCCTTACCCATGATAACAACTTCCTGATGATCCTCATCATATGCTGATATTACGTTGTTATTAATCACTTTCTGGATAACCATATGCCACTCCGTTTTTTTATCTGATAAAAGCTTCTGACTCACTCTCGTGTTAAAAAAGAAAAACCAAATTTTACAAAATCCAAGTGTAGAAATGTAAAATTTGGTTTTGCCTGCTTATCAGTAACAATCCAATCTATTATTCGTTTGATTTAAGAAAATTTTAACATTCATTGTTTATTATGTCAAGTTTTATTCTCACTCTTTTTTCTTTTTTGTAAATATTTACCATATGTCTACTCCAAACCTATACATAATAGCCAATGTTTTTTTCATCTTCTTTCACTGGAGTTTTACAGATTGGTTTCAAAGAACGTTTTTAATGCATCACATGCTGCATCTTCATCGTCACCTTCTACCGTTACTGTCACCGTCTGGTCTTTTTTGACACCCATGCTCATAACTGCCATCAGGCGGGAAGCATCTACGGATTTTCCATCTTTTTCAAGTGTTACTTTGCTCTGAAAATTCTTCACTTCCTTTACAAGCATTCCTGCCGGTCTTGCATGGATTCCCAACTCGTCTTTTACTTTGTAGCTGAATGATTTCATTTTCATTTCCTCCTTGGACGTTAAGCATTTAATATTTTATCTCTTACAGGCAGCACCATCGCCGGTGATACCGATAATTCATCAATTCCCATTTTTACAAATGTCTCAGTGAGCGTTAAGTCTGCTCCGAGTTCGCCGCAGATACCTGCCCAGATTCCCTGTTTGTGTGCACTGTCAATGACCATCCGGATCATCTTAAGCACTGCCGGATGATGGGAGTCATAGAACCGGTCAAGCTTTGCATTCTGCCTGTCGATTGCAAGTGTGTACTGCGTCAGATCATTGGTTCCAATACTGAAAAAGTCAACTTCTTTCGCCAGCTCATCTGCGATCATCACTGCCGCTGGAGTCTCGATCATAACACCAAATTCCACATGTTTAAACGGAATGCCTTCCGAGGTCAGCTCTGCTTTCACCTCGTCCATGATCTCTTTGACTTTTTTCACTTCCCATACGGATGCGATCATCGGGATCATAATGGAAATATTTCCAAACATGCTGGCACGAAGCAGTGCTCTTAACTGTGTTTTAAAAATATCCGGCTGGTTCAGGCAGATTCTCACCGCACGGTAACCAAGTGCCGGATTGTCCTCGTGTTCCAATCCAAAGTAATCAATCTGCTTGTCTGCTCCGATATCTAAGGTACGGATAATGACTTTTTTTCCTGCCATCACTTCCGCAACGGTTTTATAGGACTGGAACTGTTCATCCTCTGTCGGGAAGTGGTCACTCTGCAAATATAAAAATTCACTTCTGAAAAGTCCGATCCCGGCTGCATCATTCTGTAAAACAGCGCCTAAATCCTTCACCTCTCCGATATTGGCATACAGCTTGATCTCCTTACCCTCTTTTGTAACAGTCGGCTTTCCTTTTAACTGCTGCAGTAATTCCTGACGTTTCTTTTCATCCTGCTGTTTTTTCTCGTATTCTTTTAACGTTTCCTCTTCCGGTTCGACGATCACGATTCCTTTGAATCCGTCCACAACCGCCATTTTTCCATTCACTTCTTTTGGAATTGCAGTGGATACCAGTGCCGGAATATTCATCGTCCTTGCCAGAATTGCAGTGTGCGAATTCGTAGAACCCTGTCTTGTCACAAAGGCAAGCACCGTCTCCCGGTCTAACTGGATCGTCTCGCTCGGTGCAAGGTCATCTGCCACTATGATATATTTTTCTTTTTCTTCTCCGGAAGTATGCACCTTTTCTTCTTTTTGTGATAAAATGCGGATCACACGCTCCGAGATATCCTTCACATCTGCTGCGCGCTCCTTCATGTAATCGTCGTCCATATCCGCAAACATTTTGGCAAAATTATCACCTGTCGTTGCCACTGCAAACTCCGCGTTGACAGACTGTGCTTCAATGATATTCCGGATAGAATCCAGATAATCTTCATCCTCCAACATCATCTGATGTACCTCAAAGATTGCCGCATTTGCCTCGCCGACTTCTTTGACTGCCTTGTCATAAAGTCCTTTCAATTCCTCTTCTGCCTGATCTCTGGCTGCCTCAAAACGTGCAAGCTCTGCTTTCGTATCCTCGATCTTCACACGTCTGACCACATTGTTCTCTTTGGAAATCTCTTTAATCTTTCCGATTGCAATTCCCCCGAATGCAATCTTTCCGGTTATGTTCTGCATTTGCTCCTCCTCACCAGACGGCTGATACCCGTTTTTTCGTATCCGCTGTCAAAATTAAAAAAACCGAAAAAGCACACGCAGCCAACGGCGTCTTACTTTTCCGGTTTAGTACATTTGCATGTGAACTATCCTTAAAATATGGTTTTATTATACGTTTTCACGAAGTTTTTGTCAACACAATTTGTACCAGTCTGTGTACTTTTGCTGCATCCACTGCTTCGTATTGATTCTTTTCCTGTTCTCCTGCATAGGAAAAATCAACGTATTCATTCGAAGTTGTGCTGTCTGTTTTCCATATCCGGCACGAACTGTGTACCTGATGAATTCCTGTATATGTCATCAGCTCTGTAATATTCTTCTCATTCACGCCGCTTCCAGCAAGAATTGTGATCTCACTTCCATACTCCTTCTGAAGCTGCTTTAATTGTTCTCTGCCACTCCACACATCCGGTGCACCGCCGCTCGTTAAGATCCGGTCTGCCCCCAGCCCGATCAATTGCTCAATCGTTTTCTTCTGATCTACAGCACAGTCAAAAGCGCGGTGAAACACAGCTTCCCTTCCCTGCTCATGTACCAGATAGATGATTTCTTTTGTGCGTTCTATATCTAAGGTTTGATCCTCTTTTAAAAATCCAAAAGCAATCCCGTCTGCTCCATGCTCCAGCAAAAGTTTTGTATCCAAAATCATCGTCTGATATTCCTCCTCAGAATAACAGAATCCACCACCTCTCGGACGTACCATAGTCACAATAGGAATCTCACATTTTTCTTTTGCGCAGATCAGATTGGCAAGTGACGGAGTCAGCCCACCAAGATATAATGCACTGTTTAATTCCACTCTGTCAGCACCATTTTCATAAGCTGTTTTTACATCTTCAAAACTGCCACAGCAGATTTCTAAAATTGAGTTCATAGATTTATCCTGATTCCTTTTCTTTTCATTCAGATCGATGATTGTTATTATAAGCTTTCTGTCTTTTAAAATCTACTATCTACAGAAATCTTTTTTCTATTGGCATGAAACAGAGAAAGCCCGGAAAGACTTACGCCTTTCCGGGCTTTCTGGAATTTACAAGGACTCAGACAATGTCTAAATCTTATTTGTATAATTCAACTAATCTTAACAGATGTTCGTAACGAGCTTTTGCAGCTTCCTCAGATGCAGCAAAGAGTTTTGCAGCTCTTTCTGGGAAGGATCTTGTTAATCTGCTGTAACGTGTCTCGTTATTTAAGAACTCCTGATATGTTCCATCGCCTGGTTTAGATGTTAATGTGAATGGATTCTTTCCTTCAGCTTTAAGAGCTGGGTTGAAGGAGAAGAGGTTCCAGTAACCAGCAGCTACTGCTTTCTTCATCTCATCCTGGCAGTGGTTCATTCCACCTTTCACACCGTGTAACTCACATGGAGCATATCCGATGATTAATGATGGTCCGTCATAAGCTTCTGCTTCTGCAAGAACTTTAACAGCCTGAGCCATGTTAGCACCAAGAGCGATCTGTGCTACATAAACGTAACCATAGCTCATAGCGATCTCAGCAAGGCTCTTCTTTCCAACTTCTTTACCAGCAGCAGCGAACTGACAAACTTCACCGATGTTGGAAGCTTTAGAAGCCTGTCCACCTGTATTAGAGTACATCTCTGTATCGAATACCATAACGTTTACGTTATGTCCGGAAGCAAGTACATGGTCTAATCCACCGAAACCGATATCATATGCCCATCCGTCACCACCGAAGATCCATACGGACTTCTTAGCAAGGTAATCTTTTTTCTCAAGAGCAGCTTTTGCATCTGGACATCCAGCTGCTGCAGCTTTCTCTAATTCAGCTACAAGAGCTTCTGTTGCAGGTGTATTTGCTTTTGTATCCTGTTTTGTCTCCATGAATTTAGCAAATGCATCTTTTAATTCTGCGCTTGCTTTATCAGAAGAAGCACATTTCTCAACGCTTGCGATAGCCTGGTCACGTAATACTTCCTGACCAATCTGCATACCTAAACCATGCTCAGCGTTATCCTCGAATAAGGAGTTAGCCCAAGCTGGTCCTTTCTTGGAATCTTTGTTTACTGTATATGGTGATGTAGCAGCTGGGCCACCCCAGATAGAAGAACATCCGGTAGCGTTAGAGATGTACATATGCTCACCAAATAACTGTGTAATTAAACGAGCGTAAGATGTTTCAGCACATCCTGCACAAGATCCAGAGAACTCAAGTAATGGCTGGTTGAACTGAGAACCTTTTACAGTGTTGTCAGCTGGCATACCAGGTTTCTTACCAACATTAGCTACTAAGTAGTCAAATACTGGCTGTTCTTCTGCCTGAGATTCCTGTGGAACCATCTCGATAGCACCTACTGGACATACAGTGATACACTCACCACATCCCATACAGTCTAATGGAGATACGCTCATTGTATATTTGTATTCGCTTGCTTTTGGTTTTGTATCAGCAAGTTTGATGTTAGCTGGAGCAGCTTTTACTTCGTCTTCACTTAACATGAATGGACGGATTGTAGCATGTGAACATACAAATGCACACTGGTTACACTGGATACATTTAGCAGCATCCCATGTAGGAACTGTTACAGCTGTACCACGTTTCTCGTATGCAGATGCACCCTGCTCGAACTGTCCGTCTGGGTTGCCCATGAATGCAGATACTGGAAGAGAATCACCATCCATTAATGCGATTGGATTCATTAAATCTTCTACCATCTTAACTGTCTCTGGACGACCTGTTAATTTCTTAGGAGCTGGATCTGCTTCTGGGTTAGACCAGGAAGCTGGTACTTCAACTTTATGTACTGCGTCAACACCTGCGTCGATAGCTTTGCAGTTCATCTCTACAACTGCATCACA
>ERZ808240.5221-NODE-5221-length-10743-cov-20.056793_pt1 | contig 10743 bp, 9 predicted proteins | sample MGYA00521084_ERZ808240 | MGnify/ENA primary metagenome ERZ808240 (study PRJEB31516, sample SAMN03275571) | gut metagenome | biome: mammalia-associated habitat; material: feces | host: Papio cynocephalus | place: Kenya | collected 2012-08-06 ... | reverse complement strand
CCGGTCTCCAAGAAAACGTCCGCAGCCCCCATCTCGATTCAGATGTTATTAATTCATCATTTACCTAACAAGGCAGGCAAAAAACGATTTATCATGCTCGCGCATAGTGAGCACACGATAAGATTAATGATGACAGTAATCACACCGCATGCCATCTGCACCCATATATACGGAGATGCAGCATCTAGACCAACGAGCTTTAATACATCAGGAAAATAACTTTCAATAGCCTGATTGATGCAATAGAATACCAGCGTATTTTTTCCACAATACGTAAGGAATGCATTAGGTCTGCAATATAATTCCAACGTACGGCAGAAAATCAACACGAACCATATACCGCCCATAGAAGCGACTAATAAGCATATAAAATTACCATACTGATTCATATATGGATTAATGCGTATGGCAAATATTCGTCCATTTATATATGTACCGACAAATAGCATCAGCGCTGTAATCGGCAGATACCGCTTATTCAATAGACACTTGACAACGTCCATTCTCTTACGGGCAATCAGTCCGAGAATGAAGTAGAACGACATGATTATGGCGATATCCAGCGACCACGGTAGAGCGACATGCACTAGTACGCTATACGTATATCCAGCAATCAACACAATCACTGCCGCAATGGAATAAAGCTGAAGCCTACTGCGGACGCGATCTGCATATCGAACCAAAAAATAGCTTCCCAATTCGATTACGAACAAACAAGTCAGGAACCAAGGAATTTGACCAAATCCCTCCCTTCCGCGCAAATTAATACAAAATCCAGCGAAGTATCGCACATACCAAGATAATGAATGCACTCCATTTTGAAAAGGTATCTGAATCAAAAACGGTACTATCGAAAGAACTAGACCGGGAATGACTAAAGTACGTATTTTATTCCATAGGAATGATTTAAATGACAAGAATTTGCGAATCGAAAACACAAACCCAGAAAGAAAAAAGAAGAGCATCATACAAAATGCACTAATATATGCAGTTGCCCCTGTTGGAAATGCACTGTGCATTAAAAAAACGAAAAGAATAGCAATCCCCTTCGCATAATCAATCCATACAATACGATGCTGGCTCACGACTCACTCACCTTTTCCAAATAAAACCGCTGCAATTCCTCAGCGACATTCTGCATATCGAATCCAGCTTCTTTTACCAGATTCGAATAATCGAATCGTCGCTCACTTCTGTCCAAGATGTCTTGACACCACCCCGCCCATGTCCGAGCATCATCCTGAACCGAACAGGTGTGCATCAACGGTGTAACCGATACCTCGAAAGCCATGGCCTCCTTGGAGACCAAACAAGGCAGGCCAGCGCACTGAGCCTCCATATATACCAATGCAAGGCCTTCGAACAACGAAGGTAGCAGGAACAGATCCATCGCCTGATACAAATCGGGCATATCCGTACGCGCTCCAAGGAACATGACCTTATCCGCGATGTCCAGCTCTTCCACCTTCTTAAGCATCTGTTGTTCAAGCTCACCAATACCGACCAACATGAGCTTGGTATTCATTTCCATACGCGCGTACTCGGCAAAAATCTCCAACAGGAACAACGGGTTTTTTTGCTTGCGGAACCGCCCACAAAATCCTATGAGTCTGGTACCGTCTTCAACGCCCAATTCGGCACGCACTCGCTGACGCACAGCCGGATTGAAAGCAAATTTCGCGGTATCAATACCGTTCTTCACCCAAGTGAACGGCTTATCGGGAAACATATAGTCGGCAGCCTGTCGGGAGCAAGCGAAGTAATGCGTAGGAGCCGTATCAATCTGCCTTCGCACGACATTATCACGGCATGCTTTGATCAACGCCTTAAGCCCACTCGGCTGTGGCCCGAACTGCGATCCTGAACCGGAATTATGGGAATGCAGAATACGCAGAGGGATTCCCGCTTCCTTGGCGACTTTGAGGGGGTACGCGTACGGATAGTTGGCATTCACATGAATGCCCTTGAATTCAGGATGCTCGCGGAAGAAACGAAGCAGCCCGGAATGCGATTTGACCAAGGATTCCCGCTGCGAATACATCACTCGGTAGATGCGTCCGCCCAACGCAAGGATCTCATCCTCATAGGCCAGTTTGCCTTCATCGTGGGATTCCAGGAAATCGAACTGGACCTTGCTGCGATCCATGTTGCGGTATACGTTCATGATGAACGTCTCGACGCCGCCAAAGCCGCCGAGCATGCCCCATTGAAGAATACGAATCGGTTCCGTCATATCATTCCGCCTCTCAGCACCTACCGTTGGGTCATTCGCACGTACAGTTTCGGCGACCACGCCAGCATCCGAATCTTCATCTTTTCCGCAAATCCTACGGAAGCATCGCGGTATACGGGCTTGGCCTTCGCGGACAGCTCCTTGCGCCAGGTCTTCAACACCTCAGAATCCAAACTCATTCGTGCCAGATCGTAAACGATGTCGTATCGTCCCTGCATCACGAAATAATCCAAGGACGCCTGATCTTGGTATCCGGATTCCAGAAGGTACTCACGGCATTTGTCCGCGATTTGCGCGCGATCGAAACTATGCGCGTTTAAACCTGCTGTGGTGATGGAATTCTCACGAATCCGGTAATGGTACAGCGCCTGCGAATTGAAATAGACACCGCTCATTGTGCGATACACCTGCGCCAGCACGTAGTAGTCCTCGTTGTTGAGCCCTTCGGGAAAACGAATACAGCCAGCTCCAGTGAAGAAATCCGCCTTGAACAGCTTGTTCCACACGGCACTGGCCATGCGGTTACGATGATGGAGGAAATCACGGAGTGCCTCATCCGAGTTGAACTCGCGTTCCGGCAAATGGCCGTCGATATGCTCCCTACGGCCATCCTCGTAAACCTTTTCGGTACCGCACATCACCACATCGGCGGAGGCATGGTTTCGCATCCACCCCAGCATGGTTTCCAACATCGTCGGCTCAATCCAGTCATCGCTGTCCACGAAAGCAATGAATTCACCATTCGCCACATCCAGTCCGGTATTACGGGCCGAGGAAAGCCCGCCATTGGTCTTGTGCACCACATGAATACGCGAATCCTTTTCGCCCCACGCGTCGCACATGGCAGGACATTGATCCTTGCCCCCGTCATCGACAAGAATGATCTCCAGATTGCGGTATGTCTGCGAAACCACACTCTCCACGCAGCGGTCCAGATACCGTTCGACCCCGTACACCGGGATAATGACACTGATCAACGGTTCATTCATGCGTGCACCGTCACAATGCTTTCCGCATCAAAACGCTTGGACATGCAGGTTTTGATTTCCGGCAGGAAATGCCCCACGGCGATGTACATCACAAGGAATTCGTTGTCCGGCAGATTCAGCAACCGGCGGGTGGCGTCGTCGCGTTTCATCGGCAGCATGGTGTTCAACGGGCATGCGGCAATCTGCAGCTCCTCAAGCGCGAGCAGCAACGACATGCCGAATAGGCCGCCATCCGTATACCCCTCATTACGTTCGTCCTGATTCATGAACGCCTGGTTGTCTGCGGTGAGCAGAATGAGCGCCGGCGGCAGTTTGTATCCGCGGAATCCACCCTGCAATGGCATCAGTTTGGCAATCAGATCGGCGTTGGTAATGATGTGGACGCGAGTTGGCTGCCGATTACACACCGACGGGGTGCGCATGGCGATGGCCACAGCATGCTCGATGTCTTCGGCGCTGACCAGCTCGTCGCTGAATTCGCGTACGGAATGTCGTGCCTCAGACAACTGCTCGAAAGTAAGTTCGGCGTTATGTGCCTTATCGGCGGCTTTGATGGTCAGCACTCCTCCGGCATGCCCCTGAGCCTGACCTATCTCGTCCCACAGATCATCCGGGAAAAGACGACGCATGTAGTCGAGATCGTATCCGGCCTGCTCATGGCGTTCCCTATACTCATGCAGCGCGCACATAGCCGACTGGAAGACCCCATTGCCCCTGTACTGCGCATCGACCTTACGCAAGGTCACCAGCAATGGAGCGAATTCCGCAAGCACGCCCTTGCCGAAGCCGAAACGAAAATCCTGATGGCTCAATCCCTTTTCGATCTGGTGGGTGAAGAAAATGATGCGGGTTTCCAGATGTTCCTTCCGCATGGAGCCACGCCTGGCGTAGTTCCGTTCAAAACGCTTCATCTGGCGAATGGTTTCACGGCGCAGTTTCACGGAAGCCTGCAAGCCCCGGATCCACGCGATCGTCGATTCGGGAACAATCTTCTTCAACGTATCTTTCATGTTCCGCATCTCCTAATCCTGCAGCGCATGCCGCAGATACTGCTTGGACCGTTCGACTTCCCTACCCAGCTTCTCATCGACCGACCAATAGTCGATGGCTGAATCGTCCCAGGTCTCCCCCTCGATGAGCTGACGGCTGTTCAATCCGCACAGTGCTAGCAGGGAGCTCATGCGATCATCCATATTGACTTTGCCATTGTGCTTGCCACGCACCACATAGAACTGCTTCCCGAATTTGATGGAGAACGCCGTACCATGGAAGGACGCCGAAAGCACATAGTCGGCGTTTCTGATCAGGCTCAGATAGTGGTTCGGCGCGGCGACTTCAAGCAGATGGAATCCATACTTCTTCAGACCGTAGGATTTATTGCCGGTGAACATCACGTATACCGGCAGCCCCTTGCTTTGCGCAAACGCCCGAACGGCCTTCGCAGCGGAATCGTTGAGCTCGATGGAATCAATTGCGTAGTAGAAGATGTACGGCTCGTGGACGAGAGGCTCGGCCGTGATGGGATCATAGACCCCGGCATCAAGCAGCAACGTGGGGTCCAGAACCTGTTCCACGTGCTGTTTCACCAACGGTTGCAGGTATTCCTTGGCGCTCAGCTCGCGCACACTGATCGCCTGATAGTCCGCCAACAGCTCCATATAACGGTCTGCAAGTGCCTTGTCGTCCTTCTTGTCGAGAATATGACCGCCCATGCTGGAGGCATAGGAGATTTTGCGCCCTTCATGTACGAAGTTCAGCAGGTAAGCGTCGGAATAGTCCCACGCATCCATGTTCCAGATCTGGTCGCTGCCGGACACGAACACATCGTATCGTCCGTTCAGTTCCTCCAGTTGTTCGGCGGTTTCATAGAATTTCGGAGTAAGCTGCAATGCCTTATGCTGCAGCGTCACGAAATCGTCATGGCGTTGTTGAATCAACCTGTGATGGAAAAAGGCGTACAGGTTCTTGGCGATGTCCTTCGGGCCGGACACTTTCTTGTACACGTCGTAGAGATACTGCTGGCGCGGTATGGAGAAGTCGATGACGTCGCATTCGTGACCGAGCTGTTCTATGGCTTTCTGCGTGGCGAATGCCTGCAGGAACGAACCATTGTTGTGCGCCGCGTGGTAAGTGATCAGTGCAGTCTTCATTGCATCACCTCGTATAGTAATCGAATCCATGATTTTATAATCGTGTCAATTGCATATTGCTCTACGTTGCTGTCGCTCATATTCGAGTATTCGATGCGCGTTGACCGGTTCCCGACTAGCCCGTCAACGGCGGTCGCCATGGCCTCAATATCATTCGGAGGCACAATCACGCCGTTGACCCCGTCTTCGATGATCTCGGCAGGACCGGTCAAACAATCGAAGCTCACCAAGGGAAGACGATGCGCCTTGGCTTCGAGCAACACCATCGGCAGTCCCTCGAAACGCGACGTCATCACGAACACGGCGGCCCGTCGATAATACGAATCCACATCATCGACACGTCCCTTGAGAATCAAGCGTCCATTGAGATGCGCATTCTGAATCTCACGTTCAAGTGTCGGCCTGTCTTCGCCCTCACCAAGAATCACCCATGTCCAATCCGGATGTTCCGGCAAAACCTTGCCCGCCACCTTGACCAGCAAATCAAAACCCTTCTGGTACGTCAAACGACCAGAACTAAGAATGAGATGGGAATCCGCATTGTAGGAGACGGGCGCGTCAGGCTTTTCCATGGGATTGGGAATTGCCATAACCGGACATTTCAATCTGAGGTTGCGCTGATAAAGCTTTTTATCGGTTTCAGTCAATGTGACAATGCCGTCCGCGCTGCAAGCGGCCCATCTGCGTGTCAATTTGCGGTACGGCACACCTGGATTCTGCAGATAATTGAAGTGTTCCCAGGATATTACCCTCACGCCGGTTTTCCGCTTGACGGGAAGGGAGTACATATCCAGAATGCCATCGATGTCGATCAGCAAATCAATATGCCGCTCGGTGACGATTTTTCGTAGACGATTGCAGGTATCGAAATAATGTTGGATACCGTGCGTAGGCGTTGCATAAAGACTGAATCGACGAATGCCCGGGCTAATAGGGAAGAATGGAGCATCGCGTTCCTCGAACAAGCTAACGAACGAGATTTCATAATTGGTTTTCCCGAAAAGCTCATTCGCAATCATGATGGACACATTCTCAGTACCCCCTGAACGGGTGATGTCGCCGGAGAAGAAGCCAACATGCATCAGTTATTCACCCCCGCGACCACACTCGAGTGCCTGCCGACACGCTTTTTGAGCTTGCTGATATCCCGTTTCCATTGAGAAAGACGTTGGTTCGGAGAGAACACCAGCAGATGCAGCACCGGAAAAGTCGCGGCCTCGTGACGCACCCATGATCCAAAATCCGGTTCGAAGAGCACCGAAGCAAGCACGTAACCTAAGAAAATCGAAATGGCCAAAAACTGCATGTTATCTTGGATCTCATCAAGTTTGCCGAACAAATGCACCAGATACACGGTCACGGCAACTTGGAAAAAGAAGAACGGCAGGTACTGAACGCCTTTCAACGCCAGTTCGAATGGAATCATCATACGCACCGCGTTGATCAGATAATTCAGCAGGAAAAGCGGCAGATTGGTGGAATTATCCCCGCCAATCCAGTTTTTGATGATGGTGACGCTGTCGACGTCATCCTCTCGTCCCGTCAAACTGTAATCACGAATACCCATGATCTGTTCGTATTCACTGTGCATGGCCACACTTGCCATTACCATCATCGCGCATACCAGCAGATACATCGTCGCCACCGTAATAGTGGTCTTCACCGCCGGAGGGAGCTTATGGTTCCGACGAAATACGATCAGAATGCAGTAGATGGCAAGAACGAAAGCTGCGATCAGCATGTAGTATGAACGGAATACCTTGCTTTCGAAATACAAAACTGCCGCGGCGAGAACGATTTTCAGCAATGAGCTTTCAATGGGCACCAGCAATATCAGATACACTGCCATGAAAAATAGGAACTGGATGGCGTCCTTGCCTATGTTGAACACATAGATGTTCAACAAGCCGACGCAGGCCAACAGGAAAATCGTTTGCACCATGTCCGGTTCCGGAAGTCTGAGCACCATGAAGAACACGATCAGTGTCAAAGCCAGACCAAGGAACCAACTCCATTGGCTCATCGACGTAAAGCCGAAGATATTGATGATTCTGAAAAAATCGGCAGCGACAATATAGGAACCGCCCCAGGCATCCACGTTCATGTCGTTGTTGGTCATGCCGAGTATACGGTTGTTGTCATAAAAGTATTTTGCCGGAAGCAACATCGTCAGCAGCTTGGCCGCCAGCATCGTGACAAAGATCAGGATAAGCGCCGCGTTCTTATTGCGGTTCTCCCACCAGCCGCCCTTGTTCTCGAGCTCAAGTTCGTCGCTCATGAGTCAGCATCACCTCAAGCGCGCCTGGCTTCGGCCAGCGCGTCAACATAAAACTTCTGCAGCCACTCCGCGTTGGCTTTGATGTCGAATCCGGCCGAAATCACCGTCTCCGCACCGGAAAACCGGTCCGAATCGGCATGACGCGCATGCTGATCCAGAATCCGATTGGCCCATTCCGCAGGCGTTTCGTCCAAACCGACAACCTGTACGTTGCCCGTCACATCGCACTGTCTGGGCACGCGATCGGAAATCGTACAGGGCAAGCCGGATGCCTGCGCCTCGATCATGGTCACCGGCAAGCCTTCGTACAGGCTCGGCAGAATAAAGGAGTCCATGCCCTGCATGATACGGTTCACATCGGAACGCACGCCAAGGAACTTCACGGCATCGGTCAAATCCAATTCCTTCACCTTGGACCTGATTTGATTCTTCAACTCGTCGTCCAGCTCTCCTCCGCCTACGAGCCACAGCACGCTGTTCGGGCATTGCCTATGAACTTCAGCAAAGACACCAATCAAGAACGCATGGTTCTTCTGCGGGAAGAACCGACCCACATGGCCAAGCACGAACGTATTCGGGTCGACGACGCCGAATTGTTCGCGCGTCTCCGTCGCAATGGACGAATCATAGCGATAGTCGGCAGTGTCGATGGCATTGCGCTGCTGAATCACCTTGTCTCGGTTCTTCTCACCGAACAGCCAATCGCCCGCCTCCGTGCCGCATGCGAACATATGCGTCACGTATTTAGGCAGCCTCATGCGGAAATATTCGCGGAAAATCGATTTAAGGTCAAAACCCACCGGACGGTTATGCGCATGCGCTATGCGCACGGGAATCCCTTTTTCCGCTGCAATCCGCAACGGAAAATAGCTGCGCTCCTCAAGATTCGAATGGATGATCTGGTATTCAGGATGATGATCGAGGAATTCTCGGAATTCCCACTTATACCGGCCAAAAAACTGCGGGTACATCGGGCACATACGGTAGATACGGCCGCCAAGCACCTCGATCTCGTCCTCATATGCGGCATGGTAATCCCGATTCACCAAAAAATCGTAAACCACCTTACTTCGGTCAAAATGCCGCAGATAATTCATCATCATGGTTTCGGCACCACCACGATCCATAACCGTGTCAAGCACCAGCACACGCATTGGAGCATCCTCAGGCATGACGAACCTCCTCCGTGACAAGTTCCTGCTTAAGTCGGACCATGGTATCGGGGGGAATCGGAGCGTCAATCACGCAGCCCGCACCAATCACACAATTATCGCCAATGGAAGCGCCTTTGATGATGGTGACGTTGCTGCCGATCCAGCAATGCCTTCCAATCACCACAGGCGCCGTGGAATACCCTTGGACTTTGATGGATTCATCGGCATCGGCAAAACGATGATTGTGGTCGTAGATGCGCACACCCTCACCAAAAATGGTTTCATCCCCAATACGAATCTCCTGGATGGCATGCGCCGCGCAATCATTGTTAAAGAAGACATTGTTCCCGATGGTGATGGTGCCGCCCTGTTCGGCAGTCAGCTGCAGCCCCTTGCGGAAATGGAACGCCTTGCCCCATCGGATGGAGCGGCCGTAAAGAATCTTGTACAAGATCTTCAGCAATACCCCGGTAAAGCGGTACCACAGTTTCACCATGACCATTGCATATCTCCTTTTATTCCCTCTTGCCTAAATCAACCCCCGAAAACCTCAGTGCCTGCCATTGGAACGCGCAGTACGCGACTTGGACTTCTTCTTGTTGGACGAACCCTTATCCTCATGGTCCTCATAGTAGTAATAGCTGGAACGCCCGGCATTGTTCACAGATACCATATTCAGTATCACGCCACGAATGGTTGTTCTGGACACGTGGAATTCCTTGACGACCTCGCGCAAAGCCTTCTTCTGCGCGACGCCCTGCCCAATGACCAGTGTCAGTATGCCGCCCTGCTTTGCGAAAACAGCCGCATCGCTGGTGACCGTCATCGGAGCGGTATCGATAATAACGTAATCATATCGATGAGACGCCTGGTCAATCAGCTGATGCATGGCGTCGGATCCGAGAATGATGCCCGACGGGGTCTTCTGCTCTTCCGCCGGAAGCACCTGTAGATATGACTTCCAGTATGGCTGGATCGCCTCTTTGGCGGAAACCTCCCCGGCAAGCAATGAGACCAGACCGACACCGCTATTCATACCAAGTGCCTTGGCGACCGAAGGATGGCGAACATCGGCGTCGATGAGCAGCACGCTTTTGCCCCTTTCCGCAAACGCGGCGGCCATATTCACCGATACCGAGGTCTTGCCCTCACGAGGATTGGTGGAAGTAACGATAATGACGTTCTGCCGATTCAATTCATTCGGCGTGACAAAGGAAATATTCGTAGTCAATCGCCGTACTTCCTCAGCGGCACGGCCACGGGGCTTGGCGATGACGGCAGGCGTGCCACCAGCAATCGTATGAGTCTTCGGCACGGAAGCCAGCACAGGACTGTGAACGATGGACTGCACGTCCGAAGCGTCATTGACGCCCTTGTCGAGCATTTCGCGAAGGACGGCGCCCAATATCGCTATGATGAGGCCGGCGACGACTCCGATCGCCAGGTTCGCCTCGATGTTCGGAGACGAGGCGACGCTGGGCTCCACCGGTGCCTGAATCACCGCGAAAGAGACATTGGTACCGACGCCGGCCATGGCCTCGGCCTGTTTCTTCAGCTGCTTCACCAGTTCATTAACGATGCGAACGGTCTGCTTCGGATCGGAATCCGTCACATAGATATAAACGATGGAAGAGGTATCGCTGGCGGCCGCCGAGACATTGGAGCGCAAAGCCGAAGGCGTGGTATGGAGCCCCAGATTATCGATAGTGGACTGCAACACCTCATCGGACTTCACAAGATCAGGATACAGACTGACTGGAGAAGTACCATTGGAGGAATTCTGCTGCACGGTCCCATTTGCCGTGTCCCCGCTAACGGTCGCCCCATACTGCGCCAGTATCTCGGTGCTTGCCGTATACACGGGCGTGGTGGTGAATGTTTTTCCCGCGACGACACCCAACACCACGCAGAACAACACAATTTCTATGATCCAATGCCT
>ERZ808240.5219-NODE-5219-length-10745-cov-15.687371_pt1 | contig 10745 bp, 8 predicted proteins | sample MGYA00521084_ERZ808240 | MGnify/ENA primary metagenome ERZ808240 (study PRJEB31516, sample SAMN03275571) | gut metagenome | biome: mammalia-associated habitat; material: feces | host: Papio cynocephalus | place: Kenya | collected 2012-08-06 ... | reverse complement strand
CCGTCGGCGATGGCCGCCGCCTCGTCGAAGGTGAGGGAGTTGCCGTCGACCTTCGCGAGGAAGTCGGCGAGGGACATGCCGTCGACGTATTCCATGACGAGGTAGGCGTAGGCCGAGTCGTAGGTGAAGTCCTGGACCTGCACGATGTTGGGATGCTGGAGCATGGCCGCGGTGTAGGCCTCGGTGAGGGCGTCGCCCACGGCGGTCGCGGGCATGCCGGGCTCGGCCATGAGCGGCATGCGCTTGATGGCCACGCGGCGTCGCAGGTGGCTGTCGAGGCAGATCTCGACCGAGCCGAAACCACCGGTCGCGAGGGTCTCGAGCGGTCGGTAGCGCTTGAGGAGCGTCACCGACGTGGTGCCCGTGATCGGCGCGTCCTGCGCGAGCCGGACGCTATGTGGAGAGAAAAGCGGCATGGCCAACCCTCGTGCGTTTAAAGTTCGTTTGCAGGCGCGGCGCCGGTGGGCTCCGTACCTGCGGTGGCATAGTTGCCGCTATGTTAGCACGCCCAACCCCGATTTGGGGACAGTCCCCTTTTTGGGGTTGGGCGGGCGCTAAGGCTCAGCTATGGAACGACGCCCCGGGGCGTCGTGCTCTTATTTCCCGGCCCGCTCCCTGAGAAAGCGGCCGAACTCCGCGGCCTCGCCGCGCACGAAGGTGTCCTTGGGAACCGTCACGCCGCGTTCGCCGAACATCGCGACGAAGATGCGCTCGCCGTCGAGCACTTGGGAGAGCTTCTCGAAAGGGAAGAACTGCGTGTGCCCGCTCTTGCCCCAAACCATGAGGCCGGCCTCGTTGGCGGCCACGCGGCGGTAGCGCCCGCCCATCGCCTCGTCGCTCTCGACGGCATCGATGTACTGCTTGGCCAGGATATGGTGCAGGTTCTTGCGGTACCAGATCAAAAACACGCCCACGAGCGCGCAGATGATGCCGAGCCAGCCCCAGTCGCCGCCTGCGACGAGCAGCCATGCGCCGCCCGCGATAAAGGCAAACGCGAAGACGAGCATGAGGGCCTTGCGCGCGGGCCCGGCCTGCAGGCGGGCGAAGTCGGTGATGAGGTCGTTCTCATATTGGTATTCGTTCAGGAATCGGATGCCGTCGTCGGTCGCGGCCTCGGTCTCGAGCGCCACCTCGGCCGTCTCTGCGGCCTCGCTCGGAAGGATGTCCTCATGCATGCTCTCGGCACTCCCATCGCGCCGGCGCCGGCGCACAGGTTATTATTGAAGCGGTATGCCGCGCGGCAGTCCGTCCGCGGCAACAAGAGCCAGTATACCCGGGGGAGTACCCATGGAATCGCTATACCGAAAGTACCGCCCGCTCACCTTCGAGAGCGTGGTGGGCCAGCAGCATATCGTCTCGACGCTCGAACACGCCATCACCGAGGGGCGCTTGTCCCATGCGTACCTGTTCTGCGGTCCGCGCGGCACGGGCAAGACCACTATGGCACGCATCCTCGCTAAGGCCCTGCTTTGCCAGAAGGCCGACGAGGCGCGTGAGCGCGGCGCGAGCGGCTGCATGCCCGACGGCACCTGCGAGGAGTGCGAGCTCATCGCCGAGGGCAACCATCCGGACGTCTACGAGCTCGATGCCGCAAGCCGCACGGGTGTCGACAACGTGCGCGAGGAGATCATCAACTCCGTGAACTTCGCCCCGGTGCGCGGCAAGTACAAGATCTACATCATCGACGAGGTCCACATGCTCACGACGGCGGCGTTCAACGCGCTGCTCAAGACGCTCGAGGAGCCGCCCGCGCATGTGATCTTCGTGCTGTGCACGACCGACCCGCAAAAGATCCTGGAGACCATCCTCTCGCGCTGCCAGCGCTTTGACTTCCACCGGATCGGTAACGAGGACATCGAGCGGCGCCTGGCCTACGTGTGCGAGCAGGAAGGCTTCGACTACGACGACGAGGCGCTCGAGATCGTGGCGCGCCATGCCCGCGGCGGCATGCGCGACGCCCTGTCGACGCTGGAGCAGCTCTCCGTCTTTGGCAACGGGTCCGTGCACGCGGATGACGCCCGGTCGCTTTTGGGCGAGGTTTCGGGCCAGATCCTGGGCGACTTTGCCCGCGCGATCGCCGGGCGCGATGTCGTGGAACTCTTTGGGCTGATCCGTGCGCAGGTGGAGCAGGGCAACGACCTGCTCGAGCTCACGCGCGACCTCGTGGCCCACGTGCGCGACGTGTACATGGCCCGCGTGGCGGGTGCGGCACCTGAGCTCTTCGAGGGCGGGGCGGAGGAGGCCGAGGCCCTGGCCGCGGAGGCCGCCGCCTTTGGCGAGCATCCCGCCGACCGCCTGGCCCGCGCACTCACAGTGCTCGACGACGCCGCGCTCGAGATGCGAAACGCGAGCGACGCGCGCCTGGTGCTCGAGATCGCCTGCACGCGCCTGGCTCGCCCCGAGAGCGATTTGACGCTCGAGGCCCTGGCCGAGCGCCTGGACGGGCTCGAGGCCATGATCGCGAACGGCACCGTGCCCGCGGGCGTGGCGGCGGCCGCTGCGGGCGGGTCCGCCAACGCCGCCGCGACCGCACAGCCGACGCTCATGGCGGGCGCCCGTGCCGGCGCCGCCGCTGCCGGGCGGGGCGCAACTTTCAGGCAGGCGGGCTCCAGCCCGACCGCCGCTGCGGGCACGGCCCCGAGGCCGGCTGCCGGCGGTGCGGGCTCCGGCCTGCCCTGGCAGCGTGGTTCCCAGGCCGCCGCGTCTGTGGCGGCTTCGGCCCCCGCATCCACGACCCCGGCCTCCGCGTCCTCCCAGCCCGCCTCCTCCCGTTCGAGTGCGGCTTCCCATCAGAATGCCCCTGCCGAGTCCAAATCTTCGGCCCCGGCACCTGCGCAAACGCACGGCTCGGCTGCAAAGCCCGCCGCTGAGGACATGGAAACCCGCGCATCAACGGGGGCGGCATCTGGCGCGGCACCCGGATCTGGCGCGGCAACCAAGCCCGTTGCGGCATCCGGATCCACCGCGGCACCCAAGCCCCAGCTCACCAACGCCGCCAAGGTCGCGGCGGCGGGCGCTGCCGAGACGCCGGCCGTCACCGACGCCGGCGAGCTCCAACGCAAGTGGGAGGATGTCGTCGCGCGCGTCAAGAAGGAACAGCCTTCGCGCGCCGGCCTGTTGCTGAGCGGTCGTGCCAAGGCAGACGACGGTTCGCAGGTCACGGTCGAGTTCCCCAAGGGCTCGGAGTTTGCGACCAAGATGCTCGCCCGTCCCGACTCGCAATCGCTCATCCTGCCGATCGTGTGCGCGGTCTTCGGCCGCCGCACGGTCGCGTACGTGAGGGAAGGGGGTTCGATGCCGGCTCCTCAACATGAGGAGCACTCTCCAGCTGCACCGGCTGCGGCATCTGCGGCCCCGCGTCCCATGTCGTCGGCGGCCCCTGTGTCCTCGGTGAACCGGGCGTCGAGCGCGGTCGCTACGTCCCCGTCGGCCGCGACGGCGTCGAATGGCGTGCCCTTGGCCCCGAAGACCCAGCCGACCCCGGCAGCGAATCCGTCGGTTAGCTCCGCGCCCGCACCGGCCCGTCGTCCTTCCTCCGATCTCAACAAAGCCCCGTGGCTGCGCTCGGACAATCCCGCCGGCGCGCCCGCCACGGGCCATCTGCCCACGGAGCCCGCGCCCCGCGCACCCGAGCGCAACGCCGCCACCGCGCGCAAGTCGGCGGCGCAGGCCGCTCCGTGGGGATCCGAACAGGTGCCCTACGACGATGCCATGGTCGGCGGTTTCGCGGGCGAGGGCGACGATCTGCCGCCGTTCGACGTGCCCGGTGCGCCGACGGCCCCCGCGGCATCCGCCCCGGGGCAGCGTGACTCGGCCCCATCGTCCGGTGCCCCGGCCGGCGCGGCACCGACGCCCGTCCGGCATCCACAAGCTGCATCCGCCGCAAATCCCTCTGCTTCCGCGCCTGCCGCCCCTACGGCGGCCCCCTGGGAATCCAATCCCGGAGCGGGCAGCCCCTTCGGCCACCAAGGTGCGGCTCCGCGCATCCCCCAGACGGAGGAAGAGGCCAAGGCCCTCATCCGAGACGTCTTCGGCCAAGCCACCATTTTCAAGTCGGTGGAATAGAAGGCCGGTCGGTGTGTTGGGCTTCCCGACTGCCACACGTTTACAAAAACTGCAGTTGATTGTATCTGTTGGCCAAAATCTTGGTCTACGTGCGATTGACTGCAGTTTTTATCTTTTAGATTCTCGGGGTCACTATCGATCCGTGGCGTCTGTTCACGAAGTTTCCAGCCTCGCAAACAGTTCGTCGCTTGGGCGCATCTGGACCTCGGATATGTGCAGGTCGGCGCCGCGCATGTCGCATTCGAGGAAGCAGATGCGTGACGGCCGGCCCAGGAGTCTGAGGTCGATCCGATACACCGCGAAGCCGTCCTCGAAATCAAGTCGCTCGGAGCTGACGGTCGTGCCGAGCGTCATCAAGTCGGCGGAGTCGGCATTGATGATTCTGGAGTCCTCGATCTCCACCTTGAAGCCTTGATAGAGGGACGGGCTGTTGTAGTAGATGTCCTGCGTGCCGTCGGCGTTCTCGATCGTCGTCTCCCATTTGACGCGGGGCTCGTCCGTTCCGGGCACCAGGAGCTCGGCCCCCAAGGCGATGAGCTGGGTGGCAGCGAACAGTATCGTCAGGGCGGCGATCAGATAGAGGATCCGAAAAACGACGGGATGCTCCGAGCGGATGTTTTGCAATGCGGTGAGGGCGTTCATCGGACACCTCCAAAAATGGTACTTCGATATATCAGTTATACCCGTCTATCCGTGCAGGTTTCCCGTAGCAGCCCTGCGCCGTGGTACGATTTTGCAGCTTGAAAGTCCCGCCGCCCTGCGCCGTCACCTGTCGAGGTCCGGCGCCCATGCGGCCGCAACCCAAAAGGAGTCACCATGCCCGGCATGAACATGCAGCAGGTCATGAAGCAGGCGCGCAAGATGCAGGAGCAGCTCGCCGCCGCGCAGGAGAACCTCAAGACCCAGACCGTCGACGCCTCTGCCGGCGGCGGCATGGTCAAGGTCACCGTCAACGGCGAGATGGAGCTCACCAAGCTCACGATCGACCCCGACGCGCTCGATCCCGAGGACGTCGAGATGCTCCAGGACATGATCGTGGCCGCCGTCAACGAGGCCGTCCGCGGCGTCAACGAGCTCGCCAACAAGCAGATGGGTGCCATCACCGGCGGCATGAACATCCCGGGCATGCCGTTCTGAGGCGAGCGCCAGCATCCATGAGCGCCAACCACAGCCTGCAAAAACTTCTCGATGAGCTGGGGCGGCTTCCGGGTATCGGTCCCAAGTCGGCCCAGCGCATCGCCTACTACCTGCTTGAATCGGACGCCGAGGAGGCCCGGCGCCTGGCCGAGGCCATCCTTGAGGTCAAGCAGGAGGTGCACTTCTGCAGCCGTTGCTTCAACTACGCCACGGCCGACGAGTGCTCCATCTGCCAGGACCCCATGCGCGACACCACCCGCATCTGCGTGGTGGGGGAGCCGCGCGACGTCCAGGCCATCGAGCGCACCGGCAGCTACCACGGCCTCTACCACGTGCTCGGTGGCGTGATCAGCCCCATGGACAAGATCGGTCCCGAGCAGCTGCACATCCGCGAGCTGCTCGCGCGCCTGGGGCACGAGGACATCCACGAGGTCATCATCGCCACGAACCCCAACATCGAGGGGGAGACCACGGCGAGCTACCTCGCGCGCACCATCAAGCCGCTCGGCGTCGAGGTGAGCCGCCTGGCGAGCGGGCTTCCCGTGGGCGGCGACCTCGAGTACGCCGACGAGCTCACCCTCGGCCGCGCCATCGAGGCCCGTCGCGCGATCTAGCCGGTGACGGGGCCGGGCGCGGGCGCCGCGGCTCGGCTGCAGACAGCCCCGTCCGGCTGAGTCGCGACGCCCACACTCGGTCCAAGTTATATAGTCGTGACTATGATAGTTTAGACTATAATAGTCACGACTATTATTCTTTGTATCCTCAAAGGAGCCCACATGTTTGTCGGCCGAGAACATGAACTTGCGACGCTCGACGCGCTTTATGGGAGCGACGCATTCGAGATGCTCGTTCTGTACGGTCGCCGCCGCGTGGGCAAGACGGCGCTGGTCGAGGAATTCTGCCGCGGTAAAAATGTCCTGTCCTTCACGGCACAGATGCAGGCGGACAGGGACAACCTGCTCGATTTCTCCCGGGCGGTCGCGGCGTGTTTCGGCCTGCCCGAGAGCACGCCTGCATTCTCCTCTTGGACCGACGCGCTCGCGTTCGTTGCCGATCAGGCCCACGGGGAGCGTCTTGTCATGGTCATCGACGAGTTCCCCTATGCCTGCAAATCGAACAGCGCGCTCCCGTCGGCATTCCAGGTGGCGATCGACAAGCATTTCAAAGCATCGAACATCTTCATGATTCTCTGCGGTAGCGACCAGGGTTTTATGGAGGATGAGGTTCTGAGCGAGAAGAGTCCGCTCTACGGCAGGCGGACAGCCCAGATCAAGCTCAGGCCGTTCGACTACTTCGATGCCGCCCGTATGATGCCCGATTGTCCGCCCGAGGAGAAGCTCTCCTACTACGCGAGCCTGGGGGGAACGCCGTACTATCTCGAGGGCATCAAAGCGGACAAATCCTATGTCGAGAACATGATCGACCTGTTCTTTTCGCCCTCGGGCCGCATGTTCGACGAGCCTGGGATGCTCATGCGCCAGGAGCTCCGGGAGCCCATGGTGTTCAACTCGGTGATGCGCGCGATCTCAAACGGCGCGAACAAGCAGGGCGAGATCGCCAACGCCGTCGGAATCTCCCAGGGGAGCATGGGCTTCTATCTCAAGTCGCTGATCTCGCTCGGACTGGTCGAGAAGGTCGTGCCGTTTGGCGAGTCCGAACGGAGCCGCAAGGGGGTCTACCGTATCTGCGACCCGGCGTTTCTCTTTTGGTACCGGTTCGTCGCGCCTTATGTAAGCGCGGTGGAACGCGGACTCGGCGGGAGCGTCGGACGGCGTTTGCTGGAGAGCGACCGCAGGAGCGAGTACGAAGGGCATCTGTTCGAAAGAGTCTGTACGGAATGGCTGGTGAGACGGGGGCGCGACGGAAAACTGCCGATCGAGATGACATCCATCGGTTCCTGGTGGGGGACCGACCCCGCTGTTCGTCAAACCGTCGACATCGATGTCGTGGCGGCGGACGATATCGACAAGAAGCTGCTGGTCGGCGAGTGCAAGTGGAGAAACGAGATCAACGAGACCGCGGTTTTGGACACGCTGCGGGGCCGTAGCCGTTTGATAGTGGGATACCGCTCGTGCGACCTGTACCTGTTCACCAAGAACCCGGTGTCCAGCGCGACTCGTCGGAGAGAGTCCGGTGATGCACGGGTACACTTTGTGGACGCGGGGGAGATATTCGCCTGAGCGGGGTCTGCGGAGGTTCCGCTCGATGCAGGTTTCGGACGTTGTCGGTCCCGCCTCCCGCTCATTTGTTGTGCAACAAATTAATGGAATCCCTGGAATCCGTGTGGCGTCTGTCGCGCGTCGGTGCCTGACTGGCGTCGACCGCCCGTATGTCGCGTTGCTGTTGGTAAAATGACGCTCAGGAAGCAAATAAGTTTGATGCGCCGCCTCGAGCGGCATCTTTGCGTTGAGGGGAGGGTTTATGCCGAGCGACCGCCGCGGAGCCGTTCGCGAGGCCAAGGTGTCGCGCTCCAAGGGGGGCGTGCGCCGCGGGCTTCGCCGTCGCCTGGGTCTGGCACCCCGGGCAATGGGCCTCATGGCCTGCTCGCTCATGCTCGCCGTGGGCGGCGTCTCGGCATACGGCCTTTCCGTTCCCTCCCTGGTCGCGGCCCATATCGCGCGCATCCCGCATATCGCGCCCGCCGCGCATGGTGATCTCGGCACCTCGACGGGTTATGCCTGGGCCGAGGTCTTCGCCCGCACGGTGCTCGGCGACGACGCCGCCGCATCCGTCGGCGACGCGTTGGACGGTGCGGATAAGTCGAAAGACGAGGTCAAGCTCGCGGACGGCACCGTGGTGCGACTCACGAACGTGAAGCACGTGACGCAGCTCGTCCAGGCACAGAACACCGTCAAGGAGCTGGCGGCTCAGGTCGAGAGCAACACCGCGGGCGGCGGCAACGGCTCGGGCAGCGGGAACAGCGCGGGCGGTGGCAACTCCGCCTCCGGTGGCGGTTCGACCTCCGGCGGCTCCGGCTCCAACGGCGGTAACGGTGGCTCCCAGGCCGGCGGCGGTTCGAGCTCGGGCTCCGGCGGCTCCACCTCCGGCGGCAACTCGAACGCGGGCGGTGGCGGCACCACCGGCGGCTTGAGCGACGCCCAGGAGGAGTCCATCCACAGCTGGCTTGTGGCCAAGTACGGCATGCTCGACGGCTACGTCTCGCGCGCCAACGCGGCGGTTGCGACGTACAGCTCGACCGGCGACGCCTCGGCTTGCGATGCCCTGTGCGACGAGATCTTCTCCATCCGCGCCGAGTTCGGCCGTCAGACGTTCTCGCCCCAGTCCAAGTGGTACCAGCAGTACGCCAAGCTCTGGGGCTGCTACACCAACCTGGGCCAATGGGTTGGGCACTACGGCGATGACGATGTCGCGCTCGGCAACTTCAACTCCAATATGGCGGCGATCGCCCTATGACGGCGCCGATCCAAAAGCGCGGTGCCGCCGCGCCGGATGGCGGCCGGGGACAAAGCTGCAACCGCACACAGGCCGCCCTCGCGGCCGACGCCATGGTGGGCCTGCGCCTCGTGCGCCTTGAGGGCTTTGAGCCCGCGGTCGCGCTCGCGGAGGATGAGCTCGCCGGCTACCTGCGCCGTTTCTCCCTGCTTTTCGTCGATGATGCCAACATGCGCCGCGGCGGCATCGGACGCGTGGTCCGCGCCGTCAATGCACAGGGCGAGTCGTTCGCGCTCAAGCAGCTCATCCTGCCGGGCGTGGAAGAGACGGGCGGCTCGGGCGAGGCGGCGGAAGCCGAGGAACGCGCCGTGCTCACGGCCAAGTTCAAGGCGGCCTTTCGCGAGGAGTACGAGTGCCATCGCGCGCTCTCGGGCCTTAAAGGGTTCCCGCGTCTCTATGGCTGGGGCGAGGTCGAAGGCGTGCCGGCGATCGTCATGGAATGGGTCGAGGGCGAGACGCTCGCCCGCCTGCGCCCGCAGCTCGCCGTCGATGCGGCGGGCCGTTTCTCGCCGCTCACCGCGGCGCGTCTGGGCCGCGACATCTTCGACCTGCTCTGCCGGATGGATTTGGTGGGAGAGGGCTTCGTCCATCGCGATATCTCGCCTGCCAACATCATGATGCGCACGGGGCGCATCCCGCTCGACCGCCAGCTCGCGGAGGGCGACTTCGACCTCTGCCTCATCGACTTCGGCTCCTCGCTCGCGCTGGAACCCGTCGGCGCCGTGACCGGGCGCGCCAAGACGCCCTTCACCGAGCGCTACCGTACGCTCCGCCGCGCGACGGTCGCCTACGCCCCGCCCGAGATGCTCTCGGACGACCTGCCCGACCTGCGCCGCCTGCGCCAGTCGCCCTCGATCGACGTCTACGCCGCGGCAAGCGTGACCTATGAGCTCATGGCGGGCACGCTTCCGTTCGACGAGCTCGTGGACGCGGGTTCGGGCGCGAGCGGGTCGCGCCGCAAGACGCGCTCCGTCGCCTCGCCCTACCGCGTCAAGATGGACGAGGCCCCGGCGCGTCCCGTGGGCGCGCATGAGGCGGCCGAGGACCTGGCCCGCGTGCTCGTGGCCGAGCCCGATGTCGCCGTGGCCGCGGCCGATCAGGCCCAGCAGCTGGGGCTTGATCCCGCCTCGTCGGAGCTTACCGACGCGCTCTCCTTCGTGGACGCTCAGCTTGCCGACATCCTGCTCGCGTGCCTGGCCACGACGCAGGACGAGCGCCCGGCCGCGGCGGAGGTGCATGCCGCGCTCTCGGCATTCTGCGAGAACTACGCCCGCAATGTGGGCCGGTCGCTCCGCGGCGAGGCCCTGGCGCCCTGTCCGCTCTCGACCTCGCGGGGCGCCGCGTGCCGGGCGGCGGGCATCGCTGCGGCCGGCGTTGCGATCGCGGCGTGGGCGGCCGTCGTCGTCTCCGCAGCCGTACTTGCGGACGGCGCCTTCGTGATTCTGGCCGCGGGTTCGCTCTCCTGGATGGGTAGATTGCCCGGTGTCGCCGTGGCGGTGGCGCTCGCGGCACCGGGCCTGGTGGCCGCCGTCGTCTCCGCCCGGGCGCCGAGCGAGCGTCGGGGGTTCACTCGCGGCGTCGCGGTGCTCGCGGCCTGCGAGGTGCCCGTGCTGGCGCTCCTCGCTTGCATGGCCGCCTGGCAGCCCGCCGTCATCCAGGGACTTACGGCGGCGCTCGTCGCGACGTTCGCCCTCGCGTGGTTCGTGCTCGCGCTCGGCCTCGCGTTCGCGATGCCCGCGGAGCCTCCGCGTCGCCGCACACCCTCCGCCGGCTCGCTCATGGGCGGCGCTGCGGCGGCGCACGCTCTTCAACAGGAAACTTCCCCGGCCGAACTCGACCGGCCCGCGCAATAGGACATAAGGAGAAACCGTCATGGCAAGCCAGACCGAGCTCACCCCGTGCGGGGCCATGTTCGACATATTCAAGCGCACGGCGCACCTGAGCCATATCGACCTCTGCGGCCTCGTGCTCTCGTCGCGCCCGCTCTCCGACGGCCGCTCCGCCGCGAGCCGTGCCGCCGACCGCTCCTGGGTCTCGCGCTTTATCGTGCGCGCTCCGGTCGGGTCGCTGCAGCCCGCCTACTTCGCGGA
>ERZ808240.5218-NODE-5218-length-10749-cov-2.903778_pt1 | contig 10749 bp, 8 predicted proteins | sample MGYA00521084_ERZ808240 | MGnify/ENA primary metagenome ERZ808240 (study PRJEB31516, sample SAMN03275571) | gut metagenome | biome: mammalia-associated habitat; material: feces | host: Papio cynocephalus | place: Kenya | collected 2012-08-06 ... | reverse complement strand
ATAATGGCAGTGTTGATGTTAGTGGTAGTGGTGTTGATGATGCTATAACAGAAGAAATTACTTTAATACAACAAGAAAAAGAACTTGATAATGATATTGCTAGTGTAGAAGAAGATTTTAATAGTGTTGATGCATTAGAAGAACAAATGAATAACAATCAAGAACTATTAGATAATAATCCTGAAGCTATAACACCAGAAGTAGTTACAGAATCTAATAAAATATTAATTTATTATTTAGGTAAATTAGGTTATGGATATAATCAAGTTAGAGATATTAAAATAGGTACTGAAAGTATTCGTATGCCTATTCAAAATTTACAAGTAGCACAAGAAGATATAGGTAAGTTTATTAAGGAATTTTTTGCTAAAATTTGGAATTTTATTAAGGATATCTTTACCAAAATTATAGATTGGTTTAAAAACTTATTTGGTGCTACTAAGAAAAAAGAAGATAAAATTGCTAGTGTGGATAAACAAATTAAAAAAGCAGGTATAGATATAAATAAAGCACAAAAAGAAGTTGATGAACTTCTTAAAGATCCAGAAGTTAAAAAGATTATAAAAGATGCAGAAAAAACAACGAAAGAAGATACAGAAAAATTATTAAAAGAAAAACTATCTAAACCAGGAAAAACAGGTAAATTAACATGGAAAGATGATAGTAAAACAGAAGATAGTAATGTTATAAAAAAAGCAGAAGCCGTTACTTCATTTGCTTCTTATTTAGTTTCTAATCCGTTAGCTAATAATACTATTAACCTTTTACTTGCTATATTTGGTAAGAAAATAGATTTAAAGGCTATTATAGAATACGGGTTTAGCATATGTAAAATGTATGAATTAATGGGAAATCTGGACAATGATCAGGCAAATGCATTGAATGATAAAGCTTTTAATGGCAGAGAAAACCATATAGGACATTATGTAGAAAAATTAATGGATAATACTTTATATAAAAATTTAGATAAAGTATTTAAGATACCTGTAGATTCGTCCGGTGTTGTTTATGTATCAAATTTTAATTTAGATACACGTGAACCCACCATTGAGATTATGCGTATGAGTAAATCTAAAGACGTTGAACATTCTACCATGAATATTAAAGATAAATTAAAACAAATTGATAGTATGTATAATATAATGGTGACCACAGATCCAACTTTTATACAAGATGTTATTAAAATGGCTAAAAATAATCAATTCTCAAACACTATTAAAAGATTATCAGAAGCAGCAGAAAGAGGAAGAAAATTCGATGAAAAAAAATGGATCGATAGTGTATTAAAAAATGTTGATGCAAATAAAGCCGATGAACAAAAGATAAATGCGATAAAAAAACGAGGTCGAGAAATTACAGCTATATACAAATTAGTAATAAACCATTCTAAATTTGTTACTTCTGTTATCAATACTATTTTAAATTGTGAACAATACACGCTAAAAATGGTAATAGAATTATAATATATACAACATTCTTAGTATGGAGTTATTCCATACTAAGAATATTACTAATTTTTTATTCCGTGATTTTAACATATAAGGAGATATTATGGGCATAGATGTATCGCCTTCTAGAGGTATAATACAACAAGATATAGAACTTATACTTCGATATGATAATCCATATAAAAATAATGTAGCATATGAAATAAATATACATACAGAAAATTCTACTATACCTTTATCTTTTGTAGAATCTGTAGAGTATATGAGAAACTATGGTAAGTATATATCAGATTTTGTAGTATTAAAATTTAAAATATCACTTGGTGCATATTCAAAAGTTATTTATACACAAAGAGATAATCTTATGTGTTCTATTAAGAAAATATTTAAAGATAAAGTAGACTCTGATTTTACTACTATGTATAAGATGGTTATTTTAAAAGATGGTGGTAGTATGGAATCAGATCAAACTATTAAGAAACTTACAGCAGATGAATTAGATAAAGCTGGTATGGTTACAGTAGAAGCACAACTTTATTTAAGAGAAGTAGAAGGATTTAGATCATCTTTTATAGATGGTATTTATAAAAATGTTATACTTAAAGATGTTATCATTGGTTTATTAGCACAAGCTAAAAATAATATTCAAGTAGATGGATTACCACTTGAATATAATATAGATGTCTATGAACCTAATAATACACAACAATATGAAAATTTAATTATACCAACTGGTATTACTTTAGATAACTTGCCTAATTATCTACAAGGAACAGATTATGGTGTTTATAATGGTGATATAGGAATGTATATACAACCATATAATAAAAAGACTACAGTATTTGTATATCCACTTTTTAATACAGAAAGATTTAATAAAGAAACAGGTTATAAATTAACTTTTATTAATCCTAATACAGCAATGTATGATGTAGTAGAAAATAATTGGTATATAGATGGTAATAATATTAAAATTATTTGTAATTCACAAGTTAAGATTATAGATAATGGAGTTCGTAGTTATATTAATTCTGGAGATGGAATAGTATCAATATCTGCTAGTAATCTATTTGAACAAAATTATGAAATAACAGATGATGGAATTTTATTAGATAAAGATTCTACTCTAGAAGGAAGTAAGATAGTGGATAGAAGAGATAAGATAAGTAAGACAAGATATATTGGACCACAATCTAATATGTATAAATATAGATCAGAGTTATTAAATACAAGCATGGCAACTTATCAAATCACTTGGAATTTTAGTGCACCAGATTATTTATATCCTGGTATGCCAGTTGAATATGTTTATGAAGAAAATGGAGTGATTATAAGATTACCTGGTATATTACAATGTGTATATTCTTTATATCAAAAAGTAAAAGGAACACAAACTTCTGTTGTAATTATTAAAGTTCTCTCTTATAATGTTTATATATCTCAACCTAGCTCTTAGGCTTGTGTGAAAATTTTTATCTTACCCTTATAAGGATAACCTATGAATGATAATGCTTTTTTATCAGAAATTGAAAAACAACGATTAGAAGATAATTATAATTATAGAAAAAAGATAGTAGAAGATGCATTTGCTAATGATAAGATACCACGTGACCCTAAAGATATAGAAGCTATTAATGGTGTATTAAATAGTATGGATAAGATTATTAATGATATGGCTAATAATAGATTAAAATTAAAAGAGAATCAAGATAAGTCTTCTGTTGTATTAGCAGTAGCAGAAGCACTTAAAAAGATATCTTCTTCTAAAGAGAAAAATATTAATCCTACTAGAGTTATTGAAATATCAGAAGAGTATATTCCTCTTGATATAGTCAATGGTGAAACTACTATAGGAACAACACAAATTAATCTCTCTGATGTATTAGAAGAAAAGGAATAATTCATGGTTAAAGCATCTCAGAAGAGTATTTTAGGAGTGGCACTTGAACAAAGTCTATTGTTTGGCGCATCTTATAAACCTATGGTAAATACTACACTTAATGAAAAGTTTGCTGTGGAAGGTGATACTTCTCTTCCAGCTGGAAAACTTCCATATGTACAATATTTTTGTATAGGTATAGGAGGAAGAAGATTTATAACAGGTGAAACTGATACTACACCTGAATATACATATTCTGAACATTCTCCACTTGATGCAGCTCTATTCCAACACATTCCATTTATAATAAGAGAAACTACATCAGATCTTACAGCTAATGAAAGAACTAACTACAGAATGAGAAAGTTAGAAACATTTAATGGTAAAGAATATTATGCTTATTACTTAAAGAAAACTCCTACACCAGAAATTAAAGATGTTATACATGTTATTCAAACCCTTAATAATGGAACATCAGTTAGTTCACCTACTATGTCAGTTCTAGATACTTCTACTACTAAATTTTTAAATCCATCTCCTATAACAACTAAGTTTGAATTTAAAGATTTAGATAAAACAAGATTTGTTACTAAACTTAATAAACTTTCATTTACTCTTACTACACAAGAGATGGATGAACTTATGAATGTATTTAAAGTAATGAATATAGATACTACTACAGATGCATATATTACAGAAATAGGATTATGTTCTGGATTAGATCAAGAAGTTGGACAAGGCGCTAATAAAAGAATAGAAGCTATTTGTGCACAAATTTGTTTTTTCTTATCTGTTAGTTATAACATAACAGAAAAATTAAGAAAAAATAGAACACTTAATAAATCTATTAATCTTGGTGGTATGGAACCTATGTTATATCCAGAAGGAGATTAACATATGGAAACATTTAACATTATAGGTATTGATCCAGGTAATAACTTTGGTATAGCTATTTTTACTATAGATGTATCTTCTTATCGTATAGTTAATATAACTACTGAATTCTTTGTATTAGAACATTATATTAGTATGTATACACAAGATAAAGTTATGAATAAATTAGAATATATTTCTTATATTGCTAAATATTTAGTAGATAGATATAATCCTGTCGCTATAAGTATAGAATCTGCATTTATGAATTCAAGATTCCCTAAAGCAGTTATTAACTTATCTCAATATGTAGGAATGTTAGAATACTCTATCATTAAGTATAATAGCTTTATTCATGTTTTTAAATATATGCCTAAATATGTTAAAGCTAAAGTATCATTTGGTGCTGCTAATAAAAATGATGTATTAACAGGAATACATCACATACCTGAAGTTATAAAATTAGTTAATACTAATATCTTAACCGAACATGAAATAGATGCTATTGCTATAGCTTATACTCTACTAGATGAAATAAGATCTTATCCTCTAGTATTATGCGCAATTTAAAACTAGACACTCTCTAATATTAGAGAGTGTCTAATCTTTTTTTATTTTTATTATCATCTATGAATTTTTATATATAAGGAGAATATAACAATGAATCAACTTACATTTATACCAGTTACAGATTCAACTTATAGTGTTAATTTACCACAAGATCATGTAGATTATCTTAATAAGATTATTACTGATTTAACTTTAGGAGATAATAATAAGTGGGAACCATTTATACTAGATGCGTTTATAGATCATGTTGTTGTTCATTATGTGTCTAGTCATTTCTTTAAAGATTGTATAGATGCTATAGCTAAAGGACATATGTTTATTCTTATAGATATAACATATGAAAAAAGAGTTATAACTGCATCATTAGGATTATTTAAAATAGAAGAAACTCAAGAAGTAAGATATGTAGCAGGTGTTATGTATAAATAACTATATGTTATGTAATAATACAAATACATCCTATGGTAGAGTGTTTTCTACCATAGGATGTCGCCATATTGGCTAAAGGAGTACTATGTCACAGAGATTTTTATATTCTCTAGTTGGCGAAGATAGACCCATTGATGTCTATATGTTATCATGCTTTGGGATTATATCGAATATCTTTATGGATATCGTTGTAATCCATACCATCGAGGCATGTAACATATCCTATGCCGCAGTTTAGTTCTTACTGTGAATAGAACTCTGCAGAGATAAAAACTATCTCTGCAGTTAATTACATACTCTTATTTTTTTTATATATCTAATAATACATCTTCATTTACATCTTGAGTTGGATTATCTATATTTAATAATGAATCTATTTGAGAATATTTAAATCCTGTATATTCTCCTTTTATATTAACATTAGGAGGTATACAAGGTATCTTATGCGGAAAAGGTAACATAAAGTATTTTAATTCATCTGGAACAATATTAGGAGTTCTATGTTTACCTCTTTGTATAGTTAAATAATAATTCTTACCTATTTTAGCTATGTGTTGGTATAACTCTAAATCTACTACTTGGTCTAATTGTTTACTTCCTTCGTAATATCCTTTATTTTGTATTTCTTTTACTAAGTCTTTAGCAGGTACTCCATTTCTTATTAATTGTTTAGCGTCAGTTGACATTTGATGCGCGTTAATATATAAAATTTCTTTACTAGACATAAAATCTCTCATCTTTGTTAACATATCTCTAAATGCAGTACCTTGTGGTCCGCTTGTATCGCAAAATGTAGTAGGTAGTTTAGATAAGTAATCTGTTATTACTATTTGTATTTCATATCCACTTGCTTCGTATTCTAATATCTTATCAAATATCGATTTATATGTCCATTCTGAAGAATTAACTCTTAAGAATTTAACATTAAATCCTGTTGAAGTTAAATGTGTCATAACATATTTAGATATCTCAACTGGTTCTACAGATTCAATATGAGTATATGTTTCTTCTATAGCATATTTTAAATACTTATAAATAAATTCAAATATGATATCTATATCATCTTCAAAACTTATAAATATAGCTAATGCTCTTTTATTATTTTCTTTAACATAAGGAGTATTGTACATACATAATTGTGCAAATACAGATCTTAAAAATCCAGATTTAAAATTATGTTGTAATGCAGATATTAAAACAGTCTCACCTCTTCTAAATCCTCCATTAAGAACCTTATTAATCTCTAACCAACCTGTCTTATATTTTAAATCTCCTATAGCTTGTTTTTTAACTTTAGTAAATACTCTCTCTAATCCTTCTATATCTTTTACATCTATTTCATCTAGCACACCTTTATCTTTAACTCTTATTGTTTTATTTAATGCTTCTAAATTTATTATAAGTTTAGAAGTAAATTCTTGTATACCTTCTTCTACTTTTCCTAATCCTAATTGATAAGCAGCTCTTTTAATAATATTAAAAGTTTCTACTTCTCTATAATAATTATTAAGATGCATCCTTAAATTTAAAATAGATCTTTTTAATCCTGGTGCTTCCATATTATTATTAATACCATCTTCAAAATCTTTTAATAATTTATCATTATTCTTACATATTATTCTAAGTGTTTGTAATAAGTTTTCTTTATCAAATGCAGTAGTAATATTAATTAAGTCTAAACATAGATCCATTAAGCTATCTTTAATATCACTCTCTCCTCCTAATAGAGGTTTAGAATTTTTCTTCATTTGTGATATGATAGTTCTAACTAATGATTTACTACTATCAGAAGTAATATCTCCTAAAACATTTTCTCTATATAGGAGTATAATAGATTTAAAAAGTATATCTATTTTATTCATGGTTTTTTACTTCTCCTTATATCATATTGGTTTTTATAAGTCCTCATATCATTAGGATTTTTTCTGAATTTTATATCCCCTATATAAAGGAATTTGCATGTATGAAAAGAAACTTTCTATTCTTGTTTTACCAGATTACATATTATCTACTTTAGTATCTAGAGGAGTAGATAATAACGATTTAATTAAGGTATTAGATGCCATAGCAGAATCTAATTTAGAATCTAATACTAATGTAGAGACTATAACAAGTTTTTTAAAATCTAAACTTAGTAAACAAGATTTTGACGATCTTATAGCAGTAGCTAAGTTATTCCATCAAGACTTTAATATACATACAGAGTTAAATAATTATTCTACTACTACAGATATTAATAAAATTATAGGAGATATTATAGCTATTAATAAAGATGATACCATAGACCTTAATAAGTTTATAGTGAGAAGTGACAAGACAGCTGATACTATTGTTCCATTTTCTATTAAAGGTGGAAGTAGTAGTATTATAATTGTTTTGGAGAAAGGCTTCTTTAATTATAAAGTTAATAATGTTCAAGGTTTTAATTTTTATTTCTTAGATGTTCTAATTTGTTACATGTTGAAGATGTTTGGAGCTAAGTTAACTTACCAACATCATATTTTTAACTCTTTTAATAAAAGAGTCTTTCTTAAGTCGTAAGGTAACATTATCTTACTAATTGACAAAAAATAAAATAACAAGGAAAATTCCTATGTCAGCGAAAGTAAATTTTGAAAAGATTCTAAGTGATATCATTGCTACTGGTAGCGCTGCTCTATCACAACAACGAATTGGCAACCGAGCAAGCGTGGCTAAATATGCTAAAGATAATTCTCTAGCTATTAGTAATAACCTATCTATTGAAAGCGATGGAACTATTGGTCAAACTCAATACAACGCTTGTATGGATACACTTAACAACACTATTCTTAACATTGAAAGTGCGTTTGTTAATGCTAATGCAGATAAGTTTACAGATGTTCAACGCCGAGCAGCTCAACTTATTATGCCTTATGCTATGCATCCTAAAGCATATATTGAAGCACTTGCTAATCCACAACGCTCTTCTCTAGTAGATGGAATTAATGTTGTTAGTAAAGAAGTTTCTCCTTTTGCTATTACTTCTGAAGAATCAGCTGCTATTCGTAAAGAAATTAGTAATGCTAAATGGATGGATGATAACTACAATATTACTCACGAAGCTTATGATGGACAAAAACTTAATAACTTCGTATTCTTTAATATTGCTTATAACCTAGCTGCTGCGCGACAAGATGATTTTGCAGAAGCTTTCTTTCCAACTGTAGTTATTGATGTTCTTCAATCTGGTATTGATTTAACTATCAATTTCACATCCCTATGGAAAGAATACACACATAATACAGATGGTAAAGTTAATAAAGAAGATTTAGAACGAACACCAGTTATCAAACGCTTGTACGATAAGAAAGTATTTGCAGTTGATAATCAACTTCTTATCCCTGTATTCCGACAAGGTGAGAATGAAGATTTCTTCTTAAAATCTCAAAAGTATTTTAATACAGATGCAGGTTCATCTATTGAAACAGCGCCACTAGTATTTGGTAAAGAAGTTAGCCTACTTGGTATTTCTACTACTGATAGTATTGCTGCTAAAGGTGAATTTGATAATACAGATGCACTTGATAGAACAGTTAACCTTAAGAATGTATATCTTCAAATTGCTGGTAGCGCACAGGATATTATTAAAGTAGATACAACTATCTATGCACATAATAATTTCTTCCCACATCCACAAGGTCACCACAAAGATCTTATTCTTGATTTCAAATCAGAATCAATCTTTGTTAAACCAGATGAATCAACTTCTCCACTTCTAAAAGGTGCAACAGCTCTTAAAGGTTATACTCTAGTATATGCTGTTCAAGTAGGTGGTAATTGTAATACATTTACTTCTGAAACTAAAGTTAATGCTGTTAGTGCAGAACTAGTTGCTGTATATAATGCTGCTGGTGTAAAAGTTGCTCTTAATAGTGCAGATGCTGGTGTTACAGCTCTTAAAGCTCTTAATACTGATAAAGGTTTTGAAGTTGCATTAGTTGGTTATGAACTACGAGCTAGCCGAACTAACTCTAACATCAGAACACGTGGTCAACTACTAACAGTTGATACCTACAGTGAAAAATATGTTGTTCCACTTCGACAAGGTGTAACTCTATTATGGAGTACTAATAACCAAACTGGTACTGATAATGATGTATCTGTTCTTGCTGAAGGTGCTAACCTAGCTGGTCAATATGTTACTAACTCTGCTGTTAAAGAACTTCTAGAATTTGATAACAAAATGAATTACCTAGCTCAATCTTCAGTTGCTGGTGTTGCTAATGTAACTGGACATATTTCAGGATGGTTAGTTAATGCTTGGTATTCACATACAGCTCTTGATGTATCTACTCTAGTTAATAGCATTCAATCTTCTAACCTTGAAGCTGATGTTCGTGCTGCACTTAGAACATACCTATTTAAAACTCTAATGGATATGTATGTAGAATCTAACTACGGTATTGCATATCAAGTTATGAGAGGTAATGTTGGTGGTAAAGTAGGTGTTGTAGTTGGAACTGATCCTCTTATTGCATCTCTACTACTTAATGGTGAAGCTACATTTAGTCTTGGTGAACAATTCGATGTTCGTGTTGTATCTACACTAGACCCAGATGTTAAGAACAAAATCTTTGTAACATTTAGCGTGTTCGATGAAAATCGAAATGTTGCTCCTAATGCATTGAACTTTGGTAACTGCTTCTGGTCACCTGTTCTTGCTTATAAAGCAACTATTACTCGTAACAATGCTACATCAGATGAGTTCCATAGTAATCCACGATATCTACACACTATCCATCTTCCAATTTTGGCAAGCTTTGAGATTACAGATATCATGAATGTATTTAATGGTAAAATTAGTCTTAATGTTAACAAAATCAATGGTTAATATTCTTATAGATTAAGATACCTTTGCTACTGGTAGGAGTTATTCCTACCAGTAGCATTATTTTTTATATTTACAAAATATAATAATTATATATAATTAATATAGGGTAAGAGTAGAAATACCTTACTACTAAATTTAAAAGGAGTAATCATGTCAAAAAAGAATAGAAAAATTCAACCTTCTGTAGAAAGTACAGATCCTGTTCTTGAAACAGGTGAAAACTTGCAAGAAGTTGTTCAAGAGGCAACTCAAGAAGATAAAAGAGAATTTGATAAAGAGCTCTATGGTTTGTTTGTGCAAGCTATAGATGATCCATCAGAGCAAAATAAAAATGCTCTATACGAGAAATTAAACGAACTCCAAATTCTTAAACAAGAATTTCCGGAGATAGAAGAGTTTCTTGGTGATGGAGTTTTCTACAGCTACGCTATGGCAAATATAGAAGTCATTGGGTTTAAAGCTCATTTGAAAAATGAGCTAAATAAGCACAGTGGTGAATATATGCTGCCTAAGTTTGACAAGCTCTATGAAGAGCAAATCAAAAACTCTTTTAAAGAAATCATAGCAAAGGAGGCTGACATGAACAATGAAGAAAAACTTAACCAAGAAGCAGAAGAAGCGATAGAAGCAGATGACTTACTTGCAGAGGAGATTAACAAAACTACAGAAACTGTAGAAGTAAAAGTAGTTGAACCTGA
>ERZ808240.5217-NODE-5217-length-10750-cov-5.641141_pt1 | contig 10750 bp, 11 predicted proteins | sample MGYA00521084_ERZ808240 | MGnify/ENA primary metagenome ERZ808240 (study PRJEB31516, sample SAMN03275571) | gut metagenome | biome: mammalia-associated habitat; material: feces | host: Papio cynocephalus | place: Kenya | collected 2012-08-06 ... | reverse complement strand
GCTAAGAAACGCGCCGAGGGGAAAGAACACCGTGTCGCGCTTACCCATGTTGCTAAAAAGCTCCTGCGGGTTATTTATACGCTCCAGACGAAGGAACTGTCCTATAATCCAGATCTCGTTCGCTGATCTTTACCCACCTTGTTTTTGAAGTCCTCGGAAGAGGGCCTGGTTTTCTGCGCCCTTTTTCCGCCCAGTAAAATCTTTTCAATTTACCCTTGACTTCTTATAGTTGGTCACCTCCAATAATTTCACTTGCAACACTTACAAGGTCATTTAATCTTGCAAGCTCTTTTTCTGCAATTTCTTTTCCCTGTGCCGTAATGTGGTACTCTTTTTTTCTGCCCTCACTATCTCCATAAGGTTCAATCCACTTCTTGTCCTGCAAAGAATTCAATGCTCCATATAAAGTGCCTGCTCCCAACGAAAGCCGCCCGCCCGTTTTTTCTTCAACAAACTGCATAACGGCGTATCCGTGTTTTGGTGTATAAAGCGAGAGTAAAATATAAAAGGTCACTTCTGTAAGCGCACCACCTTTTGCACTGTCTCTCATAGTTCGCCCCCTACTACGGTTACTGTAATAAATATATCACTAACCGTAATATAAGTCAAACAGGTTCAAGGAAATTATTCAAGGGGCGTATGAAAGTGGAGCGCTCGCGCGCTGCTTTCCTCTCTCATATTTCCCCAATGGCGCATACAATGAAGCAGCAATTTGCAAGTATCGATAAGGGGAGATCTCTATGAACTACTACACTGGCTCTTGCAGAGGAAACGGCTGCTGTCCGTCCGACCCATACAGCTCTTATATCACAATTCAGGGTCCGACCGGCCCAACGGGTCCTGAGGGGCCTCGCGGAGAACAGGGCCTTCGCGGTGAGCAGGGTCCCATGGGCCCGCGCGGCATTCGGGGCGAGCAGGGCTGTCCGGGTCCTGCTGGTCCGAGAGGCTCCGTCGGGCCGATGGGCCCGAGAGGCCCGCAGGGCGTGCGCGGTGACACGGGCCCCAAAGGTGACACCGGCGCCATCGGGCTGCAAGGCGTGCGCGGTGATCCCGGTCCGGTCGGCCCGCAGGGTGACCGCGGGCCCGTCGGCCCAAAAGGTGATCCAGGCCCGCAGGGACCTATCGGCCCTCGGGGAGAGCGCGGTGAAAAAGGTGAACGCGGCCCCGTCGGTGAGCAGGGGCCCATCGGCGAGCAAGGTATCCAAGGTGAGATCGGCCCGCAGGGCGTTCAAGGCGATCGCAGCTGCCCCGGCCCGCAGGGAGAGCAGGGCATACAGGGCGAGAAAGGTGACACCGGTGAAACGCCGGTCATCACAGTCGCGGAGGACACGACGCGAAGCTACAAGCTGCGCTTCCAAACCAGCGAACAGGAGATCACGACGCCCAACCTCTTCGCGCCGTTCACCGAGTACCACGTCGACCTCTCTGCGGTCGACAGCACGCTGAACATTCCCCTCAAGGACCTGATTTTGACCTATCAGCGCTCGTCGACCAGCGCGCTGCGCATCAGCATCGCGCCGAAAGACGCCGCCGCGTCCGTTTTGGTCGACCTGCAGCGAACGACCATGCCCAGTCTTCCATCGTCATAGGAATATGACGTCTGGCCTGTCTTGTCGCATAGTCAAGATACATTGTGACGATCTCGTTGAGCTCTTGCAGCTCATCCTGAAGCAGATAGTTCTTTGCGACGGATACGTCCGCTTTCACGATTTTTCCATTCGGAGCATTTTTCCACGATGTCAGTCCCATGTGTTCTTTGGTATGATCTGCTCTGGACACGATAACTTCTGCCGCAGTACTGCCATGCACCGCATAATGCATCTTGTTCTGGACAGTTGCGAAGAAATCCTTGGTCGTTTTACTGTCCAAGGAATAGTCTACAGCGGTCGCGTAGATATCGGTAATCTTCTGATAGAAACGGCGTTCGCTGGCACGGATCTCCTGAATTTCAGAAATCAGGTGGTCAAAATAGGATTCATCAAAGACCTGACCATTGGTCAGACGATCCTTGTCCAACACGTATCCCTGTTTTGTAAAAGTTTCTAACACTTTTGTTGCCCACTGCCGAAACTGCACCGCTCTGGAAGAATTGGTGCGGTATCCCACCGCGATGATTGCCGGCAGCGCATAGAAGTTATATTGATAGGTTTTTCCGTTGTCAGCAACTTGTGCAAATTTTGCACGAGTTGCTTCTTCCGTTAACTCCCCATCCTGAAAGATGTTCTTGAGGTGCTTAGTCACTACGCTTCGATCTACATCAAAAAGCTGCGCGATCCCGTCCTGAGTCAGCCAGACTTTGCCATCCTGCACACGGACTTCAATACTGTCTTCACCGGCATCCTTGGTGAAAACGAGGAAATCGACCGTACTATTACGGATGGCTTTTCTGTTTTTTTCTGTGTCATTGTTTTTCATATTCATTTCCTCGTATGAAGATGGTCAGTTATTTCATGCAGCAGCCCTTTGCATCCCGCCAACACATCCTGCCAAGTCGCGTCGAAATCGTCGGTGTACCACGGGTCGGCTACATCGCGGGACTGCTTGGTGTAGTCCATCAGGAGATGCAGCTTTTCGGCAAAATCGCCGCCGCAGATGCGGTACATATTACGAAGGTTGGCCTGATCCATACACCTATCAGCAGGTCGTACTTCGCGTAATCCCGCGCCGTGAGCTGGCGCGCGGCGTGCCCCTCGCAGGAGATGCCGTGTTCGGCGAGCTTGCGCCGCGCGGGCGGATAGACGGGATTGCCGATCTCCTCGCGGCTCGTCGCCGCGGAGTCGATTTGAAACTGTGATGTCAGCCCAGCTTTTTTGACCAAGTCCTTCATCACAAATTCCGCCATCGGGCTGCGGCAGATGTTGCCAAGGCAGATAAAAAGGATCTTCTTCATGCTTTGCTCCCCTGTTGGTTTTCTTGCTATTCAGTATAGCAAAAATCGTCCGCCCCGTCGAGAGGGAATCTCCCGCCGCAGCCTAAGAAGAAAGCCGCCCCGTCGGGCGGCTTATCAGGTTTACGAAATCAGCGGCAGTCTACTGTCCCTCCGCCGCGAAAAATGCACGCAGCTTTTCGCAGTTTTCCGCCATCGCGCCGCCGCTCCACCGGATTTTCCCCCGCTCGAAAAACAGGAAGAAATTGCAGCAAGCGGCAATGAGCTCGGGGTCGTGCGTGATGAGAAAGATCGTCTTTCCCAGCGCGCTCAGGTAACGGATCTTTTCTGCCGCCTCCATCATGTGGAGATAGTCAAGGCCGCTTGTCGGCTCGTCGAACACGAGCAGTTCCCTTTGCGACGCGACCGCCGCGGCGATGGCCACGCGCTGCTTCTGCCCGCCGGAGAGTGAGATCGGATGCAGCTCCTTGAAAGGCAGCAGGTCGAGGTCAGATAAAATTTTCTCCGCCCGCGCCGCGTTTTCCGTCTCCTTCCCCAGCATGCCGATCAGCACCTCTTCCTCCACGCTCTCGGTGAAGAGCTGGTGGTTGACGTCCTGCATCACAAGATAGCTGTTTTTCAGCCGTTTTTTTCGATCCCACGCCGCACCGTCCACAAAAACCGTGCCGCGTGCTTTGCGCAGAAGGCCGCACAGGCAGCGGGCGAACATCGTCTTTCCCGCGCCATTGTTGCCGATGACGCCGACGACTGCGCCAACGGGCACCGACACGGATGGAATATCCAGCGTCGGAGTATTCCGGTAAGAGAAATGAAACTCTCTGAGTTCCAGCGTGTTGTTTCCCGCCGCGGGCGGCGGCATCTGATGAAAATCGACCGGCGTAAGGGCTCGCAGGCCCATCCGCTCGATCTCCCGCGGCGGCTTCCGGAAAAATTCGCGCGCATCCATGTCTGAGGCGATCCGCCCGTCCTCCATGTAGATGACTCGATCCGCGATGGACGCAAGGTAGTGCAGGCGGTGCTCCGCGACAAGCACGGTCTTTCCGCTCGCTTTCCACGCGCGGATGATATTTGCAAGCATCCGGATCGAGCGGACGTCCAGATTCGACGTCGGCTCGTCCAGCACCATGACCTCGGGATCGTACATCGTCACGGAAGCGCAGGCGATCTTCTGCTTTTCTCCGCCGGAGAGGTGGAAGAGGTTTCGCCCCAGCAGCGGCGCGAGCGACCACTCCCGCGTGATCTGCACGAGCCGACCGTCGATCTTCTCCGCCGGCCAGCCCATGTTCTCGCAGCCGAAGACCACCTCGCCGGTGGAATCCACGTTGAAAAACTGCGACCTTGGGTTCTGGAAGACGGAGCCGACCGAGCGCGCCGTCTCATAAATCGGCTGCTCGGCGATGTTCTTCCCGTGGAGCAGCACCTCGCCGCTCAGCTCACCCGCAAAGTAGTGCGGGATGAGACCGTTGACGAGCCGCGTGAGGCTCGTCTTGCCGCAGCCGGAGCGCCCACACAGAAGAACAACCTGCCCGTCGGGAATTTGCAGGTCAATATGGCACAGGCTGTTCGCCTGCTCGCTTTCCTGATAGCGAAAAGATACGTCTTTGAATTCGATCACAGCACCGCTCCTAAGAAATAAAATAGAGGATCAACACCACCGCCAAAAAGGCGATGCACGCGAAGTCCCACGCGGAAAAGCCGATCTTGCAGTAATTGCTTCGCCGGATTGGCCCGCCGAGGCCCCTTGTCACCGCGGCGGCGGACAGCTCGTCGCCGATGCGCACGACCGAGACGATCAGCGGCACAAAGCGATACTCGAGCATCGCGACCGGCCCGCGCTTCCAGCCGATGCTGCGCAGGCGCATCGCGTCTTGGATGGAGCGGTTCTCGTCGCCGATTGTTGGAAAAAAGCGGAACATGACGGCAAAGGGAATGATGATCTTCTGGCTCACGTGCATACGCTCCATCGCCGCGATGAACTCGCTCACGCTCGTGGTGGCGACCACGTAGCACGCCGCCATCACCCCCGGCATCATCCTCGTGAGGATCTGCGCAAAAAAGCGCACCAAAAAGCCTATTACGCTCGTTCCCGCGAAAAATCGCAGCACGAGCCCCGCCTGACTGGCAAGCGCGTAAAGGAGGATGTAAAGGAGCGCCATTTTTCCTTTTCCTGCGTTCAGGAGCAGCAGCGCCGCGAGCGCGGCCATGATCGGCTTGAGAAGCGCGCCGCTCCCCTCCGCCGCGGATGAGAGCATGACGACATTGATCGTCAACAAGAGCAGCAGCTTCGTGCGCGGGTCGAGCACGACCCGCGCCTTTTGCTGTTCTGCCCGTGAGGATACGCCCATCAGGCGATCCCCGCGCGCTTGAAGTGCTTCTTAAGCGTCGCCTTGCCAAGGTATGCGCCGATGACCGCGCCGACCGCCACCGCGAGCATCACGACCGAGATCATGTAATTTTGCAGCAGCGCGGACACGGCGTCGGCGTAGTCCTGCCCCTGCGTTTCAATGTAGCCCGCAAGATAGGAATCCTTAAAGATGAACATGATGAGCTGCGAGCCGACGGCCCACTCGCTGAAAATGCAGTAGGCGCCCAGCATGTGCTTCCAGCTCTGATACTTGCCCGCCTTGAGCACAAGGTCGGCGATGAGACCGCAGCCCACGCCGGTCGCAATGGCGTAGGGGCCGTAGCCCATCAGAAACGTGATGAGCCCCAGCAGCGCGCCCATGATGGTCACAAGGCCGAATTTCTGTGCCTTGGTGAAAAACAGGATACAGGGAATGCCGCCGAGGATGGCCAGCAGCGCGGGATAGAACACAGCCATCACAGGGATGAGCCCGCTCATGCCGCTGATAAAAAACATCACAAAATAGAGCGCGGTAAAAATACCGACATTGACAAGGTCCTTGACCCCAATACGATTATTCATGGTTTGATTTTCTCCTTTATTTAAGTCTCTAATTTCCAGCCGATGGCCTTTTCGCGCATGCCGACAAAGTCAGAATAGATGCCCTTTTGCTTGAGCAGCTCGTCATGCGTGCCGCGCTGGACAATCCTGCCGCCGTCGAGCACGATGATCTGGTCGGCGTGCTTCACGGTCTTGAGGCGGTGGGCGATCATGATGATGGTCTTGTTCCGCGTCAGCGCCTCGATGGCCGCCTGCAAGCGGTCTTCGTTTTCCGGATCGACGTTGGCTGTCGCCTCATCGAAGATGACGATGGGCGCATCCTTGAGCATGGCGCGCGCGATGGACAGCCGCTGCTTTTCGCCGCCGGACAGCGTCGCACCGCCCTCGCCCACCACGGTGTTGTAACCGTCGGGAAGCGCGTCGATGAAGTCGTCGCAGCAGGCCTTTTTCGCCGCGGCCACGACCTCTTCACGGGTGGCGTTTGGCTTGCCGAATTTGATGTTGTTTTCAATGGTGTCGTTGAAGAGGTACACATTCTGGAACACCATGCTGATGTTCGCCATCAGGCTGTCGAGCGTGTAATCCTTGACGTCGTGTCCGCCGATGGACACGCGCCCGCCGTTCACATCCCAGAATCTCGCGATCAGATTGCACAGCGTGGTTTTGCCCGAACCGGACGGACCGACGATCGCCGTCGTGGTCTTATCCGGAATGCAGAGCGACACATCCTGCAGCACGGGGCGCGTTTCGTAGGAAAAGTTGACCGACTCAAGCTGAATGTCATGCGTCTGCGGCACGATCTCCCGCCCGCGGTCGTCCATCACGGGAACCGAGTCGATCTCGTTCGCCCGATTGATGGAGCTCTCCGTGATACGCAGGTTCGCCATGCTGCTGCCCGCGGTCTTGAGCTGCTCGAACACCATAAACGAGGACACTATCATCATAAGGCAGTAGACGAGCGAGAGCGTGCCATTCAAGTAAAACGAGATCGACGCGAACAGGATGGCCACGCTGCACAGATTCAGAATGATCTGCTGCGCGGCAACGTAGGGGTTGACCGCCTGCTCGAGGGCGCTGTTTTTCTCGCAGCTCTCGTCAATGGCCTGGTCGACCTTTTTCCCCCTTGGCGTCGTCCAGATCAAACGCCTTGACGACGCTCATGCCCTGAATGGTCTCCAGCACCTTTTCCACCAGCGTCGCCTGCGCGGCCTGCCGCTTCGGAATGTCCGCGCGTGAGCGCTTTTCCATCAGCGACACGACATAGAGGAACAGGATGACGCCCACTGCCACGATGAGGCCGATGCGCCAGTCGAACAGGAAGATGGCGAGCGAGAACACGAGCGAGTTCAGAAACCCGCCCAGCGACGTCACCAACACCACCGGCGCGGCGTTTTCCACATCGCTCAGCGTCGTCGTGGCAACGGCGGTGAGCTGGCCGAGGCTGTTCCGGTTGAAAAATCCCATCGGCACGACCTTGAGCTTGTCGCCGATGTAAACGCGCTTTTCCGCCACCATGAAATACCCCGCGTGGGTGCGCTGCAATTGCGAAACATACTGCGTCACGATCTTGCCAGCGATGCTCAGCAGCATGATCCCAAGCGCCGCGAGCGCTGTTCCTTTGCTCCTATCGCCCTCGACAAGCGCGGAGAGTACCACGAAGAGCGCCCACAGCTGCATCGCGTGGAACATCGCGTTGACAAAGCCAAGCAGGATGGAATTGCGGATGTTTTTCTGCTCCGCTCCCGCAAAATCCCAGATTTTCTTAAAGACACCGATCATCTTCACTCACCGTCCTTTGCACCGATATGGGCGTTCCACATCTGCTGATAGAGTTTCGAGCGCGACAACAGCTCTTCATGCGTGCCGCTCGCTTCAATGCGTCCGTCTTTGACCACGACGATCTGGTCGGAATTCGTCACAGTGGACAGACGGTGCGCGATAACGAGCAAGGTCTTACCCGCCACGAGTCGTCCGATGGCGCTCTGCACGCCCGCTTCGTTTTCCGGATCGAGATACGCGGTCGCCTCGTCTAAAATGACGATGGGCGCATCCTTGAGCATGGCGCGCGCAATGGCGATGCGCTGGCGCTCGCCGCCGGAAAGGTGTCCGCCCGCGCCGCCGACAACGGTGTCGTAGCCGTGCTCCAGACCCATGATAAAGTCGTGACAGCCCGCCGCTCTGGCGACGTTTTCCACGTCCGCATCCGTCGCGCCGCGGCGGCCCATGCGGATATTTTCGCGAATGGTGTCGTCAAAGAGATAGTTGTCCTGCGACACGTAGGCGATCATCCCCGCGAGCTGGCGCTGCGGGATATTTTTCAGGTCCTGTCCGCCGAGCAGGATGCTGCCGCCGCTCACATCCCAGAATCCGGCGATCAGCTTGGCGATCGTACTCTTGCCGCTGCCCGACGGGCCGACCAACGCCGTCACGCTCCCCGGCTTGATCGTCAGGTCGATGCCGTGTAAAATTTTCTTGCCGTCTGCGGCGTAGGAAAAACTCACATTGCGCAGCTCGACGGTCGAATCCCTGCACTCAACCTCCTCCGTGGGGCGGACAAGCTCGGGTTTATCGAGCAGCGAACCGATATCGCCCATGACTGTTCCAAGAATGGCAAGACTGTCAATATAATTGCTCACCGCAAGAATCGGCCCGATGATGCCGAGCGACAGAACAATGACCGTGATGAGATCCGGCGTCGACAGGCTCTCGTTCGCGTAGAAAAGGAATCCAATCGGCAGCACCGTCAGCAGCGTCGCAGGACAGATGGCCGTGTAGGCCGACATCGGCCACTGGCAGCTCTTCATCCAGTTATAGAAATAGGCGGCGTCCGCGTTCACTGCGTCCGTATAGCGCTGGTAGGACTTGGCGTTCTGGTTGAAGGCCTTGATGACCTCGATGCCGCCGATGTACTCGACGACCGCGTTCGTCATCTGGCGGCTCACCTGCACCGCCCCCTCGTATTTGGCGGGATATGTGCGCGCCATGACTGAAACAAAGGCCATGCCCACCGGCAGCGTGATGAGCGAGACAAGCGCCATGCGCCAATCGAGCACAAAGAGGTAGACGAGCAGGCAGATCGGGATGAGCAGATTCGCCGTCATCTCCGGCACCATGTGCGCGAGCGTCGTCTCAAGCCCCTCCACACGGTCGACAATCATGTCCTTGAGCTGTCCCGCGGGTGTGTCGAGGATATCGCCCATCGGCAGGCGTGAGAGCTTGGAAATGAGCGTTTTTCGGATCTCACGCAGCGTCTTGTAGGTCGCCGTGTGCGACACGGAGGTCGACCAGATGGAGAAAAGCACCTTCAGCAGATACCCTGCCGCCGCGATCAGGCACCATCGCCCGTAGTAGGCAGAATTCTCCACGCCGCCCAGCAGCGCGATCACCATGCGCGCGACCGCGAAGTACGGGAGCATCCCCGCCGCCACACCGATCACCGCTAAAATGATCGACCGCGCATACTGCTTTTTCTGCTCGCCCGCAAGCGCCATCAGCCTTGCCATGGGCAAGCCCTTTTCGGATCGTTTCATGTTTTGACTTTCTTTCTTTCGAAATACACAAATTTCAAGTTAGATTTATCTAACCAATAGATAAAAAGAGAGCCGATGATCTGAGGGAGAATCTCCTTCAAATTATCGGCTCTGCGTCGCTGCGTCTGGCTCGGATGATAATTGAATGCACATATTCTGAATGTTGACAATGGATTCTCTGCCGCATTTTCTGCAATAGAGCGGCCATCGGCGCGCCTCGGTGTCCGGCAGGACTTTATCGCGCGTCTTTGCTCCGCAGACGGGGCAATACACCCAGCCGGCCGCTTCGATATAGGCTTTGCTGTCCGTTGTTCTCGCCTCCTTTGGGATCGCTCAGCAGCCGACCGCTTCCCCTTCGAAAATGGTTCGCCAGCCGGCGTTGTAAAATCTACGCAGGCGGCTCACATGCTCGTTTGCCTTCTCCTGCGGCATATCATGGATGACGACCTCGAAAACCCCCGAGTAAAAGGCGCAGGATAAAATGTGCGCCAGCTCCGGCGTCAGCCTGCCCGAGGAGAACGCATCGTTGTGCGTCTGCTCGATGAACCGCGTCGTGCAGGCCGTGTCGATCTCGACAAGCTTGTGCAGAAATTCCTGATAGATCTGTGTCTCGCCGCTCGTCAGCAAGATCTTGAAGATATCGAAATGCTCGTAAATATAGGCAATGAAGCGCGGAAAGCCGCCGTCGGCATAATCCTTCTCATTCGCCTTCTGCTCCTCGCCCGAAAGGGATTGAAAGCCGTTCAGCGCGGACTGCAAGAAATCGCAAAGTCCGTCCGCCACCGGCTCCACAAGCGAGCGGTACAGGCTCTCTTTGTCCGGATAGCGGATATAGATCACGCTCTTGGTGTACCCCGCCTTCTCCGCGATGACGCGCAGCGAGGCGTTCTCATATCCGTTTGTCAGGAATTCTTCTTTCGCACACGCGAGTATCTTTTCAGTCACGCCCTCGATCCGCTTCGCCATCGCCCTCACCTCTTCTTTCAAATCAATTCCGTCGGTATTGATTCCAGTGGCATCAATATAGCATGAATCTTTGTGAATGTCAATATGGAAAATACGGTCAAATAACCGCTTTAGCTCTCCTTGTCCGCGCTCCACCTGTCCGCCTTTCTCCCATGACAGCAAAACAGTGCTGCCCTCAAATTACTGTAAGTTGATTCGACAGGATATTCTACGAAAAATCTCGCATTTTATGTTGACAAACAATGCTTTGATATGGTAATATTATTCTTGCGTTTGAGAGTTAGACGTGAACTCATTATCCGGAGAGATGGCCGAGCGGTTGAAGGCACCGGTCTTGAAAACCGGCGATGTGAAAGCATCCGTGGGTTCGAATCCCACTCTCTCCGCCAATTTAATCTACCATCGATCTGCGGAAGTACCCAAGAGGCCGAAGGGGCTCCCCTGCTAAGGGAGTAGGACGTG
>ERZ808240.5216-NODE-5216-length-10751-cov-3.379675_pt1 | contig 10751 bp, 12 predicted proteins | sample MGYA00521084_ERZ808240 | MGnify/ENA primary metagenome ERZ808240 (study PRJEB31516, sample SAMN03275571) | gut metagenome | biome: mammalia-associated habitat; material: feces | host: Papio cynocephalus | place: Kenya | collected 2012-08-06 ... | reverse complement strand
ATATGCTGGTGAGTATCCCGCCCAAATACAGTGTATCACAGTTTATGGGATATCTCAATTTTGACCGCATAATTTGCCTAATTACACAGAAATACATTCTCCTGCAAGCAGGTGAGCCTCACACGGCCTGGGGGAAAGGCACCTGATAATGCTCTGCCAGTGCGCGCAGTTCTGCCTCCACCGCCGAGGAAAGAGTAAGCCCTTCCTGTCCGGCGCGTACTGTACGTTCCTGCTCCGGCTGACCGGGAAGAAAAATGCGGTCCACACCGGCCTGCCGCGGCGAATCCGTGACGGACATGAGCAGCGGCAGGAGTCTCTGCTCCCAAAGATCGGGATCGACCATTCTACTTAGATCAATAGCGGCAAAACAAAAGCCGCTGTTCTGCGGACGTGAGAAATCATAGAAGCTGCCCATTTTCTGTCCGCAGCAGGCACCGGAGATGCAGCTGCACAGAATGTCGATGATAAGCGAGATAGCATAGCCCTTCGGCCCCCCGACCGGCAGCATCGCGCCGCCATCAAGAACTGCGGCAGGATCCGTTGCTGGGTTGCCATCCTTGTCAACGCCCCATCCGAGCGGGATGGCCTGCCCGTTTTTACGGGCAAGCGTGACTTTTCCCCGCGCGACCGCGCTCGTAGCCATATCAAGCGTCAGCGGATCGCCGCCGGTCGGCAGGCTTACCGCGAGAGGATTTGTGCCCAGCAGGGGCTTGGCACCGCCGGTCGGCGGAAGCGCCGGCGGGCCATTAGCGATAGCAAGGCCGAGCATTCCGCGGCACGCAGCCAGCTCTGTAAAATAGGCGGCATAGCCGAAGTGATTGCCGCCGCTGACCGCAGCAAAGCAGTTTCCGTACATCTTCGCACGCTCCATGCATCGTTCCATCGTCCACGCGCCGACATAGGCACCCATTCCGTTTTTTCCGTCTACGACTATCACGCCGAGGCCGTCTTTTACGATCTCAGGAGTCACATGGCCAGCAACAAGACCGTCCTCAACCCGCTTTGCATAGGTTGTCAGACGGGTCATTCCGTGCGAGGATATCCCGCGCATATCCGCTTTGATCAAACTATCGGAGAATACAGCGCTTTCTTTCTCGGACAGTCCCGCTCTGCACATAATCTGAAAGGCAAATTTCTGCAAGTCCTTTGCTCGCTGTTTCATAGACCCTATCCTTTCTTTAAGCTCTGATTCGGCTTTATATACGTTACAGCGTTGTATCTTTAAGGGGGATAAGGAGCATGGGAATGCAAAAGGGTATTGTAAATCCTTTAATATACTCTGCACCGACCGTGATAGGTCGGTGCAGACGGATGACTTTTTCAGGAAACTACGGTCAGGGACGGTAGATATCGTCGATTATCTCATATTCCTTTGCAGCCAGGGATTTCTCCACCCACTCGCGCTTTGCCGTACCGTTTTTTGCGGCGGCAGCCTTGGCTTCGTCTGCTGCCTGAAACTTTTTCGCATCCTCCAAAATGACTGCGGCATCCTTGCGGGGAATGACGATCACGCCGTCCGGATCAGTCAGAATGATGTCGCCGGGGTTCACACTAATCCCGCCGCAGGCAACAGGAACATTGATCTCACCGGGTCCTTCCTTGTAGGGGCCGCCCGGTGTGGTGCCGGTACAGTAGACGGGGAAATCCCAATGGCCGATCTCGTCAATGTCACGGATCGGCCCATCGACGACAATGCCCGCAACTTTCTTGGTATAGCGGAGATAGGCCATCATTACTTCACCCAGCAGTGCGCGGGTATCGTCCTCTTCGTTGGAAACGATCAAAAAGTCCCCTTCACTGCAAAAGTTCAATGCCGCGTGCAGAGTCAGATTGTCACCCGCACGGCATTTGACCGTATAGGCGGGGCCAACTGCCATCTGCTTCTTCGGCTGGCTGACAAGGTGAATGCGCGGGTTCATTGCGCAGCTGCGCGACATAACGTCCGCGACATTAGATGCAGGAATGGAGGCAAACTGATTCATGATCTCCGCATCAGGCATCTCGCGTTTAAGATATATACGTTTTCCTACAGACATATTGATACATCCCTTCTTATTGATATTGTTTCTCGTAAAGATAGTCCGGAGCACAGTATACGATATCTCCGTCCTTGATGGTCATTTCTGTTTTCAGCATATTGTCCGCAGTAAAGGTACTCCCTTTCCAGTCTCGATAGGTCTGATGGATAGGTAGCCAGCGGAAGATAGCAATGTCCGCTCTTGCCCTTTCGCTTAAGCAGCCGATTTTCCCTTCCATCTTCATCAGCTTTGCCGGAGCGGAGGTGGTCATCTCAATCACCTTCTGCAGTGGTATCCCCATCGCAACATAGCGTGACATCAGGTTCGGAAGTGAGAAGATTGACCGGCGATACATGCTGCCCGAAACAAGGTCTGTGCTGCAGAAATCCGCCACAAAGCCCTGTTTTTTTGCTGCAAGCATAACATCAAAATCTCCGTGTCTGCGTCCTTCCGCAGTATCGAACAAGATCCCACGGTCACGCGCCTTGCGCACACAATTTCGCAGGTTCCCGTTCTCATCAATGATGGTATTCTTCACACCTTGATAGACGTGTTCAAAAATATCGCCGGGCCGAAGCACATCCAACACCTCAGATGTCGGTACCGGAATATTTGTGCAATGAACCTCCACCGGGCACCCGATACGCTCAGCGATCTCAACCGTCGCTTTCAGCGGCGCGATTCCAAGCCCTCCGGAAAGTTCCTCGCTCTGCCGGAGCTTTAAGCCAAGAATATTGTCTGCGTTCTCTTCATAGATCCTTGCGATCTTTTCCGGATTAAAATACTTTGGATCAATGCACTCATGGTAACTTGATGTAACCAGGCCGGCCGAGCACATCTGAAGGAAACTCTTGATCCTGACCTTGCTCCGGCTAATGACCGCCGAACGGAAGATCCGATAATTGGATACACCCGCAGTGCAGTCGATCGCGCTGGTAACGCCTGTCGGGAGATAAGCAAGGTCGGGATATATCCCGATATCTGAGCCCTCTGAAAACATATGTGCGTGAGCGTCGATCAAGCCGGGAAAAACATACCGCCCAGCAGCATCAATCGTGTGTCTGGCATCCTCGCCCTGCTCATAAGCGACGATTTCTCCGTTGTAAACCGCAACTGGCCGTACTTCGTCGATATGGTTGGCGGGGTCGATCACGTGTCCGTTGATAATCAGCAAATCCAGCATAGCATGCTCCTTTGATTGAAATGTAAATGACGCATTATATTCCGTCTGTCCGTTTAAGAAGACATCTGACCCCGCATATAAGCAAGGATCATCGCAAGCACCGTCGTCACGGCAGCGACCACGCTTGCGGGCTTGGCGATCCACATAGAGAATTGGACGGATAATTCTCCGTTGAGCATTACGATGGATACTGCCTGTCCCAGTACCATAATGGCAACCGCCACAAGAAATACGATGGTGCAGATAACGCACAGCATCTCAATTATTTTTTCCGTTTTCTTCATATTCGCGCTCCTTTTATCGAATTACCGGGAATATACCATATGCAACCAACACGGCGACACCGAGCAGCGGGATGATATAGTCTGTAATCAACGGGCGGAAAATCACCTTTGGGTCCTCAACACCGGCAAGACCGCAGGAGATAAAAATTGGAGAGGAACTCGGGGGAGAAGCGCCCTCGGTGGAAATGCAGATCATGAAAGCAGAGACTGCGCAGATCGGTTCGATTCCCGCTCCGACGAATACCGAGTAAGCAACCTGACCGACTGCAGCGGTGGTGGCAACCGCGCTGAGCGGTCCAGCCACCAGCGCAACCATAATGCAGGTTAAAATGACCATCACGAAGCCGGGAAGGGAAAGCGATTGCAGAATAGCGGCCAACGATTTGTCAAAACCGACCATATTAAGCACATTGCTGGCAGCCAGCGCAAACAGCAAAACCCCACCGACCGTTGAGAAGGTGCTCTGGCATCCTTTGAGCATATCGATCCATCCTGATGCAGTCTTGGGAAGATTCTTCCTGCCGACGATTAAGCAGATCACACAAACGGTGATTGGGACCCACAGGACGATATTAATGGATTTCACGCCAGCGGAACCGAAGGACTCTGTTGCTGCAAGCACCTCGGAAATAGGGCCTATTGTGATCAGAAGTGGAACGGCAATGCCCAGAAGCATCATAAGTGAAGTCCAGTTATCGTGGAAAGACTTTCCGAGCGGCTTGATCTGGTCTGCCGGGACGGGCATCACATTATATTTTCTCGCATACAGCCATGTACGCAGCAGACGATACCCAAAAGTCCACGCACCGGCGCACAGACACGCCACATAAGCCTGACCTACTTCTACGACCGAAGCGACCTCAGCGAGGCCGACAAGCAGATAAAGAGCCGAGCAGGAGGGCATTGATTGTCCTACGCCGGCATTACCGGCATTCATCGTCGCCGCGACTGGCTTCGGCCATCCGCTGTCTTTCATCCACGGTACGGTGATTGCACCGACTGTTGAGCAGTTTGCAATAGCATTGCCGGAAACCAGACCAAACAAAAAGCTCGCGCATACAGACACATACGCCGCACCGCCTCGGACACGCCCAATCAAAGAGTTGAGAAGTTCTACAAGCTTTGCGATAATGCCTGTCCTGGTCATAACTACGGCCATGATCAAAAACAACATTGTTGCAAGGAATGAACTCTCCTGCGCTGCGGAAAAAGTAGAGGTCCACAGCGTTTGCAAAAGATTTGCCGGGCCGTTAAATAACGCTACAACGATCAGGCCCACCAGCATCGCCTCAGCAATGTTGCGCTTAACCACCAGCATCCAGACAAGGATTGCCAGAATGTACACCACAAATGCCCATACACCAATTCCAATTGCCATCCTCTTTTTCTCCTTTTATTATGTATTTTCCAATATTTGAGGGGGACGGAACCTCGTCAGATCAATGTTTAAGCAGACTACGCAACTCTGGAACGACAAATTTAGGAGTACGGCCGGCAAAAAAGTCACCGATCGCCTCCGCGCAGGCGATTGAGGAACGGGTTGACGCCTCCTTCGTCGCGCCGCCGATGTGTGGGGCGGTGAGAACATTTTCCATTGTCACCAGTGGATTGCTGGGGTCGATCGGCTCCTGTTCCATGACGTCCAACCCTGCGCCGGCGATCTTGCCCGCTTCGAGCGCATGGATCAGCGCGGGCTCATCCACGATAGAGCCGCGGGCCGTATTGATGAGGTACGCCGTCGGCTTCATCAGGCTGAACTCATGATCGCTGATGCTGTGGATGGTTTCCTTCGTGGCAGGAACATGGATGGAAACATAGTCGCTCTCTTTGAAAATGGTATCCCGCTGCTCCACCATCTGAATGTACTCCGGCAAATCGCCGCGGGCAAAGGGATCGTAGGCGAGAACCTTCATGTCAAAGCCGAGCGCCGCTTTCTTTGCAACAAGCTTTCCGATATTGCCGATGCCGACGAGCCCCAGCGTTTTGCCCTCCAACTCCGTTTTCGGGATACCCATTTTGGCAAAGCGGTAGTCCTCGAGATAGTGAAGCTGGACCTTTTTGAAGCTTCTTGCACAGTAGAGCATATAAAAGATCGCAACCTCAGCGACGGAAATACTGTTCGCACCGCCGGCGGTGCAGACGAGCACGCCGTGGCGCTTTGCCGCCTCCAGATCGACGCCGTCGTAGCCCGCGCCGTGACGCGCAAGGATCTTGAGCCGCGGCGCGGCGTCCAGAATTTTTGCGGTGATCTTGGCCGTGCGAACGATCATTGCATCGCAGTCCTTGATGTCGGCAATGATATCCTCCTCCGTAAACCCGCGGCCGTCCACTACCTCAAAACCATGGCTGCGAAGATAGTCATAGCCCTCCGGCAGAATAGGCTGCGGTAACAGTACACGAATCGCCATTGCTGATTACCTCCTGATGTTTATTTGTTTTTCAGTTTCCCTCGACGCTCTTTATTGCTTGATTACTTGCTAAACAAATGTAAAGATGATAAAATAAAATATTTATCTTTATTTGCGCCTTGGATTTTTCTATAATTTATGATACAATGGGTAAGGCAAAAAATCCAACAAAGAGTTTTTGAGATTTCTACAAAAATATAGAGAGGATGCACAATGGACTTTGTTAGCCTATATTATTTTTCCGAGCTGGCAAAAGACCTCAATATGACAAAGACTGCAACTAGGCTCTACATTTCACAGCAGACGCTTTCCAACCATATTCAGAGGCTGGAGAGTTATTATAACGCCCCTCTTTTTGACCGCAAACCCGCTCTGCGCCTTACAAGCGCTGGCGAGTTTGTCCTTGCCTTTGCGCAGGATGTCGCGCGCGGGGAAAATGACCTGAAGGACATTCTTGCCGATATCAACCAGCAGGAGCGCGGTATTCTCCGTATCGGCGCAAGCACGGCGCGCGGCAACCAGTTCCTTCCGCACATCCTTCCTGCTTTTTTTCAAAGGTATCCGAAGGTGGAGTGCCGCTTTGTGGCAAGCCTATCTGTCGAGCAGGAGCGGATGGTCGCCAACGGCAGTCTGGATCTGGGCATCGTGCTGCCTGGGGACTACGGATCGGAGCTTATCGCGCAGGAGCTCCTCCAGGATCGGGTCTATTTCTGCGCGGCAGACTCTCTGCTTCGCGCCTATTACTCGGAAGCAGAGCTTTCGGCGATCAAGGAAAAAGCCGTCACAGGCATTCAGGTAAAGGATATTTCGCGCGTACCGTTTTCCATGATGTCCAATCGTCTTGGCCGCCAGGTACATGATTTGTTTTTGCGAGATGGCATTACGCCCACAGTCTATTTTACCTGTCCGACTTCCACGCAGGCCATTCCCCTGTGTATCAAGGGACTCACCGCCTGTTTCTGTACGCACATGGCTTTGGCGGACAGTCTTGCTATTCTCGGGGATCAGGTCAACATCTTTCCGCTGGTCGACAAGGAAACTCCAATCATTCAAACCCTGTCGCTCATCCGATATAGGCAGCGGTACCTGCCGCACTATTTAAAATATTTTATAGAGCTTCTCTCCAAATTCAGTGAAAATCAGGAAACGCTCCACATCAGCCGAATCATTTCGGACACCGCGGCTCAGACGGACGGGATATCAGCCGCCCCGCAAGGGAATACCATGTCATGAAAAAGCCGGTCAACCAGCGCGCCCTTGCCGCCGTAGCGATGTGCGGCGCGATCTCCAATATGGCGATGAACTTCTTCAACGGATAGTATACAGATGCAATGCTCTGGTAGTCCCGTAGATGCACTGTCTTCCGGTCAACACAGTGTTAATCATTTGCAGATGCCGGTTCAATTCGGGGGACCTTCAAGTTACATCAATTTGCATTTTCTTTATAGCAGCTTCAGGTTAAAGCCTAATCTCGCAGCTTTCCGATAAGGTCCACACCCCGGCGTGGCCGGGTTCCGCAGGGCATTATGATCACCCCTGCACGCAGGACGATCCATGAAGATCGACAGTTTTGGCGCTGTACCGGCAACGCGGGTGTGCGCCCTTCCGTTAAAAGCGGAAAGAACACAAATAGACGACCATGTCATTATCGTCTACAATGGTGAGCAAGTATCGGATTTCCTTGAGCAGGATCGAAAACGAGGACAGGTGCAGGGGAAGCAGGGCGCAAGGCACCTGAGCAAAAGTGAGTTTTAAACGGCGCTGTCCAGTTTGAAGCGCGTCAGGCATCCCGTGTAGGATGCGGTGCTTAGGAACTTCCAACTTGAAAATCTGCGGAAAGCCATTGCAGAGCCGGAAGTGCAAGGTCAAAACCTGCTCTCCGTCCGATACAGCGGTGGACTGACAACGGAGGAAACCGGTCAGATTTACGGCATCTCCAAAATAGCAGTATCGAAACGACTGAAAAAGCTACACGAAAAGCTGGGATGCTCTGTCTTATGACAGAGCATCCCGGTTTTTTGAAAATGATCTGCGTTTTGCGTTTATTGCTTTTTGGCACTGCTGGTATACACGCTGTTTACCGGAAACAGTTCCTTTATCGGCAAAATCACCTGCGAAGCCATTGGCAACAGGATCGATGACTTTGGTAGTAAACCAACCGTTATGAATGCCATGAGTGATGATACATGGTGTGCCGACTGGATTGTACAGTAATGACGAACCACTGCCACATATTCCTTTTCATGGCTTACGGCATACATCGGCAGCACTGTTAATAGCACAGCATCAGGATATTAAAACAGTGTCCAATCGCCTCGGTCATGCCCAAACATCCACCACTATGAACATCTGCGCTCATGCTCTTCAAGACCGCGATCAGTGTGCATCCGATGCTTTGGCAAGCCTGACTATTAAAAATCTGCTCCAGTACATTTGGCATTGGGGCAGATTTTCTTCAAATATAAAAAGCCTTGAAACCGTAACGGTTAATGTCCAAAGGTATGCAATGTGACCTATGGGGTTAATCAGGCAGTACAGGGAAACAAAAAGCAGAACGAGAGCAGTGACTCTCGTTCTGCCTTTTACCTTAAATGTTAATGTGATAGGATTTCAAAAAGCTATAGTTATGTATCAACGCTCGTATCATACCAAGATTCTTCATTGAGAACCCACTCTAAGGCATGGTATCGCCATTTCATACAGGTTCCAATCATATACTTTTCCTTTGGAGTTAAGTTGTAAAAAGGTGTTCCTCGGACAGCAAAGTCTCCTTCCACCCGCCGAATTTTTTCCGCACACATAACTTCTTGTTGTGTAAATATCGAAGCAATTGCGTCAACCACGGACATTCCTTTGGTCGTGTCAAATTTTCGCTCAATCTTACTTCTCCAATACCAAAGCATAAAAATATCACGCTGGATAGCTATCCGCTCTTCATTACGCAATTTCCCAGTTTGGGAAAGATCGTCTTTAGACTGTCCTATTAAGAGCGCATGAAAGTCAGATTGCATGAATTTTCCAACCGGAGTGAGCTTTTTTACGAATGAACCGGCCCACAAAATAGGTTCAATGGATTCACATTCAAATGAACGCCGGCTTGTGATGGCAGTTTCAACAGTTTCAATTTCTTGGTTCAGTAATTGCATATCCTTACGGTTCATTACTGTGTCAAGGCCGTGGGAAACAATCCATGACGCTTCAAGGCATTGCTGCTGCTTTCGTTCTTCAACACTGTGAAAGCGTCCTTCTGAATACCCGCTTTCCCAAATCAACCGATCATTGAGGACAAGTTGGATTTGGGCACGTTCTATAAGTTCCTGCACTGACTTCATATGCTCACCTTTTTGCTTTCTCTACTGAGTTATTGACTAGATATGCTAAATTCCTTACACATTACTAATAAATCAATAGGATACATGTTGATTCTAAATTGCAAAAACTTATTTTCACCTATGTCGATTTCTTCTACTTCAACATCTTGTAAAAAATAAGGAACTTGCGCGGGCAGCAAATTTTTAGAGGCGATATTTTTCGGATATTGAGGATCGTGTTTCATATCCACTCTATAACATTCTGTGAAGCGATATATTGTATCTGTTCCATCGTCGTCAAAGACTAACGTTACCTCATCCCCCCAATATTTGCAATCCAATGCTTTCACTCGCGCATCCCAATAATAGCTATCCTCAATTTCTTTTTTTATTTCATCTATCATATCGTTCTCCTATGAGATGTTGCATCATGTTCTTCTCTTTCCTCGTTTTCCGGCTATTAACAAGTACCTTTCAGACAATAGTCTTTGGCACTTTTCATAAATGGTCTGTCACCCAATACAAAAAGTCCTTCTTTACCTTGTTCAAGTTCCTGCTCAATGAAGAACAAGGCTTGAGTGTTATCGCCGTTGGCTATGTAATAAAGAATATTTCGAGTTATACCGTAGTCGGTAATCGTATCATTGATATATAGGGAATTTAACCAACAACGGCTGGATTCATTTATAAGATGTTCAAAAGTTTCGAGTTGCTGAACAAAAAAATTGGCAACTTCGTTTTCGCTTTTTATAGAACATGTTTTTTCGGACAATCTTACACACGGAGCTGTAAAGGCGCCATTGCAATGGATGGAAACTGGTTGAGCAATCATATCGTCACTTATTCCAAGTATTTTCCAAAGTGTATCGTCGCAGCACAGAGGCTTAAAATGCAACGAGACTGAGTACTTTACTTCATCGCGAGTGCTGCTTGTTAAGACATTGATCTTGTAGAACTCATCATGGACTATTTTGTAAGGAATACCACTTATTGTTTTATAGCCAAATTGCTTAGCAACATCCTTGAGGATTGCTTTAGCCGCAGTTTTAATTACCTTGGTGTTATTCACAAAGGACTTCCTCTTTTCTCTCTTTTGCTGCGCAATACACCGGGCTGATTTAACACCATACCAGTTCCCATTTCACCAGAACCACGAACGGAACAATGTATGTACGCCAAACGCGGTAATCAGAATCGTTGAGTACAAAATGGTATCTGGCCGGGCCAAACGGATAGTCATAAGACCGCCATACAGAGCATGAAACGGATGATTTTTATGGTTCTTCTCATTATGCTGTCTCCTTACCGCGCTGGGATAGCGGCGCAGCTCAAAATATTATCAATCTGTTTCCTGCAGCGAAAAAGGAACAGCGCAGCGTCAGGGCGAAAAGCCCGTCCGCTGCGCTGTCCAATGTTCGCTTATGGGGTCAAGTCAGCGGCTTTGCTGTTCAGCCGTATATCAGCCAGTTACTTTTTGCAGCGCCAGAGGAAAGTCACGATCTGCGCTCTGGTGCAATCCGCGTCGGGGCTGAATGTGGTGTTGGTGG
>ERZ808240.5215-NODE-5215-length-10752-cov-18.777414_pt1 | contig 10752 bp, 10 predicted proteins | sample MGYA00521084_ERZ808240 | MGnify/ENA primary metagenome ERZ808240 (study PRJEB31516, sample SAMN03275571) | gut metagenome | biome: mammalia-associated habitat; material: feces | host: Papio cynocephalus | place: Kenya | collected 2012-08-06 ... | reverse complement strand
ATGGACAAATGCATTATTATATTAAAAGAATGAGTGCAAACTCAAATGTAACAAGCACATTAATAGGAACCGAAAATCAAACGATACCAGGAAATGCAACTGAGACAGGATATACCAGTGGAATATTTATAAAAAATCAAAGTGAAAGTTATCTAGAATTAGCAACAGGAGAGTTTAAAGCGAACACAAGTAATCAAACTATCACATTTAATTTAAAGATTCAATTTTCTGATACAGGTATGAACCAAGATAGTGAAAAAGGAGCAAAGTTTACTGGAAATATTGTTGTAAATTACGAAGATAAACTAAATAATATAGCAATTGGTTATGATTATTTAGAAACAACAGAAACAATTACAGAACCATATTACACATTTACTGCACCAAAAACAGGGACATATAAAATAGAAACATGGAGTGCCCAAGGCGGAGGATATAATAAATATATAGGTGGTATGGAGGATATTCTACTGGAGAAGTTAAATTAAATATAAATGATAAAATGTACTTATATATAGGTGGTTCTGATAAGTATTGTAAAGAATGTGGTTGCATATCAATAGGCGGCTACAATGGTGGTGGTAACTGTAAGGCTTATGAAAATGAAAAAGGTGCTACATGTGGTTCGGGAGGTGGAGCAACTCATGTTGCTACTAAAACTGGATTACTTTCAACTTTATCTAATAGTTTAAATAATATATTGATTGTTTCAGGTTCAGGTGTTGGAGCTAATTATGCCAATGCATTTAACTATGCTAGTGGTGGCTCAGGATATATTGGAAACACATTACTAGCAAATAAATAAATGTATTGCTATAATTGCACTGAATCATCTGAAATATCCACAAAAACTATTTCAACAACTTGCCATAGTGATAATCCAACAACAAATTGTGCCAAAGAAGGCAATGGATATGCAAAAATAACGCTTATATCAAATTAATAAAAAGAAATACTGAATTTATTAGATAATAATTTGGTATTTCTTTTTCTATATTTTAAAATAACAATTTGTAAATTTATATTTTTTTTGCTATTATAAGTTTGTTATGGAGGTAAACTAATGTCTAATATTAATGATTATATAAAGTGGAGAGGAGATTTAAAATTTTCCTCTAAATTTAAATTTAATGAATTAGATAGTTTAATTCTTGCTAGATTCTCTTATTTATTATTCCATAAAATTAAAATGGATAATATTGAAACAATAGAATCAATTGCTAAAAAAATGGCTAAATTTGATAATGATAAATTTTTATTTAATGGAGATAAGGAAATGATTACATTATTAGGTCAGAGTGAAAGATTTAAAAATTTAAAAGTTACCAATTATGTAAGAAATAATAGTAAAAAGTTAGAACAACAATTTGGAGCAATAGTTATTCATACATCAAAAAAAGATTTATATATATCTTTTGTAGGAACTGATGAAAATATATATGGATGGAAGGAAGACTTTAACATGGCCTTTATGGATGAAGTTCCATGTCAAAAATTAGGCGTTGACTATCTAAATCAAGTTGCCAAAAAGTATTGGTATAAAAAAATTCGTATTGGAGGACACTCTAAAGGAGGAAATATTGCAATATATTCGGCACTTACTGCACCAAAAAAAGTTCAAAATAGAATAATTAAAGTATATAATTACGATGGGCCAGGACTTAATGAAAGTATATATAAAAAATATGAAAATCCAAAATTAATTACAAAAATGGAGACTTATTTACCACAAGATTCAATAATAGGAAATTTGTTTAATCATAATGAAAAAACAACAATTGTTAAAAGTAATCAGACATTTATACTTGAGCATGATATATTTTCATGGGAAGTTATCAAAGATAATTTGGTACTTTCTAATGTTAAAATTAATCGTAGTGAAAAACTAGACAAAGCAATTAGAGAATATTTAAATAAAACAACTAAAGAAGAAAGAAAAATTGTAGTAGATGCTTTATACGAAATAATCGATTCATCAAAAATAGAAAGTACATATGACCTTCTAAAAAAATATCCAATTCTATTACCTAAAATTTTATTAAAATCTAAAAGTTTATCTAAAGAGGATCGTGCTAAATTAATGTTACTTGTTAACGCTATAATAGTAACATTTATAAATAAAAATAAAAAAGTGAAATAATTATGGAATATGAATTATTTAAAAAATGTATATTTGATTATTCTAAATTAATAAACTATGGTTTTAAAGAAGAAAATAATATTTATAGTTATGAAAAATATATTTTAAATAATAATTATAGAATATGTATTAAAATAGAAAATAATAATGTTAAAGGAAAAATATATGATTTAATATTTAATGATGAGTATCTTAATTTAAATGTGGATTCTAATTTAAGTTTTAATAATAAAATAAAAGAAGAGTATGTTAAGTTACTTAAAGACATTAAAAATAAATGTACTAAAGAATCTTTATTTGTATTTAAACAATCTAATGAAATAACTAATTATATAAAAAGAAAATATAAAGTTAATCCTGAGTTTTTATGGAGAAGAAGCCCTGATAATGGAGTATTTAGAAATAAAAATAATAAAAAGTGGTTTGGAATAATTTTAAATGTATCGAAAGATAAATTAGATTTAAAATATAAACAAGAAGAGATTGAAGTTATTAATTTAAAGTTAAATGAAGCTATGATTAAAGATTTAATTAAAATAGGTGGATTTTATAAGGCATATCATATGAATAAGAAAAGTTGGATAAGTATTATTTTAGATAATACATTGGATAATGAAATAATTTATTCTTTAATTGATCAAAGTTATAATAATGTAAATAAATAAAAAATGATTAAATGAATATAATTAATTAGTAAATAATTTGTTAATTAAGAGTATAGTTATGTAAACTAATATTTACTAAATTAATTTATTGTGGTTATAATTAACAAAAGAGGTGTAGAGTTTATGTTAATACTGGCAAAATCATTGTTAGGTTTAATGTTAGGTTTTGTATTATCACTTATTGTATCTGTCATTATAATACCTTTATTAAAAAAATTTCATATAGGACAAAGTGTTAGTCATACTATTAATGAAAGACATTTGAAAAAGGAAGGTACTCCTACAATGGGAGGTATTATCTTTATATTAACAACATTAATTATAATGATAGTTCTTTATTTAAGGGGAAGTATTGAATATAGTTATAATTTAATAATATTGATAATTACCTTCTTATCTTATGCATTGCTTGGATTTGTAGATGATTTTTTGAAAGTTAAGTATCATAATAATAAAGGAATACCTACATTGGTTAAATTGTTTTTTCAAACTGTAATTGCAATTATATTCTACGTGATATTTAGAAAAAATGGTGGAGATCCTACAATTGAAATTACATTTTTACATACATCTATTAATTTAGGATGGGCTTATGGCTTATTTATTTTACTTGTTTTAGTTGGAACAAGTAATGCGGTTAATATTACTGATGGATTAGATGGACTTGCTGGAGGATTATCTGTTATTACTTTTTTAGCATATGGTGTTATTACTTGGGGAACTACTTGGCTTACAGGTTATCAAGATTTAGCAATTTTTTCATTTGTATTAACAGGTGCCATAATGGGATTCTTGGTATTTAATTCATATCCTGCTAGAGTGTTTATGGGAGATACTGGATCACTTGCCCTTGGTTCTGCTCTTGCAACTATTGCAATTTTAACAAGACATGAAATATCTTTAATATTAATAGGTGGAGTATTTGTAGTTGAGACTTTATCAAGTTTAATTCAAATTATTGCGATTAGAAAATTTCACAAAAAGGTATTTAAAAAAGCTCCATTACACCATCATTTTGAAGAATTAGGATGGGAAGAAATTGATATTGTAAAATTATTTTGGACAGTAGGTTTTTTACTTGCTATGATAGGCGTAATATATGGAGTTTGGTTATAAATTTAAAATGTCTGGAAACAGATATTTTTTTGTGCAATTAAGAAGGTTATATGTTATACTTTTTATAGTAGAAAGTGTGGAGTTAAAATAAAATGGAAGAAAATAATAAAAATAATTTAGAAACTTTATCAGGTTTAGATATTGCGTTTGGTATAGATAACAATAAAGAAGAAATAGAAGTATTATCTGATTTTAATAGTACAGATGTTTCAAATTCAATGAGTCAGGATAATAATCAAAATATTAATAATAACGTAAATAGTACAGAAACAAATAATATGCAAGGAGATTCTCAAAATATCCAAGAACAATCAATAATTCAAGTTCCAGTAGAAAATGAAAATTTGCAAAATACAACTAGTAATTTTGAGGTACAAAATAATGTAGAAATTCATAATCCAACTAATAATTTACAAAATAATATTTCTAATGAACAACCTGTTTCAAATAATATAAATTTTGGAACTTCTAATGAGGAAGAAAGTAAAGAATTACTTAAAGCTTATATTGGTAAAAATTTTGAAAAAATAACTACTAAGAAATTTAATTTTGCTGGGGCGTTTTTTGGTGTTTTATATATGTTTTACCGAAAGATGTTTAGTTATGCAATTATTGTATTTTTAATTAATTTAATTATTTCTAGTGTTATTTCTAATGTTATTAAGAACTCAGTACTTAATTTTGTTATCTCTATATTATTAGGTGTAATAGTAGGTATATTTGTAAATAATATATATGTAAAATTTGCTAATCAAAAAATAAATAAAATTAAAAGTAAAAATCCATCAAAAAATATTGATGAATTAAAAAGTATTTGTGCTAACAAAGGTGGTACTAGCATTGGCTACCTATTTTTAGGAATAATAACAGAGATAGTTATGTTTATCATAATTGGTATCATAATAACTATATTTAGTATAGGCACAATGTTTGGACAATTTATTAAATTTCCTAATTTAAAAGATTGGAATGTAACTATAGATACAACTAATAGTACATTAGTAGAAAATGTAAATATTACCGGATATTCTTGTATTGGTGATAAATGTACAATTTCTGTTGATGAAAATAATGAAGATGTTGACTATAATTTAAAGACAAATAATGATGATTTATTACGTGTATTAAATGATTATAAAGATTATATAAATGTTAATATTTATTATTCTCAAAGTGGAGAAAATAAATTTATAGTAGATTTTAAGATTTATTCTAAATCAAATAATGAGGAAATTGATAATACAATAACTGAAAATGAACTTAGAGAAAAATTAGGATTATATTCTGAAGGAACACATACAGAATCTTTAACATTAGTTAGAATTGGAAATTTAGGTGCTGGTTATAGTCAAGGAGAGACATATTCATATATTACGTATACTTTTAAAAATAAATTAAATAATGAATATGAAATGGATCAAAAGAATCCTTCTAATCCGAATAACTTAATTGTAGGAAATGATTATAAAGTTACTTTTGAAGTTAAAAAAGGTACATTTGATTATGAATTTAATATTATAAAAATTGAACAATAAAAAGGTATAAAATTATGAATAGTAAAAATTTAAAAATAATTATATTAATTTTTGCAATATTAATATTTATACCTATTCATACTTTTGCAGAAACATATAAGACAAGTTTAATTAGTGTTAATGAAAGACAAACGTTTAAAGTAGGAGATGTTTCATTTAATGATATTTATTATCAAGAATATGCAAATAATACCTTTAGTCTAATTAGTACTATTGATTCAAATGAAGAAAAAAATTTTGCAATAAAAATATATTATTATAATAATAATGGTAATATAATTGGAATTATTAATAAAAATCTTATAATAAATGCTAATAATAATTTATATACAATTACTTCTAACTCAAATGATTTATATGATGGATATACTGCAAATGATATAAAATATTATATGTTAGAAGTAAATTATACTAATGATAATATGGATAATTTAACTCCAAGTCAAAATAAAGAATATTCTTCTTTGGATTACGTAATTGATAAATATAATGTAGACATTATTGTTAATGAAAATAATACTCTTGATATAACCGAAAATATATCAGTATTCTTTAATAAAGAAAAACATGGTATTGTTAGAATTATCCCATATAAAAATGAAATATTTAGGTTAAATGGTACTAATTCACAAGTATTTGGACAAATATCTAATATTGAAATAAATGATAATTATACTCAGAAAAAAGAAAATAAATCATTGTATATATATAGGCTCAAAAGAAAAAACAAAAATTGGCAGTCAAAATTATACAATTAAATATACGTATAATTTAGGAAAAGATGTATCTAATGATAATGATGAATTATATTTTAATATTATTGGAACTAATTGGGACACTGTAATTGGAAATGTAACTTTTTCAATTACAATGCCTAAAGATTTTGATTCAAGTAAATTAGGATTTTCTTCTGGAACATATGGCTCAACTGAAAATGATAAAATAAATTATCAATTAGATGGCAATAAAATTATTGGAAATTATAGTGAAATTCTTGATATAAATAGTGGCATAACTGTAAGATGTGAATTACCAGAAGGATATTTTGTTAATGAGAAGTATGAAATTCAAATAGATGATTTAATTTTATTCATAGTGCCTTTGATATATTTAATTATTTCAATAATGATATGGTATTTTTCTGGAAAAGATAATAAAATTGTTGAAACTGTAGAATTTTACCCACCTGAAAATTTAAATAGTTTAGAAATAGCTTATTTATATAAAGGATATATTACTGATGAAGATGTTATTTCATTACTTATATATTTAGCATGTAAAGGATATATTAAAATTAGTGAAGAAGAAGTAGATTCATTATTTTCTAAACAAAAAGAAATTAAAATAACTTATCAAAAAGATTATGATGGAAATAATATTAATGAATATTTATTTTTACAAGGTTTATTTTCATGTAAAGACAATTTTAATTTTCACAACTTAAAAGATAATGAAGTTTTATCTTTTGATTTATATAATTCTTTTTATAAAACAGTTGATAAAATAAAAAGTAAAATGAATAATAAAGAAAATAAAAATACTATATTTGAAAAAAATTCTTTAGGTAAACGTAAGTATATAATATTTATGATGATTATAAGTTATTTAATAATCAATATATATTTGTTAAGTGATATATCTAATTCATTATTTTTTGATTTAGTATTTCCATTAGTCGGTTTTATATTTATGGTAAAAATGTTTTTTGGACCAACACAAACAATTTATGTAAATGGTGTAGCAAAACGTTCTAAAATTTTAACAAAATTATTTGGTATCGTTTTTGGAATTTTGTTTGGTGGAATTATATGGTATAACGATGTTTTTAGTTTATTAAAGCAAAATCAAATTTTTTTAATAGAATATTTTTGGGGATTAATATGTATTTTAGGTATGTTTATCTGTTTTAAATTTATGCCTAAAAGAACAACCTATGGCTTAGAAGTTCTTGGTAAGATAAATGGATTTAAACATTTTTTAGAAACTGCTGAAAAAGATAAATTAAATTCATTAGTCAATGAAAATCCATCATATTTTTATGATATATTACCATATGCTTATGTTTTAGGCGTTTCTAATAAATGGATTAAAAATTTTGAAGGAATTATATTGAAAGCTCCACAGTGGTATGATTCGACCGATAATTTTGATTTAATTACTTCTGGCTCATTTATAAATTCTATTATGCACATTGCTGAAGATTCGATGACGTCAAAACCTTATGATTCAAGTAATTCTGGTGGCTCATCTGGTGGCGGATCTAGTGGTGGTGGTTCATCTGGCGGAGGCTCCGGCGGTGGCGGCGGAAGTTCTTGGTAAAACTTATAAATAAAGGAGGTACATTAGATGAATAATGTTGTTTGTCCTAATTGTGAAAAAGAAAATTCTAGTACATATATAAAATGTAATTATTGTGGACACGTAATTAATAATGTTTCTGATTACATTATTATAGATAAAAGTATAAATCATTTTGATGATAGTTCTAATGATATTTCTAAGAAACCAAAATCTGATTTATTAGAAAATAAAGACAAAATTAAAAAAATATTAAACATTATAAAAATAGTTATTCCTATTATCTCTTTTCTTTCGTTTTTTTCGGTGGCATTAATTATTATAATTATTATAGCTCTTAACAATTATCATATAAATAAAGCTCCAAAAGATTATTTAACAACTACAGGATATCTTTCAGGATTTACAGATTGCTTTGTGAATGAAAACGAATCTGAAGTTTGTTCCGCAGAATATACTTACACTGTAAATGATGTAACTTATACAGGAAAGATAAAATACAAGACAATGAGGGATAATTTTTCTAAAGAAACAAAAGTTAAATATAATCCAAGTGATCCTTCTATAAGTGTTGTAAAATATGTTTCATGGGGTAGTTATTATATGCTTTTTATAGTGATAGTTCTTGGTATTTTATTCTCATTTTTAGAATATTTTAAAATAAAAAAATCATTTGAAAAAATATAACTATAATAGAATCTGAAATAGATTTAAGTTAAATAAAAATTAAAACACAAACTTAATGTGTTTTTTTCTTTGGTTAAAAATATAATTATTATAGGGTGATAGCAATTAAATATAAATATCTTATAGTTATATCTTGTTTGTTAATTTGTTTATTTGGTCTTCTTATGGTTTATTCTTCATCAAATATATGGGCTTTATATAAATTTAATGATTCATTATATTATTTAAAACATCAAGGGTTATTTTTTATTATTGGTTTAATTGCAATGTTTGTAGTATCTAAAATAGATTATAAATTATATTTAAAGTATAGTAATAAAATACTTTTATTGTCTTTAATTTTATTAATATTGGTTTTAATACCGGGAATTGGACAAGTTAGAAATGGATCAAGAAGCTGGTTTGGAATTGGTTCTTTTGGATTTCAACCATCAGAAATTGCTAAAATATCCTTAATTATATTTGTATCAAAATATTTAGCAAATAATGAAAAAGAAGTTAAATCAATAACTAAAGGAGTATTTCCTATATTACTAATAATATTTTTGTTTTTTGGTCTTATCATGTTAGAACCAGATTTTGGTACAGGAATGGTTATAGTAGCAACTTTATTTGTTATGTTATTTGCATCAAATATTAAATTATCTTTTTTTGGTTATTTGATAGTACTAGGAATTGTTGGAATAGTGGGATTAATTATTATGGCACCATACCGTATGGCTAGAATAGTTTCTTTTATAAATCCTTGGGTTGATCCACTAGGTAGTGGTTTTCAAATAATTCAAAGTTTATATGCAATAAGTCCATCCGGTTTATTTGGAAGAGGACTAGGTAATTCAATTCAAAAGCATTTTTATTTACCAGAACCACAAACTGATTTTATTTTTGCTATTATTTCAGAAGAACTTGGGATACTGGGGATAATTATTTTATCAATCTTATTTTTAGTATTATTTAGTAGTTCATTAAGGATAAGTTTTAATAGTAATAATTTATTTGCTAAATATTTATCATTTGGTTTGATAATTGGCATAATGCTTCAAACAATTTTAAATATCTGTGTTGTCATTGGACTTGTACCAGTAACTGGAGTTACACTACCATTTATTAGTTATGGTGGATCTTCTTTACTTGTTAGTATGGTAAGTGTTGGGATAATTTTAAATGTTGGTAATAAATAAAACGTAGATAAGTTGCTTAATATCTTTAGTCTCGTTTGCAAAACTTCAAAAAAATAAAAGTTTTGCAAATACACTTGCAAAACTTTACTGATAGATTATTTTGTGGATTATTACTTTGGAGATGAACAATATGATAATTAGAGAAAAATATTTAAAAAAATGATAGATTCTAAAGATACAGAATTTATAAAAGTTATAACTGGCATAAGACGTTCTGGTAAATCAACACTACTATTAATGTTTAAAGATTATTTACTTAAAAATGGTGTAAAACAAGAAAATATAATTCATATAAACTTTGAATCAGGATTATATGATAATATTAAAAATTATAAAGATTTATATCAATACGTAAAAGAAAAAATTAAAAATAATAAAATATACTTATTATTAGATGAAGTTCAAAATGTCGAATCATGGGAAAAAGCAATTAATGCATTTAAAGTGGATTTTGATATAGATATTTATATTATTGGATCAAATGCTTATTTATTATCTAGCGAATTTTCCACACTTCTATCAGGAAGATATATAGAAATAAAAATGTATCCTTTATCTTTTAAGGAATTTTTAATGTTTAATAAATATGATGAAAGTAATTTGGAAGATAAATTTAATGAATATTTAAAATATGGTGGTCTTCCAGCTATTACTTTAATTAAAAATAATGATGAATTAATTTTATCGTATTTAAATGATATTTATAACACTATAGTTAAAAAGGATATAATCGATAGAAATAATATTAAAGACGTTACGTTACTTGAAAATATAATTAAATATTTATTTAGCAATGTCGGTAGTCCTATATCTTCAAATAAAATAAGCGATTATTTAAATAGTAATAAAATAGTTCAAAAAGCAAATCATCAAACAATAGATAATTATTTAAATATGCTTGAGAAGTCATATATAATTTATAAAGCAGATAGAACTGACGTTAAAAGTAAAGCGTTATTGAAAACATTAGGAAAATATTATGTTTCAGACACCGGCTTAAGAAATATAATTCTTGGTTTTAGAAATATAAATGAAGGTCATCTTCTTGAAAATGTTGTTTATTTAGAATTATTACGATAGTGTGAAAAGTTTTATGGAAAACTAACCACATTATGTAAAAAGATATCAAG
>ERZ808240.5214-NODE-5214-length-10753-cov-5.620303_pt1 | contig 10753 bp, 7 predicted proteins | sample MGYA00521084_ERZ808240 | MGnify/ENA primary metagenome ERZ808240 (study PRJEB31516, sample SAMN03275571) | gut metagenome | biome: mammalia-associated habitat; material: feces | host: Papio cynocephalus | place: Kenya | collected 2012-08-06 ... | reverse complement strand
TGACGCAGAAGATGGGGGACGGCGAAAAGCCGCGCGCCCCGGGCATGAAGTACCGCCACTATGCACCCAAGGCCCCCGTCACGGTCGTGACCGGCGGGGCGAAGGCGAGCGCGCGCTATCTGCTCACGCACGCGGGCGAAAAGTCCGGCATCATCTGCTTTGACGAGTTTACGCGGCTCTTCGACGGGCACATTGTCCATCCCCTCGGCGCGAGCGACGACAAGCGCGCGCAGGCGCAGCACGTCTTCGACGCGCTGCGGACGTTCGACGAGACGGATGTGGGCGAAATTTGGGCGCAGTGTCCGGACAGTAAAGGACTTGGCCTTGCCATCGGGAATCGCCTCAAAAAGGCCGCGGGTTTCCATGCGGAGGACGCGGACGACGGTAAAATCGTCATCGGCATCACCGGCGGCACGGGCGCGGGCAAGACGAGTCTGCTGCGCGCGCTTGAAAGAAAGGGCGCGTGCGTACTCGACTGCGATGCGGTCTATCACGAGATGCTCAAAGAGGATCAGCCGCTCCTGCGCGCGCTGCGCGAAGCGTTCGGCGATGTTATTTTTCGACGCGACGGCAGCGTGGACGTCCACGCCATCGGTCTGATCGTCTTCAAGGACAGAGAAAAGCTCACCGAGCTCGACGCCATCGTGCATGAGCACATCCCACGCGCGCTGGCGCAGAAGATGGCGGCGACAGACGCGCAGATCATCGGCCTCGACGCCATCAAGCTCATCGAGAGCGGCCTTGGCGCGATCTGCGACGCGACCGTCGCCGTGACCGCGCCCGAAGAGGTGCGCGTGCAGCGCATCATGGCGCGCGACGGCATCACCGAGGAGTATGCAAGATCGCGCATCGCCGCGCAGAAGGACGCAGAGTATTTCCGCGCGCAGTGCGGCTATGAATTTGTGAACGATCTGCCGACCGCCGAACAGGCGGAACACGCAGCAGAGGTCTATATCAACACGATCATCAACAATTTGAAGGAGGAAACTGAGAGATGAGTGAAAAGAACAAGCTCGCTGAAAAACTGCTCTACGCCCCCAAGAATGGCTATGACCGCTTGAGCGCAGAGGACGAAAAGGCGATGGAGGCCTACTGTGAGGACTATAAAAAGTTCCTCAACAACGGCAAGACCGAGCGCCTTTGCGTGGAGTACTGCATTGAGCTCGCGGAAGCAAAGGGCTTCAAGGCCTACGAGGGCGGCATGGCTCTCAAGGCCGGCGACAAGGTCTACTTCAACAACCGCGGCAAGGGCATCATGCTCGCCGTCATCGGCAGCGAGGACCTGAGCCACGGCGCGAACATCGGCGCGGCGCACACCGATTCCCCGCGCCTTGACTTAAAGCCCCGCCCGCTCTACGAGGAGGCCGAGATGGCCTACTTCAAGACCCACCACTACGGCGGCATCCGCAAGTACCAGTGGGTGACGATCCCCCTCGAGCTGCACGGCGTCGTCGTGCTGCGCGACGGCTCGAAGGTCGACGTCCACGTCGGCGGCAAGGAGGGCGATCCCCAGTTCATCATCAACGACCTTTTACCGCACCTTGGCCGCGAGCAGGGCAAAAAGCCCCTGAACGAGGCCATCCCGAGCGAGAGCCTGAACGTGCTGCTCGGCGGCAGGCCCTTTGAGGACAAGGACTGCTCCGACCGCTTCAAGCTCGGCGTTCTCCAGTATCTGAACGCGCAGTACGGCATCACGGAGGAGGACTTTATCTCCGCCGAGCTCGAGGTCGTGCCCGCCGGCAAGGCGCGCGACATCGGCTTTGACCGCAGCTTCATCGCGTCCTACGGTCACGATGACCGCGTCTGCGCGTACGCAGAGCTCGCGGGCATTTTCGACGCCGTTTCCCCGAAGAAGACCGCGGTCTGCATTTTCGCCGACAAGGAGGAGATCGGCTCCGAGGGCGTGTCCGGCATGCTCTCCCAGGCGTTCGAGTGGTTCATGGGTGACATGTGCCGCACGCAGGGCGTCGCGCTTTCTGACTGCTTTGCCAACTCCTTCTGCCTGAGCGCGGATGTTACGGCGGCCTACGACCCGAATTTTGCCGACGTTTATGACAAGCGAAACTCTGCCTTTGTCAACTACGGCGTGGCGCTATGCAAGTACACCGGCTCCGGCGGCAAGGGCGGCGCATCTGACGCGAGCGCCGAGGTCGTCGGCAAGGTGCGCAAGCTCATGAACGACAACGGTGTCTTCTGGCAGATGGCCGAGATGGGCAAGACCGACGCCGGCGGCGGCGGTACGGTCGCCAAGTTCATGGCCCAGCGCAACATCGACACGCTCGATGCGGGCGTGCCCGTGCTCTCGATGCACGCGCCGTATGAGACGGTCGCCAAGCTCGACTGCTACATGACCTACAAGTGCATGAAGGCCATCTTCGAGCAGGCGTAAGAAGATATTCTGCGATTTCGAAAACGCTCTCCCGCCAATGGGAGGGCGTTTTCTGCCGAAAAGTCATACAATGTTGAACAATGTGTAAAGTTTCCCGCGGTTTCGCTTGCATAAGCGCTCGCGGCGTGATAAGCTGTCATAACACTTATTGCAAAGGATCAGGAAGGGAAGAGAGTCATGCTCCAGTTATTCACCGATACGTCCGCGAACCTGCCGGTCGCGCTGACGAAACAATACCACATCACCGTCGTGCCGTTTTCCTACACGGTGGACGGGAAAGAGACGGACTATCCCGACGATGTGGATTTCGACGGTGCGGCATTTTACGGCGCGATGCGCCGCGGCGCGGTCGTCAAGACCTCGATGGTCAACCCCGACCTGATGGCGAAATACTTCGAGCGTGCGCTCTCTCAGGGCAACGATGTGCTCTATGTCGGCATGTCCGGCGGCATCAGCGGCACGGCGCAGGCCGCGGTCATCGCCGCGGGCGAGCTGACGGAAAAATACCCCGCGCGGAAGATCGTCACGATCGACACCTACGCCGCCTCGCTTGGCGAAGGCTTGCAGGTGCTCGAGGCCGCGCGCATGATCGAAGAGGGGAAGAGCCTCGATGAGATCAAAACGCATCTGCTCGCGAGAAGACCGCACATGTGCCAGTTTTTCACGGTCGATGACCTTGCGTACTTAAAGCGCGGCGGCCGCATTTCTGGCGCGACGGCGCTGATCGGCACGGTGCTGAGCATCAAGCCGATCCTGCGCGGCGACGAGACGGGACACATCGTTTCCTGCGGCAAAGTGCGCGGCATGAAGCGCGCGTATCAGGAGCTTGCGAATTACTACGACGGCCGCGCACTCGATAAGAGCGAAATGCTCGGCATCGCCCACGCGGACAATGAAGAGGGCGCGCAGGCGCTCATTGCGCTGCTGCGGGACAAGGGTTTCACTGGTGAATGCCTGAACGTGGTCTACGAGCCCGTCACCGGCGCCCACGTCGGCCCGGGAACCGTTGCGCTGTTCTTCTACGGGAAAGAAAAGTGAACATAAGGACCGCCCGAAGGGAAGCCTTCGGGCGCTTTTTTCTATGGTGGACTTTGTAGGACTGTTTTGATATAATTGCCAAAAAGAGTTTATATCTCTTTTTGACAATTGTTTAGTAGTGTGTGGAAAGTTAAAAAATGAGGAGAGAGTAAAATGAAAAAGAGAATAGCTTGCACTATAACCATGATGTGTTTATTGACTATCTTGACAGGATGTGGGAAAAAGTGTGCGTATGAAGGGTGTGAAAACGAAGCGGTCAATAAAGCAGGGTACTGCAAAGAGCATACCTGCACAGTAGACGGATGCACGCAACCTGTAATCAACAATGGCACCTATTGCGCAGAACATGGATGCAATGTCGCGGGGTGCGTAAACAAAGGTAGAGATGACGGTGATTACTGCAAAGATCATTCTTGCACATATTTTTCGTGCAAGAATATTAGAATTGATGGAGAGATATTCTGTGAGGAACATATAGACAAGAAATGTAAGATGGACGACTGCCATGAGAGAGGAGAGGATAATGGTTATTGTGCAGAGCATACTTGCAAAATCATGGGATGTGATAATCCTGTTGTTGATGGGAAAGGAACATGTAAAGAGCATCTACAATATGCGTGTCAGTCAAGTGAATGTAGTGAGACAACATACTATTATGATTTATCAAAATTCTCAGAAGTGAGCGCAGGCAATAAGAACTATTGTTATAATCACGGATGCAAGTATGGTGGGTGCAATAATGAGGCAATGGCAGGAAAATCATTTTGTGAGAAACATCTGAAAACAGTAAAAGAGAACGAGCAGAAAACAGCAGAGGAAGAGCAGACAAAATATAAAGACAAAGAGATTGTCAGTGAAAACGGCAAGTATATGTGGCAGGTTTACGCCGCATCTGATTCACTTCATTTTTCGGCAACTTGCAAGGGTAGCGGCTATTTTGGTATCAAAATTCTTGATAGCAATCAGGATTTTTTTGATTTGGTACTGAATGAAGTTGGAAGTTATGAATTAGATAAGACAATATATGGACTGACAGTAGGAGAGAAATATTTCATTCAGATAGAAGTTTCAGATGGAACGATATCCTATTCTTGGACGGGAACATACGGGAAATAAAGCAATTTTAGCCAGTCGTTTTGCCACTGGATTTTTGCGCCCGCTTCTGCTATGATAAACGCCAAAGAAACGCCATAGACTGGCATTTTATCAAACCATCAGCAAAGGAGAACCGAATATGGAAACGATACAGGCCATCAGAAGCAGAAGAAGCATCCGCAAGTACCAGCAGAAGCCCGTCCCGCACGAGGTCATCGAGCAGATCATCGCCGACGCGGCCTACGCCCCGTCGTGGAAGAACACGCAGATCGTGCGCTATGTGCTCGTCGAGGACCGCACGATGATCGACAAAATGGCGGAGGAGATGGTGCTTGATTTCAAGCTGAACGAGAAGACGCTCAAAAACTGCCCCGCCGTCATGGTGCTCACCTATGTGACCGGCCGCTCGGGCTATGAGCGCGACGGCTCGTTCTCGACGCCGAAGGAGGCGGGCTTTGAAATGTTCGACGCGGGTGTCGCCGCGCAGACATTTTGTCTTGCCGCGTGGGAGCGCGGCGTCGGCACGGTTATCACGGGCTACTTCGACGAAGAGAAGATCATCGCCCTTTTGAACCTGCCGGAGAATCAGAGGGTCGGCTGCGTCATCGGCCTCGGCTATCCCGACGAGGAGCCCGCCGCGCCGAAGCGCAAGAGCGTTTCTGACCTGCTGACGTACAAATAAAAAGCTGCAAGCGCCCGAGGAAAACGCCCTCGGGCGCTTTTTCGCTGGATTCGAACAATGCTTTCTGGTAAAATAAGCAGTATAAAAATATAGAAAAATGAGAGATATGGAGGCCATAAAATGAAAAAAATACAGCTTGTCGGTTATTTGCGTAGTGCTTTTTGCCCTGCTGGCTGGATGCGGCAGCAAAGAAACGTCAAACATAACGGTCGATTATGGCGATTCGGCTGTCTACACAGAACAGGATATGGATGATGCGATAAAGGTGATCGAAGAGACGATCGGTTCGTGGGAAGGCTGCGAATTACATAGCATTTCATATTCGTCAGATGACGTCTGCACGGATGAAAAGAACCTTTCGTGGATGAACGATTTGGAAAAAGAAAATGACAACAATCTGGCTTTTACACAATGCATCATGTTCGACAGCAGCTTTCGCTCTCCGAAAGAGGGCGGCGGAGCTTGGGAGCCGGACACGGAATACACATGGTCCTGGTGGTTGGCTCGCAGCGATGGCGGGGAATGGAAACTGATGACTTGGGGATATTAAAGCGCTTCCCAGTTTGAGGCTCGTATTTCCGACGGCACAAAGGGTATGCTTTTCGCACTTTCTGCAAAACCTACCGGAAATGACTTTCGGGAGGACTTGCCATGAGAAGCGAAACGAGACCCTCGCAGGACGAGGAGAAGAACGGGCAGGAGCCGCTGCTGCCGCCTATCCAGCCGGTTATCGACTTTGGCTCGGTCGTCATCAAAAACAGCCGTGCGAGCATTCACTGCCTGACGATCGCCGGACAGGTCGAGGGGCATATGCTGCTGCCGAATACGCAGAAGGCGACGAAATATGAGCACGTGCTGCCGCTGCTGGCGTATCTGGAGGAGAGCGACGACATTGACGGCGTTTTATTCCTGCTCAACACCGTCGGCGGCGACGTGGAAGCGGGGCTCGCCATCGCCGAGCTCATCTCGGGGATGAAAAAGCCGACGGTCTCGCTCGTGCTCGGTGGGGGACACTCTATCGGCGTGCCGCTGGCCGTTGCGCCAATGGTGACGATGATCGCGCCGTCGGCGTCGATGACCATTCACCCCGTGCGCACGAGCGGCACGATCATCGCCGCTCCCCAGACATACCAGTATTTCGAGCGTCTGCAGGAGCGCATCGTGCGCTTTGTGACGAAGAATTCGCGCATCGAGCGCGACGTGTTTCTGCGATTGATGATGGACACGCAGGACCTCGCCTCCGACGTCGGCAGCGTGCTTTACGGGGAAGAGGCAGTGGCCTGCGGACTCATCCAGCGCCTCGGCAGCCTCTCCGACGCGCTGGACGCGCTGTATCGGCTGATTGACGAAAAGAAGAAGTGAAAGCCTCGCAGAGTTTCGTGCCGCGCACGGCACGAAATCAATTCAAATCCGTTTTCTGCCGCGACAGAAGGTGAATTGCCACAGAGCGGCAAGAGAAGCCACCCTGGGGTGTGTGCGTGGCAGAAAACACTTTGCGCGAAGCGGAAAACGGTGAAGCGCCGCCTGTGGCGGAAACAGCGAGCCGTTTTCGAGGAAGCGGCACGATTGGCGCGCCTAAATGGGCGCGGGAATCGTAATGCCGCGACGGTGCAATGTCGCAGACGCCCCTTTGGGCGGCAAGGCACGAAGCGCAGCGAAACTTTCTCAAAAAAGCTGCCTTGGCAGCTTTTTTGAAGACAAAGAAAGACGCCTTCGGGCGTCTTTTTGCGCTTTGTTCATGGAATCTACTTGAAAAGGCGGCGGAAAAATGATATATAGTATTAGTCAAAATGTGTCATTATACCCTTATCGTGGGGGATGACGCCTTTTTCCAAGGAGGATATCGCTCGTGTACTTAAAGGCATTGGAGATCCAGGGCTTCAAAAGCTTCCCGGACAAGACGGTGCTCAACTTCGGTGAGGACATCACCGCCATCGTCGGGCCGAACGGAAGCGGCAAATCGAATATTTCGGACGCCATCCGCTGGGTCATGGGCGAGCAGTCGAGCAAGTCGCTGCGCGGTGCGAAGATGGAGGACGTCATCTTCGGCGGCACGGAAACGCGCAATCAGATGGGTTTTGCGCAGGTGACGCTCGTGCTCGACAATACCGAGCACATCTTCCCCAGCATGGAGGAGACCGAGGTCGCCGTCACGCGCCGGTACTACCGCAGCGGCGAATCGGAATACTATATCAACAAGCAGTCCGTGCGCCTGCGCGACGTGAACGAGCTTTTTATGGATACCGGTATGGGCCGCGAGGGCTATTCCATCATCGGCCAGGGCCGCATCGACGAGATTCTCTCGCAGAAGAGCGGCGACCGCCGCGAGATCTTTGAAGAGGCGGCGGGCATTTCGCGCTTCCGCTACCGCAAGGAGGAAACGGAGCGTAAATTGGAGCGCACGGAAGAGAATTTAGTGCGCATCAATGACAAGATCGCCGAGCTTGAGCTGCAGGTCGAACCCCTGCGCGCACAGGCGGAGACGGCGAAGCAGTACCTCATCTATCGCGATGAGCTGCGCCTTTTGGAAATTTCCGTGTGGCTTGAAAATCTGGAAACGCTCAAGACGAACGCCATCAAGCTCGACACCGACCTGTCGCTCGCGCGCGAGGAGTTCAAAAAAGCGAACGCGGACTTAGAGGCGTTGTACGCCGCGTCGGAGCAGTTTTCCGCGCGCATCCACGAGAACGACATCGCGCAGGAGGAAAAGCGCGCGCAGCTCTCGGAGCTCGATTCTCAGGTGAAGGAGCAGGAATCCGCCGTCGCGGTGCTGCAAACGGGCATCGCGCACAATGAAGAGAACATCGCGCGCGTGGAGGAGGAGCTCAGGAGCCAGTCTGACCGCGTGGGCTCGATGGATGCGCAGATCGCGCAGCAGCGCGCGCGCATCGAAGAGCTGGAACAGAGCAAAAACGAAGTTGAAACGGCGCTCGCCGCGCTGCTCAAGCAGGCAGAGGAGTTGTCGAAAAACGCGGGCGAGGCCGCAAGCGAGGCCGAGACCCTGCGCGGGCGCGAGGCGCTGGCCCTGTCCGCTGCGGCGGACAGCCGCGCCGAGGTCGCGGCCCTGCGCTCGACGCTTTCGGAAATGGACGAGCGCGAGAGCGCCATCGCCGCCGAGCAGGAGAGCGAAGAGACTCAGCTTTCCGACACGCGAAAGAGTGCCGCGGAGAACCGCAAGGCGCTCGAGACCGCGCAGGAGGAGGCCGACGCCATCCGCAACATCATCGCGGGCCACACGATGAAGATGCAGGGTAGAGTCGAGCGCGAGAAGGAGACGGGCGAAAAGCACGTTTCCCTCACAATGGAGATGAACAACCTTGATTCCCGTATCCGCCTGCTCAGCGAGATGGAAAAGGAGTACGAAGGCTTCAACAAGGCGGTGCGCACGGTCATGCAGGCGTCGGAGCGCAAGGCGCTGCGCGGCGTGCGCGGGCCGGTCGCCAATTTGATGAAGGTCGACAAAAAGTATGCCGTCGCGATCGAGATCGCGCTAGGCGCAGGCTTGCAGAACATCGTCGTCGAGCGCGAGGAGGATGCGAAGAGCGCCATCCAGTTACTCAAGCAGCGCGACGGCGGACGCGCGACGTTCCTGCCGCTCTCGTCGATCCGCGGCGAGGCGCTGCGCGACGCGCGTGTGCAGAACGAATACGGCTACGTCGGCCTTGCGAGCGAGCTGGTGGAATACGACCGCGAATACGACGGCATTTTCAAAAATCTGCTCGGCCGCACAGTCGTGGTCGAAGACCTCGACTGCGGGATCACGATCTCGCGCCGGTTCTCGAACGCGTTCCGCATCGTGACGCTCGACGGTCAGGTCCTGAACCGCGGCGGCTCGATGACGGGCGGCTCGATCTCCCGCAGCGCGGGTATTCTGAGCCGCGCGGGCGAGCTGCGCGAGCTGACGGCGCGGCGCGGCAGCCTTGCCGAAAAGCTCGACCTCGCCGCCAAGGCCGCCGAGGAAGCCAAACGCGAGCTTGCCAAGGCGCGCTACGAGTTAGAGGTCGCGCAGGGCCAGCAGCGCGCGGCGGAGGACGCCGTGCTTAAATTGCAGGGCGACAAAAATCACTATGACTTACTGCTCTCGTCGCTGCGCGAGCGGCTCGAGAGTCTGGATACCGAGCGCGAGACCATCGCGCGCCGCCGTGGTGAGGTAAAGCGCACGGCGGAGGAAAAGGAAGCGCTCGCGCTTTCACAGGAAAAAGAGGCGGGCGAGCTGCGCGCGCAGGCGGAAAAGAGTCTTTCCGGCCAGAGCGAGTTGCTGCGTTCGACCTCGCGCCTCGGCGATGAGATCGCCGAGAAGAAGAGCGCGCTCGCAGGCTACGCCGCCGAGCGCGAAACGACGGAAAAGTCACTCGCGAACTTGGAGGGTCTGCGCGCCCAGATGCAGGGCGACGAGCAGAGCAGACGCGCTCTCATCGAGAAGTACAAGGCCGCAAGCGAGCAGTCGCAGCGCGAGATCGGCACGCATGAAGCCGAGATCGCCGCGCTGAACGGCAAGATGGCGCAAAAGCGCGCCGAACTCGAAGAGCTTTCGAAAGCGAAGCTCGCACTCGAAGCCGAGCGCAGTCAGAGCGACCGCCGCGGCCGCGAGCTAAACGAAAACGTGCTCAACGTTGAGCGCAGCGTCAGCAAGCTCGAGCAGAAGCGCGCGACGAGCGCGATGGAGGAGCAGCAAATTCTCGACAAGCTGTGGGAGAACTACGAGCTGTCGCACTCCGCCGCGCAGGAGCAGCGCATCGAGCTCGAGAGCGTCGCCAAGGCGAGCCGCCGCATCGGCGAGCTCAAGCGCGCCATCAGCGGCCTTGGCGCGGTCAATGTCGGCGCGATCGAGGAATTCGAGCGCGTGAACACGCGCTACACCTACCTCACGACCCAGCGCGACGACGTGGAAAAGGCGAAGAGCGAGCTCGTCGGCGTGATCGACAGCATCACGGGCGAGATGACCGTCATCTTCAAAGAGCAGTTCGCGCTCATCCGCGAGAGCTTCCAGGAGACGTTTTTGGAGCTGTTCGGCGGCGGCAAGGCGACGCTCGAGCTCGAGGACGAGAACGACGTGCTCTCCTGCGGCATCGAGATCAAGGTCCAGCCGCCGGGCAAGGCGCTCAAGACCATCACGCTGCTCTCGGGCGGCGAAAAGGCGTTCGTCGCCATCGCGCTGTACTTCGCCATCCTGAAGGTCCATCCGACGCCGTTCTGCGTCATGGATGAGATCGAGGCGGCGCTCGACGAGCCGAACGTGGTGCGCGTGGCCAATTATATGCGCCGCATCACGAGTAAAACGCAGTTTATCGTCATCACGCACCGCCGCGGCACGATGGAGGCAGCGGACGTCCTTTACGGCGTTACGATGCAGGAGCGCGGCGTGAGTAAAGTGCTGACGATCAATATGAACGACATGGCGAAGGAACTCAACATTAAGGAATAAAGCGCGAGGAGAAACAAATGGGTATTTTTGCAAAGATCAAAAAGGCGTGGTTTGACACCATCGTGTGGGAGACCATCGACGACGAATTCTACGACGAGCTCGAGGATAGCCTCATTATGGCCGA
>ERZ808240.5213-NODE-5213-length-10755-cov-4.116729_pt1 | contig 10755 bp, 7 predicted proteins | sample MGYA00521084_ERZ808240 | MGnify/ENA primary metagenome ERZ808240 (study PRJEB31516, sample SAMN03275571) | gut metagenome | biome: mammalia-associated habitat; material: feces | host: Papio cynocephalus | place: Kenya | collected 2012-08-06 ... | reverse complement strand
AGCGCAGATGATGCAAGAGTAATAAATATACAATATATTGTAACAGACACAAAGGAAGAAATTGACAAAGCATATGCAGAATTAAATGAGGGCAATTCATTCTTTGCAATTGCCAAGAAATATAATTCTGACGGCGAATATGAATATGAGCTTAGAAGAGGCGAGATGGCTAAAGCATTTGAAGATACAGCTTATTCCCTTTCAACAGGCCAGACAAGCGGAATTGTAGAGGCTGACGGAAGATTTTATATAATAAGATGTACATCAGATAATGATAAAGCGAAGACAGAAGTTAATAAGTCATCTATTCTTGAAAAGAAGAAGTTAGAAGCATTTAATGAAAAATTTGAAGAATATGAGGCTTCAAAGTATGTTGAAATTAATAACAAAGAATGGAATAAGTTAAAGGTTTCTTCTGCGCCAGCTTTTAATGTAAGATTTGAGGATTTATTTAATTCAATAACAATTAATTAGAGTAGTACAGGAGTGTAGAATATAATGGCAGCAAAATATGATGCAAATAGTATATCAATTCTTGAAGGTCTTGAAGCTGTAAGAAAAAGACCGGGAATGTATATAGGAAGTGTTGGAACTAAAGGACTTAACCACCTTATATATGAGATAGCTGATAATGCGGTTGATGAACACCTTGCGGGTTACTGTAGCGAGATTACAGTAACCCTTAATAATGATGGAACAGCTACTATTATAGATAATGGACGAGGTATTCCTATAGGAATTCATCCAAAGGCAGGCATACCAGCAGTAGAGGTAGTATTTACAGTACTTCACGCAGGCGGTAAGTTCGGTGATGGTGGATATAAGATATCAGGCGGACTTCACGGTGTTGGTGCTTCAGTAGTTAATGCACTCTCAGTATGGCTTGAAGTAGAGATAAAGGTTGATGGCGGTGTATACAGGCAGCGTTATGAAAGAGGCAAGGCAGTAGCACCACTTGAAAAGGTGGGAACCTGTAGAAAGAATGATACAGGAACTAAAGTAACATTTCTTCCTGATGGAGAGATATTTGAAAAGACAAGATTTAAGTCAGATGCAATAAAGAGCAGAATGCACGAGACAACTTATCTTAATCCTGGTCTTACAATACATTTTGAGGATAAGAGAAGTGGAAGTGAGGAGAAGATTACATATTCTGAACCAGACGGTATCAAGGCATATGTAAAGGAACTTAACAACGGAAAAGAAGCTGTGACGGATATCATCTACTTTAAGAAGAGTGAAGATGGCATAGAGGTAGAGTGCGCTTTCCAGTATGTTAATGAGTTTGAGGAAAATATTCTTGGCTTCTGTAATAACATATATACTCAGGAGGGTGGAACACATATTACAGGCTTTAAGTCTAAGTTCACTATGATTATTAACCAGTATGCAAGGGAGTTAGGTGTTCTTAAGGAAAAGGATAACAACTTTACTGGTCTTGATGTAAGAAATGGTATGACAGCTATTGTGGCTATCAAGCACCCTGCACCAAGATTTGAAGGCCAGACTAAGACTAAGCTTGATAATCCAGATGCTGGAACAGTTGTAAGTGCGGTTACAAGTGATGAGGTACAGTTATATTTTGACAGAAACCTTGAACAGTTAAAGTCAGTTATAGCCTGTGCCGAAAAGTCTGCAAAGATAAGAAAGGCAGAGGAAAGAACCAAGACTAATCTTTTATCTAAGTCTAAGTTCTCAATAGATTCCAATGGCAAGCTTGCCAACTGTGAGAGCAAGAAAGCTGAAGAGTGTGAAGTATTTATAGTTGAGGGTGATTCTGCCGGTGGTTCAGCCAAGACAGCACGAAACAGACGTACTCAGGCTATACTTCCTATCAGAGGCAAGATACTTAATGTAGAGAAGGCTTCTATTGATAAGGTGCTTGCCAATGCAGAGATAAAGACTATGATTAACTCATTCGGTTGTGGTTTTCTTGAGGGATATGGCAATGATTTTGATATAAGTAAGCTAAGATATAACAAGATTATCATTATGACGGATGCTGATGTTGACGGGGCACATATTGATACACTTCTTCTTACATTTTTCTACAGGTTTATGCCGGAACTTATAAACCAGGGACATGTGTATATAGCTACACCACCACTTTACAGGGCCGAATTAAAGAAAGCACCTAAAGCAGATAAGGATGCAAAAAAGACAGCAGGTTCATCATTGAAAGCTTCTAAGGCTGATAAGAGCAAGATGGTACAGTACCTTTATGATGACAAGGCCTTAGACAGATATAAAGAACTTCATGCGAGCGGAACATTTACACTGCAAAGATACAAGGGACTTGGTGAGATGGACCCTGAACAGTTGTGGGAAACTACGCTCAATCCTGAAACACGTATCTTAAAGCAGGTTGAGATAGAAGATGCCAGAATGGCGACAGAGGTTACATCTATGCTTATGGGAAGTGATGTACCACCAAGAAGAGCATTCATACACGCGCATGCTAATGAAGCAGAGATAGATGCTTAAAAGTGAGATGATAACCTAACGATATGCAAATATAAAAATATAAATATATTACGGAGAAAAATATGGCAGAGAATATTATAAAAACAGAATATTCTGAGCTGATGCAGAAGTCCTATATAGATTATTCCATGAGTGTAATAACAGCCAGAGCACTCCCAGATGTAAGAGATGGACTTAAGCCGGTACAAAGAAGAGTATTGTACGCCATGGATCAGCTTGGGTTAAACTATGACAAGCCACACAGAAAGTCGGCACGTATAGTAGGTGATGCCATGGGTAAGTATCATCCTCATGGTGATAGTTCTATCTATGAGACACTTGTTGTACTGTCACAGGATTTCAAGAAAGGAATGGCACTTGTTGACGGACATGGCAACTTTGGTTCAATAGAAGGTGATGGAGCCGCAGCCATGCGATATACAGAAGCTAAGCTTAAGAAGTTCACGCAGGATGTATATTTATCAGACCTTGACAAAGATGTTGTTGATTTCGTACCTAACTTTGATGAGACGGAAAAAGAACCAGCAGTTCTTCCTGTAAGAGTACCTAACCTTCTGGTAAATGGTGCTGATGGTATTGCAGTAGGTATGACAACAAACATTCCTACGCATAACCTTTCAGAAGTTGTTGATGCGGTATGTGCATATATGGATAACGAAGAGATAACTACGGCAGAGCTTATGGAATATATGCCAGGACCTGATTTTCCAACAGGTGGTATAGTTATCAATAAGTCAGAACTGCCTGATATATATGAGACAGGAGCTGGAAAGATAAAGCTGAGGGGAAAAGTTGTGTTCGAGCCTGCGGCAAAGAAGGGTGAGAAGGACAGGCTTGTCATAACAGAGATACCATACACTATGATAGGCGCTAACATAGGAAAGTTTATATCTGATGTAGTCGATCTTGTTGAAACTAAGAAGACAACAGATATAGTAGATGTGTCTAATGAGTCGTCTAAAGAAGGCATAAGAATAGTACTTGAGTTAAAGAAAAATGCAGACGTAGAGAATCTTAAGAATCTTTTATATAAAAAGACCAAGCTTGAAGATACATTCGGAGTAAATATGCTTGCTATCGTGGATGGCAGACCAGAAACTCTTGGATTACGTCAGATAATAAAACATCATATTGATTTCCAGTATGAGATAAATACAAGAAAATATACGACACTTCTTAACAAAGAACTTGCTAATAAGGAGATTAAAGAAGGTCTTATAAGAGCATGTGATATCATAGACCTTATCATAGAGATTCTTCGTGGAAGCTCGAATCTTAAGATGGCAAAAGATTGTCTTATCAATGGTAATGTTGAAGGGATTAAGTTTAAGTCAGAGTCTTCAAAGAAAAAGGCATCCAAGCTTGATTTTACAGAAAAGCAGGCATCTGCCATTCTTGAAATGCGGTTATATAAGCTTATAGGACTTGAGATACTTGCACTTCAGAAGGAATATGATGAATGCTTAGCAAAGATAGCAAAGTATGAGAAAATACTTGGCAGTAAAAAGGCTATGGCTAAGGTTATAAAAGATGATCTTGCACGTATTAAGAAAGAATATGGTGTTGAAAGAAAAACTGTTATAACAGATGCCAAGGTTGCTGTGTTTGTTGAAAAAGAGGTACCAGCACAGGAAGTTGTGTTTATTATGGACAGATTCGGTTACGCCAAGACCATAGATACAGCCTCATATGAGCGTAACAAAGAGGCCATATATAATGACTTTAAGTATGTATTTACATGTATGAATACAGATAAGATATGTATATTTACGGATAATGGGCAGCTTCACCAGATTAAGGTTAAGGATATTCCTTTCGTAACCAGATTCAGGGATAAGGGAACACCGATAGATAATCTTGGTAATTACGACAGCAGTGGTGAACTGATTATCTATCTGTGTGCATATGATACTATTAAGAACCAGAAGCTTCTGTTTGTTACAAGCCAGGGTATGATGAAGATAGTAGATACAGCCGAGTTTGATGTAGCCAAAAGAACAGTAGCTTCAACTAAGCTTCAGGATGATGATAAGATAGTAAGTATTGAGAAAGCTGATATACAGATTCAGACATATTCCAAGTTCAACCTTGATGGTTCGACAAGTGAGGTTGAAGATGTTGTCAGTAATAAGAATGTTGTTGTACAGACCGCCAATGGATACTTCCTTAAGTTCCCACTTTCAGAGATACCAGTTAAGAAGAAGAGTGCAGTTGGTGTAAGAGGCATAAAGCTTGGTAAGGACGATTATATAGAAGAAATATTCCTCATGGATGATGGCATGGAATTCACGATGGAATATAAAGGAAAGAATATAGATTTTGCTAAGATGAAAATGGCACATAGGGATACTAAGGGCGTTAAGGTCAGGGTGTGAAAGTGATTTTTCTTTAATAATTGACTTAATATTGATATAAATGTATTAGTATATCAGGTATACAATCAGCCAGTTGTAATTAATGAAACTGAATATGAGGGAACCATTAAAGTTATCAGAATGTGGATACATTATGATAAAGTAAGATAAAAATGGCATCAGTAGAAAGAGCATTATTTATTCTTTCTGCTGGTGCCTTTTAAAATTAACTCACAATTTTTAATGATAAATTCTGTGCACTCTGTACCATTGATAAGAAATATTCATGTATTCTTGTGTCGTCAGTTAATTCAGGATGGAATGCAAGTCCAATCTGATTCTTATATCTTGCTGCCACAATCCTGTTATCAACAGTTGCAAGCACTTCAACACCTTCTGAAACACTATCAATATATGGTGCCCTTATAAATGTCATAGGGTAGTTACCAATATGCTTAATATCTGCATTAGTTACAAAGCTTGAAAGCTGTCTTCCGTAGGCGTTACGCTTCACAGTGACAGGAAGAGTACCGATGTGGACAGTATCATCATCAGCTATATGTTTTGCGAGAAGTATAAGACCTGCACATGTTGCAAGCGTAGGAATTCCATCATTGATTATAGTACGTATATCGTCCATCATATCAAGCTTGTTAAGAAGTTGACCCTGAACTGTACTTTCACCACCAGGAAGTATAAGACCATCTATTCCCTCTAAATCATCCCTTTGACGAATCTGTATAGCAGTGTGTCCAAGATGTTCAATCATATGAGCATGCTCTATGAAAGCACCCTGTACAGCAAGTATGCCTATATTCATAATAATTTAAACCTCTTTTCTAAGTTATAGAATCGCTATTTTAACGTCCACGTTCTTCCATAATAATCTGAATCTCGCTAGGATTGATACCTACCATGGCTTCTCCAAGATCTTCAGATAATCTGGCTATAAGAGAAGCATCCTGATAGTTAGTAACAGCCTGTACGATTGCAGAAGCACGCTTTGCAGGATTGCCTGACTTAAAGATACCAGAACCTACGAATACACCTTCTGCACCAAGCTGCATCATAAGAGCCGCATCGGCAGGAGTAGCAACACCGCCGGCAGCAAAGTTAACAACAGGAAGCTTGCCGTTATCATGTACATAAAGCACAAGGTCATATGGAACCTGTAACTGCTTAGCTTCTTCGAAAAGCTCATCCTTCTGCATAGAAGTTATCTTGCGGATTTCAGAATTCATTTTTCTCATATGACGGACAGCCTGGACGACATCTCCAGTACCAGGTTCACCCTTAGTTCTTATCATAGATGCGCCTTCATTGATTCTTCTTAAAGCCTCACCTAAATCTCTTGCTCCACATACGAAAGGAACATTGAATTGAGTCTTGTCAATGTGATATACATCATCGGCAGGAGAGAGTACTTCTGATTCATCTATATAATCAATCTCAATAGCCTGGAGAATCTGCGCTTCTACGAAGTGACCTATACGGCACTTTGCCATAACAGGTATGCTTACAGCATCCTGAATACCTTTAATCATCTTAGGGTCACTCATACGTGAAACACCACCAGCTGCTCTTATGTCAGCAGGTATTCTTTCAAGTGCCATAACAGCACATGCACCGGCAGCCTCAGCTATCTTAGCCTGTTCGGGTGTAGTAACATCCATGATAACTCCGCCCTTTAACATCTGTGCAAGACCTTTGTTTAATTCGTATTGTGAAGTAGTTGTCATAATAAATATCCTCTTTTCATTATTTTTAAATCCTGATACTTCGTTGTCAGGTCAATCATGTTAAGTGAGCCATGACTGGTTGATTACGCTAAGTAATCACTAACTTGTGGATATAATAGAACTTATCTGGATATATTAAAATACTCAATATAAAGAAAAATAATAAAGTCAGTTGATATTATACTGACTTTATGAATGCTAAGAGAAGAATATTTGTAAATAAGGTCAGATGCAAATGTATTATATAAAAAACGTCTATAAAGCAACAAGAATAATGCATACTTTATAGACGTTTATATATCTTTCTAATAATATGATGTAAGTGTCAAAAGTATAAAATGTTGTTTCTGCTTGCAGAAAAAGACATTATTACTAGGGACACATTTTGTGCAGTAGCTGCAATATTACAATTATTACAATATATCACTGCCATCAGGTATCTTAGATATGATTGTTTTATTAACCCTTATAAGGAATATAAGTGAAACTGTAAGTGATATGAGCTCAGCAATAGGGAATGCCCACCATACTGCGTGAAGTCCACCAATCCTGGATAAGATAAAAGCAGCCGGTATAAGCACTACAAGCTGTCTCATGATTGATACAAGCATACTAAATACAGCCTTTCCAAGAGCCTGGAATACAGTTCCGCATATAATACAGAACCATGCTATAAGATAATGTATACCGATAATACGTAATGCAGGTATACCGATTCTTAACATATCTTCTGATGCATTGAACATGCCAAGAAGAATCTGAGGGATTCCTTCAAAGCATAGGAATCCGATAAATGTAAGTGAAAATGCAGTTATAAGGCTTAATTTAATAGTTTTTAGCATACGTTTTCTGTTCTGCGCTCCATAGTTGTAAGCTATAATAGGTGTTATGCCATTGTTCAAGCCAAACACTGGCATAAAGAAGAAACTCTGAAGCTTAAAGTACACACCAAATACAGCAGTAGCAGTAGAAGAGAATCCAATAAGAATTCTGTTCATAGAGTATGTCATAACTGAACCTATAGACTGCATAATGATAGATGGAATGCCAATGGCATATATTTTTTCGATAATATGTCCATCAGGTCTGAAACCACGGAAATCAAGCTTGATCTCGTGATTAAACTTATGATTACAGGTTCCTGCAACAACAGCGGCAACACACTGTCCGATAACAGTTGCAACAGCAGCACCGGTAACTCCCATCTTAGGACATCCAAGAAGACCAAATATCATAATCGGGTCAAGTATAATGTTGGTAATGGCGCCACATAACTGAGAGGTCATACTGAATATAGTGCGTCCAGTTGAAGTTAACAGACGTTCAAAGAATATCTGTGTTAAAAGACCGAAAGAAAATATCATGACAGTACTTAAATATTCAATTCCATACTCCATAATCTGCATATCAGCATTACCCATCTGGCTTTTATAGAAAGGCTTAACAATAGTAAATCCGAGTATTAAGAATACTACATAGCTGCACACATATAGAAATGCTGCATTAGCTGCAATCTTGTTTGCTTTCTTATAGTTGTGCTCGCCCAGGGACTTTGATAAAAGAGCATTCATGCCGACACCTGTTCCTGTAGCAACAGCTATAAGAAGTGTCTGTAATGGGAATGCAAGTGAAACTGCTGTAAGAGCGTTCTCTGATAACTTGGCAACAAATATACTGTCAACGATGTTATAAAGTGCCTGTACAAGCATAGAAACCATCATTGGCAGAGACATGTTAAATAATAACTTGGCGATGGGCATAGTTCCCATCTTGTTTTCTGTCTTAGGGGCAGAAATTGTTTCCTGACTCATAATTTCCTCCTGTGAATAAATAATGTAATGATATTACAATAATTTAATAATTATAGCATAAATTAAAATATGGTACAATGTTGAAAAAATAATAAAAATAATGGGGCTGTCGCATTAAGCATAATCTGTACAACATGCAGATGCTAATAATAGATTTATTATTTACATATGTATGAATATTGCTTCGTGTGACATCCCCATCAGACCATAGACACTTATAAAATATTACAATTGCTGCTTAAAAAAGTCTTTTTTATCAACTGGTATATCTAATATATCCATGGCTTCATCAGCCGACTTATTAAGCTTATTCATGATATTTCTAATACCATTCAGGGTTGCATCAGTACGTCCTTCTTCACGTCCTTCTTCACGCATAACATTCATAACTCCTTCTTCGTCGTATTCAAAAATACTCACATCAATCACCTCATTCCTATGTTTTACAAAGAAATCAGATAGCACACCATCCTTAATACACTCATCTACAGCTTCGATAACTGCTGACCTTACCTGCATTCTAAGAGTATCAATCTTATAGCGGACCATATTAACAAACGTCATATAGTCCCTAAGAGACTGGCATCTGTCAAGTATATTGGCAGTGAACAATCCAGATGTATCTGGTGTATCTGCAGTGATGTCAGAATTATCAGTTGCATTATCATAATTAAGATTAATCACGGTAACCTCTAGCTCCAGTGCAGGATAAACAGCAGGATGTTCGAACATGTCTGAAAGTCTGAGAATTTCAGTACGTTTTTTCATAGGTTCTCTTCCATTATAAAATGTAATGGCATCATTTTTATACTTCATATAAACTCCGCCCTTTAATGTTGTTATAGTGAGATTGTCAACATCTGTGTGGGATGAATTATTAAGTGCATTATACAAATCCAACAGATTATGTTTGTCAGAATACAACAGGCAGAACACATTATCACTATATCTTTTGGTAGTAGTAGATGAACCATCATCATTCTTTGTTGTTATATTATCGTTGTTAGTTCTTTTGCTTGTATTATCATTGTGTTTCATAAGCAAATCTCCTTTAGTACATTCGTCAGTATAAATAGTATGAAACCAACACCAGTCAGAATGCTATGAAATCAATAAATAATATACCTTTAATCGTATTGTAACATTTGGATACTCATATAACAAGTGTGGCTGTAATATAAAAAATATAAAAAATATACTTTATAATAACAATTATTACATATATACATCATAAATGAAACATCTAAGATAACGTATCATTAATCATACAACTATTTTATAATTAAATATACTGATACAATCCTGTGTTTAATAATAAATGAATACATCAGATGGTTAAAACAATAAGATACAGACAAACTAAGTAATAAATATCACAGCAACTAAAGCAGTAAGAATGGAGTAGATAAGATATGTTAACAATGTTGAAAGAAAATGTTAAGAAAAATGATAGTATAACAGCAAACGAAATATACAAAGATAATCATAACAGGATAATAACACCCCATACAATAGAACTTTATAAGAAAATACTTATAATGGCAGAAAAAGAAACACAAACAATAACAAAATATCTAAGAGATATAAAAAAACTGATGATATATGCCAATGGAGAGCCTGTGAATAAAGAAATGCTCTTAAAATATAAAGAATATCTTGAAAAATGTGGAAAGTATAAGATAACAAGCATCAACTCATATCTGGCAGCAGCGAATAACTTCTGTGAATTAATGGGTTGGACAGATATAAGAGTGAAGATGATAAAGGTGCAGAAAGAAACATTTATACCAGAAGACAGGGAAATAACAATGCGTGAATACGAAAAGCTGATAAAGACAGCATATAAGAAAGGTGATGTGCGGCTGGCACTTATAATAGAAACGCTTGGAAGCACAGGAATAAGAATAAGTGAGCTGCAGCACATAACAGTTGAATCACTTAAGCATGGCATGGCAGACATCCATAACAAGGGAAAGGCAAGACGGATACTATATCCTAGTGAGCTTCTTAAGATATTAAGAAAGTATGCAAAGGATAATCATATACTACATGGAAGTATATTCATAACATCTAAAGGTAATCCAGTAAACCGGAGTAACGTGTGGAGAATGATGAAAAAACTATGTCAGCTGGCAGGAGTTAAAGCAGAAAAAGTATATCCGCATAATATGCGGCATCTGTTTGCAAGAACCTTCTATAAGATAAAAAATGATATTGCAAAGCTGGCGGATGTCCTTGGGCATAGCAACATAGATACGACAAGAATATATATAAAATCAACTGGAAGGGAACATAAAAGACAACTGGATAAGATGAAAATGATAATTGGGATGGGGTGAAGATAACATAATAAATATTATGTTGTAT
>ERZ808240.5211-NODE-5211-length-10759-cov-3.214312_pt1 | contig 10759 bp, 9 predicted proteins | sample MGYA00521084_ERZ808240 | MGnify/ENA primary metagenome ERZ808240 (study PRJEB31516, sample SAMN03275571) | gut metagenome | biome: mammalia-associated habitat; material: feces | host: Papio cynocephalus | place: Kenya | collected 2012-08-06 ... | reverse complement strand
CCATATCCCTCATAATGATAGTCAAGACCTATCTCGCCCACAGCAACAAGCTTGTGAGTGGAGCAGGCTTTCAAATAAAGCTCGTCAAGGACCTGCATATAATTTTCAGGGAGAGTATCCATGCACTCAGGGTGAAAGCCCACAGAGGTATAGAATTTCTCATATTTCTTCGCAGTTTCGATTCCGAACAAAGACGATTTTTCGTCCGTTGCGGCGTGGCAGACCTTGTCTACAGGAGAGTCAGGGTCGCAAAGCAGCCTGTCAAGGACTTCATATCTGTCCTCATCGAAAGCGTGATCGTCATAGTGACAATGTGAGTCAAATATATTTTTTATGGCAAGGACGTCCTTTCGTAAAAATATACAAACATATTATAGCACAACTCGCCAATTTTGTAAAGCTTTTTATAACTTTTTATTGTAAAAAACGGGCGAACAAACTGTCCGCCCGAAAAGATATCAAATTTATCAGAAGGCTATCTTCTTTTCAATGTAATCTACCAGATCAGCTATCTTGATACGCTCCTGCTCCATTGTATCTCTGTCTCTTACTGTTACACAGCCGTCCTCAACAGAATCAAAGTCATATGTGATGCAGAATGGTGTACCGATCTCGTCCTGACGGCGATATCTCTTACCGATAGAGCCTGCCTCATCGTAATCGATAAAGAAGTGCTTTGAAAGCTCTGAATAAAGTTCGCCTGCCTGCTCGCTGAGTTTCTTTGAAAGAGGAAGAACGCAAGCCTTGAAAGGTGCAAGTGCAGGGTGGAAACGCATAACTGTTCTTACGTCAGGCTTCTCCTCTGTGCCGATGTTCTCCTCGTCGTATGCTTCGCAGACAACTGTCAGGAACAATCTCTCAACGCCAAGTGAAGGCTCGATAACGTATGGAACGTATCTCTCGTTTGTTTCAGGGTCAAAGTAGTCAAGGCTCTTGCCGCTTGTCTTGATGTGCTGATTAAGGTCATAATCAGTTCTGTCAGCAACGCCCCAAAGCTCGCCCCAGCCAAACGGGAAGAGATACTCAAAGTCAGTTGTAGCCTTTGAATAGAAGCAAAGCTCCTCAGGTGAGTGATCTCTCAGACGGAGGTTTTCTTCCTTGATGTTGAGGCTAAGGAGCCAATCCTTGCAGAATCCTCTCCAATAGTTGAACCACTCAAGGTCTGTGCCAGGCTTGCAGAAGAACTCAAGCTCCATTTGCTCGAACTCACGAACACGGAAAATGAAGTTACCTGGAGTGATCTCGTTTCTGAATGACTTACCTACCTGTGCAACGCCAAAAGGTACTTTCTTTCTTGTTGTTCTCTGGATATTTGCAAAGTTTACAAAGATACCCTGTGCAGTTTCAGGACGAAGGTAAAGCTCAGATTTTGAGTCCTCTGTTACACCCTGAAATGTCTTGAACATAAGGTTGAACTGACGGATATCGGTGAAGTTGTGGCTGCCGCAATCTGGGCATGGTATCTGCTTTTCCTTGATGTAATCCATCATCTGCTCGTTTGTCCAGCCTGCAACGTTAGTGCCGTCGAAATCTTCGATAAGGTTGTCGGCTCTGTGACGTGTCTTACAGTCCTTGCAGTCCATAAGAGGGTCAGAGAATCCGCCGATATGACCTGACGCTACCCATGTCTGTGGGTTCATGAGGATAGCGGAGTCAAGACCAACGTTGTACTTATTCTCCTGAATGAACTTCTTTCTCCAAGCGTTCTTGATGTTTGTTTTCAGCTCAACACCGAGCGGACCGTAGTCCCATGTGTTAGCAAGACCGCCGTAGATCTCACTGCCTGGGTATACAAAGCCTCTGTTTTTACAGAGAGCCACGATCTTATCCATGGTTTTTTCAGAATTATTCATGAAACATTCTCCTTATATAAAAATATAATACTACCATTATATTTTATAGCAAAATGCCGCAAATGTCAAGGCGTTTCGGTGATTTATTACTTTGTATAGTTATATGGCTTTTTATCATTGCAAAAAATCGTATCTTGTGTTATAATAAAATAGTATAGTTGTGACTATTTATATATTGGGAGAATTTTACTTGATGAACAGCTTTTTTATCGGAAACGTTGAAATAGAAAAGACCGCAGCCCTAGCACCAATGGCGTCTGTGGCAGATAAATCCTATCGTCTTATGTGCAAAGAATACGGTGCGTCATATCTTGTGAGCGAGATGATATCCTCGAAGGGTCTGTGCTTTGGCGACAAAAAGACGGCACGCCTTTGCGAGATAGAGAGCGAGGAACGTCCCTATGCTTTGCAGCTTTTCGGGGAAGATCCTTATTATATGGGAAAGGCGGCTTATAAGCTAAACGAATATTCCCCTGATATCATTGATATAAATATGGGCTGCCCTGTGCCAAAAATAGTTGGCAACGGAAGCGGCTCTGCACTTATGAAGCTTCCTGACACTGCGGCGGAGATATGCAGAGAGGTGGTAAAAAACGCAGACTGCCCTGTTACAGTGAAATTCCGTGCAGGCTGGGACGAAAACAGCATAAATGCAGTGGAGTTTGCAAAGCTTATGGAGCAGGCAGGGGCAAGCGCCGTGACTTGTCACGGCAGAACAAGAACGCAGTTTTATTCAGGTAAAGCCGACTGGGATATAATAAAACAGGTAAAAACCGCCGTTAAGATACCTGTTATAGGCAACGGCGACGTTGTTGACGGAGCAAGCGCAAAGGCAATGTATGAGCAGACAGGCTGTGACCTTGTTATGATAGGCAGAGGAAGCTATGGCAGACCTTGGGTATTCCGTGAGGTGAAGCATTATCTTGAAACAGGTGAAAAGCTTCCTGAGATAAGCATAGAAGAAAAAATGGCGGTGATGAAAAAACACTGCGAGCTTATATGCAAATACAAGGGCGAACGTCAGGGCATGAAAGAAGCCAGAAAAAACTGTGCATGGTATGTGAAAGGGCTGAAAGGCTCTGCAAAGCTAAGAGCGCAGTGCGGTGGGCTTAATACCCTCTCTGACCTTTATGAAATGATAGACCGCATACTTGCAAACGAGTTAGGAGAATAAAAATGGGAATTTTATCCGTAGTAGGAACGCCGATAGGCAACCTTGGAGATATGACATACCGTGCAGTTGAGACCCTAGAAAAGGCTGATTTTATCTGCGCCGAGGACACAAGAGTTACCGCAAAGCTTCTCAATTATTTTGACATAAAAACGCCCCTTGTGAGCTATCACGAACACAATGCAAAGCAGGTGGGCGAGAGCATTTTAAACAGGATAATGGCAGGCGAGAATGCCGCTATCGTCACAGACGCTGGTATGCCCTGCATTTCAGACCCTGGAGAACTTCTTGTAAAGCTGTGCGCTGAAAACGGCGTGAAAGTGGAGGTAGTCCCAGGTCCGTCGGCGGTGGTATCAGCGCTTGCCATAAGCGGACTTGATACCGCAAGATTTCAGTTTGAGGGCTTTTTGTCCACCACAAAGAAGCAAAGGTTAAATCACCTTGCCTCGGTGAAAAACTGCACTAATACGCTGATTTTCTATGAAGCACCCCACAAGCTTATTTACACTCTGAAAGATATGCTTGAATATTTCGGCGACAGAAAAATATCTCTTTGCAGGGAGCTAACAAAGATACACGAAGAAGTTTTCCGCACCACCCTTTCGCAGGCTGTGGAGTATTACGAAGCCAACAAGCCAAAGGGCGAATTTGTGCTTGTGATAGAGGGTGCGAAAGAGGACGAGCTTTGTCCTGCGGAGAATATCGAGGAAGCGCTGGAGCAAGTAAAAGCCCTTGTGGAAAAGGGTATGCGTGGCGCTGACGCCTGCCGTGAGATAGCAAAGGCGACGGGGTTTTCTAAGGGGGAGCTGTACGGACGCTTGTTCAAATGAGGGCAGGGGCGTGCCCCTGCACCAATTTCGCATAGTCTGAACTACGGGCGACTTTATGTTGTAGCCCGAGGATAGGTTCGCTAAGGAAATAACGATTGCATTGAGCTCTTAACAAAGCGAAAATAGAATTAAGTAGGGGCGAACATTGTTCGCCCGTTTGACAACGTATATTTAATGATTTAGATAGATTTTTTTGAGGTGATTTTATGAGCATAAAAGAATACATAGGCGGACAGTTTGCCGACCCAGAGGGATTGGGCGGTATAGCCTGCGCAAAATTCATGAACTTTTTTAATGCCGAGCATTACAGAGCGGTAAAAAAATACGTCTGCAAGCTTGACGGCGCAAGGATTTTGGATATCGGCTTCGGCAACGGCGTGACTATCAAAAAGCTCAGCAAGAGCATAAACGCCAAGTTCTATGGCGTTGACATTTCTGCGGATATGGTGGAAAAAGCCAAGCGTGAAAACCGTGACGGAGTGAACACCAACAAGGTCATTTTGCAGCAGGGAAAAGCCGAGGAGCTTCCTTACAATGACGATTTCTTTGATACTGTTTACACTGTGAACACCATTTATTTCTGGGAGGACACCGCAAAAGTTCTTGACGAGGTAAGACGTGTTCTCAAAGACGGCGGCAATTTTATCTGCACTTTCTATACAAAGGGCTACCTTGATAAGCTTCCATACTGCGATACAGGCTTTGACAAGTTCACCCCTCAGCAGGTGCGCTCAATGGCTAGAGAGCGTGGCTTCCATGATGTAAAAGTCAAGATTTTGAGCGACTGCAAGGCATATTGCCTTGTTGGCACGAAAATAGAGGGCGAATAAGGTGGCAGATGTGACCATTGTGCCCCTTTCAGAGGAAAACGTACAGCTATTTGCACAAACTGCGGCGAAAATTTTGTCCGAAGCATGGAGTTTTGAAACCTACAGAAAACAGCTTTCAAACCCTGACGACTATTCGTTTCTTGCCCTCTGCAATGGCGAAGCCGCAGGCTTTATAAGCGTGTGGTGCGTCTGCGGAGAAGCTGAGATAAATAATATCGGCGTGTTGGAAAAATTCCGCAGAATGGGCATTGCAAAAGACCTTTTTGACAGTGCATACAATGCCGCAAAGGCTGAAAAATGGTATCTTGAAGTGCGAGAATCAAACCTTGGGGCTATAAAATTTTATGAAAAGCTGGGCTTTGAGAGGGTAGGCATGAGAAAAAATTTCTATACCGCCCCCACGGAAAACGCCGTTTTGATGGCACTGTAAAAAAGTCCTGACCTTGCGTATCATATGTAGGGGCGAACAGCCCGTGGGTCACAACTTCTTGATAGACAGTTAAAAATGGAGAAATAAATGACATATAACGATTTTACATTTGAGTCCTTGGGCGAGGGCATTGAGATATGTATATCTGACGAACACCGCTTTGGCACTGACGCCTTTCTGCTTGCGGACTTTTCCGCAGGACGGCACAAGGATATCTGCGCAGACCTTTGCACAGGAAGCGGCATAATAGCGCTCCTTCTGTACAAATTTTACAAACCACAGAAGATATACGCCGTTGAGATACAGGAAAAGGCTCACGAGCAGCTTGAAATATCTCTTGAAAGGTCGAAAATAGACATTATCCAGCCTGTTTTGGGTGACTTGAATGATTGGCGAAGCGAAAAAGAGCTTGACCTTATCACCTGCAATCCGCCCTACAAGATAAACAACACAGGTGCGAAAAATGACAGCGAAGCGGTTTCTATCGCACGCCATGAAATGCTCTGCACCATTGACGACGTGTGCAGCTGTGCAAGGAAAAATCTGAAATTCGGCGGCAGGCTTTGCATATGCAACCGCCCCGAGCGCCTATGCGATATAATGACGGCAATGAGAGCCAACGGCATCGAGCCGAAGCGTATGCGGACAGTTCATAAAAACCCTGAGTGTCCCCCATGGCTAATTCTCGTTGAGGGAAAAAAGGGCGGAAAGCCTTTTGTGCAGATAGAAAAACCTTTGTATGTGCGCTCTGCGGACGGCGGAAATTCGGCTGAAATGAAGAGGATATACGGGTTGGAGTGAGGAATTAAGGTATCGCCTGCGGCGATGATTTTTTCTCGTAGGGGCGACGTTTGGTCGCCTCAGTCTGTAGCAAAAGTGTCAAATCAACAGGCGAACGCTGTTCGCCCCTACATACAAACGGCGTATTTACGCAAATTGTAGGGAATCGGCTCAATTTCTGTTTCACAGAAATGCGACGTCCCGCTTGCTCCAATTTGTCTGCTTATTAAATGTGTATGATATGCTTATATTTACGAAATAAAAAGAGGGTAATAAAATGAAGATTTTAGGAATAGAAAGCTCCTGCGACGAAACAGCCTGCTCTGTTGTTGAGGACGGAAAAACGGTGCTTTCAAATATAGTTGCAAGTCAGATAGACGAACACAGGCTTTATGGCGGAGTTGTGCCTGAGATAGCTTCACGCCGCCATGCTGAGAACATAACATGGGTAACAAAAGCCGCTCTTGAAGAAGCAAACTGCACAATGGATGATATCGACGCTGTCGCAGTGACCTATGCACCGGGGCTTATCGGCGCACTTCTTGTGGGTGTTAGCTTTGCAAAAGGTCTTGCAATGAGCGCAGGCAAGCCCCTTGTGCCTGTTCACCATATCGCAGGTCACATTGCCGCAAACTATATTTCCCACCCTGAGCTTAAACCGCCTTATCTCTGTCTGGTCGTGTCAGGAGGCCATTCACATATTGTAGAGGTACTTGATTATTCGAGATATCATGTTATCGGCAGAACAAGAGATGACGCCGCAGGCGAGTGCTTTGACAAGGTAGCGAGAACATTGGGCTTTGAGTACCCTGGCGGAAAGTTTATTGACAACGCCGCAAAGTCAGGCGACCCTAATGCCTATAAGCTCCCTCACCCAAAGGTACAAGGCAGTGAATATGATTTCTCTTTCAGCGGACTAAAGACCGCCGTTATAAACCTTGTGCATAATGCCGCACAAAAGGGTGAAACTGTCAACGTGAACGATATGGCGGCGTCATTTCAGAACACCATATCCGACATTCTTGTAGACAAAGCAATGCTTGCCGCAAAAGATCTTGGGTATACTACCATAGGGCTTGCAGGCGGCGTTTCGGCAAACTCAGGGGTAAGAGAGAAATTGCAGAAAGCCTGCGACAAGCGTGGCTATAAGCTTTATATGCCTGAGTTCAAATACTGCGGCGATAACGGCGCAATGATAGCCTGTCAGGGATATTTTGATTATCTCGCAGGCAGGCGTGCAGACGAGAGCCTTAACGGCATTGCAACGCTGTCGCTGGATAAGATTTCGGAATAAATTTTATGGATAAACCTGTAAGAAAACAAATACGGCTGGATAATTATGATTATTCTGGAAATGGATATTATTTTATAACGATATGTGCTAAGAATTATGCTATGATGTTTTGGAAACCTCTCCCTGATGTAGGGGCGACCTTAGGTCGCCCGTTGTCGGAGTATCGACGTCTGGAGCAAACTTTGGTCGGTAATTTTAAAAATGCGATGACAGATATCGGTGTGATTATTGATAAAGAAATTAATAATATCCATAACTGTTATGATAATTGCGTTTTCATTGATAGATATGTTATAATGCCAAATCACATTCACCTTATAATTCATTTAACAGGCGGTCCATGCGGTGAGGGCGGGCGACCTAAGGTCGCCCCTACAATTTCAAGAGTCATTCAACAATTTAAGGGTGCGGTAACAAAAAAAGATAGGTTTTCAGTTGTGGCAAAAGTCATATTATGACCATATCATCAGAAACGAAAAAGAATATATAGCAATTTCAAAATACATACATAATAACCCTATAAAGTGGGATATTGACGAGTATAATCCAAAAAATGAGAATAGTAAAGCAGAGGTGCGTGGAATAAAATGAAACTACTAGCCATAGACGGAAACAGCATAATGAACAGGGCTTTTTATGGAATAAAGCTTCTGTCAAATTCAAAGGGGCAGTTCACGAACGCCCTTACGGGGTTTATGAATATTTACCTCAAGGAGATAGGCGAGGTAAAGCCTGACTGCGTGGCAGTGGCTTTCGACCTTAAAGCCCCTACGTTCAGACACAAGGCGAACGCCGCATACAAAGCCAACCGAAAGGGTATGCCGGAGGAGCTTGCTCAGCAAATGCCTGTTATAAAAGAGCTCTTGGGCGACCTTGGCATAAAGATAGTACAGTGCGAGGGCTATGAAGCTGACGATATTCTCGGCACGCTTTCAAAAGCCGCCGCAGATTCAGGCAATGAGTGCTATATCCTCACAGGAGACAGGGACAGCTTTCAGCTCGTTTCCGACCATGTGACAGTGCGCCTTGCCACCACAAAGGAAACAAAAATTTATACCCCCGACAGGATAATGGAAGAATACGGCGTTACCCCTCGTCAAATGATAGAGGTAAAGGCTCTTATGGGCGATACCTCAGACAACATCTCAGGCGTAAAAGGCATTGGCGAAAAAACCGCCCTTTCCCTTATCAAGCAGGAGGGCGACGTCAAGACCCTTTATGAACACCTCGCAGATATCAAGCTTACTCCGTCTGTGCGCACAAAGCTTGAAAATGGTCATCAGGACGCTATAGACAGCCGCTTCCTTGCGGAAATATGCCTTGAAGCTCCTGTTGAGAAAGCTACCGAGTTTTATAAGCTGGGTGAGGTGGATACCGAGAAAACAAAGGATCTCCTTGCAGACCTTGAAATGATGAGACTTATAGACAGATTGGGTCTTAGCGGAAAAACTGTGGAAAACTCTGACATCGCAGTGCAGGAAAGCAAGTTAAAGCTTTCCGACCTGCCTAAGTTTGAGGTAAAAACCCTTGATGAAAGCGTTATATCTACACTCAGTAAAGACAAAACAGCATATTTTATCTTTGCCGGCAATAAGCTCTCTATCCTCTGTGATGACGTTATCTATACTACCGAGGACAATGCCCTTATAACAGCTTTCATGGGAACAGCCTGCGAAAAAATAACCTTTGAGGGCAAAACTGCCCATAAGTTTGCGTTTTCAAATGGCACTCACCTTGAAAATCTCACATTCTGTTGCGACCTTGCAGGATATCTTCTCAACTCACAATCAAGCGAGTATACGGCGGAAAATCTCTGCCTTTCATATAAGTGCCTTTACCGCTCTGATATGGGCGAATATGCAGACCTTTCAAGCCTGCCTGCCCTTAGCGAAAATCTGAAAAAACAGCTTGAAATGACAGAGATGACAAAGCTTTTTGACGATATCGAAATGCCACTTTGCGAGGTGCTTGCTTCAATGGAGTTTTACGGCGTAAAGGCTGACGCAGAGGGCATAAAGGCTTTCGGCGAGGATCTGAAAATAAAGATAGACCAGCTGACTTCGCAGATATATATGTATGCAGGCAAAGAGTTCAATATCGCTTCTACAAAACAGCTTGGCGAGGTGCTTTTCGAGGACTTGGGTCTGCCTGCAAAGAAGAAAACAAAGTCGGGCTATTCCACCAATGCGGACGTTCTTGAAAGCCTTATGGACAAGCACCCTATAGTGCCGCTTATCATTGAATACCGCACACTCACAAAGCTCAATTCCACCTATGTTGACGGACTTTTGAAGCTTATCCGCCCCGACGGCAGAGTTCATTCTGTTTTCAAGCAGACCGAAACACGCACAGGCAGGATATCCTCCACTGAGCCTAATATGCAGAATATCCCTGTAAGAAAAGAGATAGGCAGGAATATGCGTAAATTCTTTGTTGCCGAGGACGGCTATACTCTCCTTGACGCCGACTACAGCCAGATCGAGCTTAGAGTGCTTGCTTCCGTGTGCGGCGACAAGAATATGCAGGAAGCTTTCTCAGAGGGAAAAGATATCCACACATCAACTGCGGCGCAGGTATTTGATATCCCCGAGGATTTTGTCACCCCTGAAATGAGAAGTGCGGCAAAGGCAGTAAACTTTGGTATAATCTACGGCATAGGCGCATTTTCCCTGTCGAAAGATATCGGCGTAACTGTTGCGGAAGCGAAGAGATACATCAAGAATTATCTTGACAACTTCCCGAAAGTATCCGAATTTATGGATAAGACAGTTGAGGACGGCATTAAAAACGGCTATGTCACCACCCTTTTCGGCAGAAGAAGATATATCCCTGAGCTTTCTGCTTCAAACAAGGTTTTGCAGGCTTTCGGAAAGAGAGCGGCAATGAACGCACCTATCCAAGGTGCGGCGGCTGATATCATAAAGATAGCAATGGTAAGAGTATACAAAAAACTCAGAGAAGAAAAGCTTGACGCAAGGCTTATTTTGCAGGTGCATGACGAACTTATTATCGAAGCGGCTGAAAAAGATAAAGACAGAGCTGAAAAAATACTCAAAGAGGAAATGGAGAACGCTGTTAAGCTTGCCGTGCCAATGACAGTGGACGTAAACAGCGGCAGAAGCTGGTATGAAGCGAAAGACTGATCTTTTAGTGAGAAGTTAGGAGTGAGGAGTGAGAAATTAAGGTATCGCCTGCGGCGATGATCTTGATTTCTATATGTAGGGGCGACCTTTGGTCGCCTGCTCACTCACAATGGCACTTTTGGCATTTGTAGGGGCGAACAGCGTTCGCCCGTCTTTGCTTACTGTCATTGCCGATATCTTTATTTTGTTATTGTTGACGAATTTTTTGACGGCTGTCGCAATAATACTTGACTTTTGTGAAATTTGTGGTATAATTCTCTATGTAAAATGTATGTAAGAAAGATAGATAAAAAGTAGAATAATAGGAATTTGAAAAAATGAAAAGGGGCTGGGAAAATGAAGAAATTGCTTTTTGTGTTCAATCCCCATGCTGGCAAGGGACAGATAAAAGATAATCTTTGCGACATTGTGGATATTTTTACAAAGGG
>ERZ808240.5210-NODE-5210-length-10765-cov-3.636975_pt1 | contig 10765 bp, 12 predicted proteins | sample MGYA00521084_ERZ808240 | MGnify/ENA primary metagenome ERZ808240 (study PRJEB31516, sample SAMN03275571) | gut metagenome | biome: mammalia-associated habitat; material: feces | host: Papio cynocephalus | place: Kenya | collected 2012-08-06 ... | reverse complement strand
TGCATTGTGCAGGTTCACATCGGAGCAGGCCTCATCCAGCAGGTCGATCGCCTTGTCAGGCAGAAAACGGTCCGTGATGTAACGCTCAGACATGACCACCGTCTGATAGGCCACCGCGTCGGAAACCTTCACGCAGTGGTAGTTCTCGTAGTAATGGGCAATGCCCTTGATGATCTTCACGCTGTCCTCAATGGAGGGCTCGTTCACCGTGACCGGCTGGAAGCGGCGCTCCAGTGCGGTGTCCTTTTCAATGTGCTTGCGGTACTCGGTGAAGGTGGTGGCGCCGATGACCTGGATCTCGCCCCGGGACAGAGCGGGTTTCAGAATGTTGGCGGCATTCATGGAACCCTCCGCATCCCCGGCGCCCACAATGTTGTGGATCTCGTCAATGACCAGAATCACATTGCCCGCCTTGCGGATCTCCTCGATGAGGCCCTTCATGCGGCTTTCAAACTGGCCGCGGAACTGGGTGCCCGCCACCAGAGAGGTCAGATCCAGCAGATAGACCTCCTTATCCTGCAGCTTATAGGGCACGTCGTCCTTGGAGATGCGGATGGCCAGACCCTCGGCGATGGCAGTCTTGCCCACGCCGGGCTCGCCGATCAGGCAGGGGTTGTTTTTCTGGCGGCGGTTCAGGATCTGGATGACCCGCTGGATCTCCTCATCCCGGCCGATCACACCGTCCAACTGGCCGCTCCGGGCCCGGTTGGTCAGGTTGATGCAGTAATTGTCAAGGAACTTCTTTTTGCCGTTCTTCGGCTTCTCCCGACGACCGCCCTTGGCGGTGCCGGAGGGATTCTCCTCTCGCGGCGCATTGGCGGCATTCTGATTGTTGGCGCCGAACAGGCGGTTCAGGAACGGGAATGTGGCGGTCTTGCCCTCGTCCTCCTCGCCGTCGTCCTCCCCCTCCTCCGGGTTCTGGGGGATCAGGCCCTCCAACCCCTCGGCATTCTGAAAGACGTTCATCATCTCGTCGGTCAGGTTGTCCAGATCCTCGTCGGTAATGCCCATGCGCTTCATCATGTCGTCTACGGGCTGTACGCCCATCTCACGGGCGCATTTCAAGCACAGGCCCTCATTCTTGGTCACGCCGTTTTCGATCCGGCTGATAAAAATGACGGCCAGATTCTTCTTGCATTTAGAGCAGAGTGTTGGCTGCATATCGGTAAACTCCCTTCGGGAAAAAATATCATATTACAATACAATAAATATTATTGCAGAAAAATATGAATAAATCATGTTCGAATGAAAACTTTTAGTAAACTGGGCCGAGAGAGGCCAGCCACCGCACCAGGATCGTGGCATCCACCATGCTGCGCGGCAGCACATTACACCAGAGCAGGATGCTGACGACGACCGCGATCAGCAGTCCGCCCTTGAGCACACCCAGTGCCGCACCGCCCAGATGATTCAGAAAGTGCAGTCCCGGTACCTCATCCAGCAGATCCAGCAGCCAGACCAGCAGACGGCACACCAGCTTGAACATGATCAATCCGGCGGCAAACAGCAGCAGCCAGCCCACCACCAGAGCCGCCTGACGGGCAATGGCTGGGGCCAGCGCCTCGGCCAGAGAGTCCCCCGCCTGGCTGAGCAGACCCTGAACGCCGGGGATCAGCCCCAGCAGGCCGCTCAGGCTGTCAGATGCGGCGGCGCTGGATACGCCGTCGCTCATGGCCTGCGCCAGCTTTTCCGACACAGTCGGCAGCAGCTTTGGCGTGAGCCAGTCCACCAACAGGGGCGCACAGCGGTCCGCGATCAGCTTTGCCCCCCAGAGAGAGAGCAGCCACGTCAGCAGTCCGGAGAGGGTGCGGAACATCCCCCGGATCGCACCGACCACCAGAAACAGTAACAAGATCGCCGCACAGAGCAGGTCGGGTAATAATTGCTGTAAGGTCAAAAGATCACGCCTCGCTTTTCCCCGGTTTATTCGGGTGCATAGAGGTCAGCGCCTCCGTTGGAGACGACCAGCACAGAGCCGTCGTCCCGCTGAAGCACCTTGCGCCCCCCCCAGTCATTGTCCACCTGGGCATAAACGGTCATATCGGAGCGGTAGATGGTCAGCTGGTTTGCAGTCAGCACGGAGAAGTAGCTCCCGGCGGCGGAAAGATCCAGCACCTCGTCATTCTGGCTGATCGCACTGCCGCTGCCTTCCGTTGTCAGCAGTTCCACCGTTCCGCTGCCGCCATTCTGATACTTACTGCAGTACAGCACGGCAAAGCCGCTGCCACCCAGAGAAAAGTCCTGCAGAATGTGGGTCTGGTCGGTGTTGCTGTTGGTCAAAGTGCCCTTTTCCACATAGTAGGCCCCGTACTCACCCACAGCCCAGAGGCCGTTCTTCTCCCACTTGAGGTCCAGCAGTACGTCACTGCCCAGCGCACAGCGGTAAAGTTCCTCGCCGTTTGACACGTTATAGAAGATGAGCACGGAGTCGAAACCGGAGGTATCCTCGCCCACGGAGACTGCAGCCAGGGTCTTGCCGTCCAACGACAGTGCTGCATCCGAAATAAAGGAGCTGGAGACATTCTCAGTCACCACAGGCTGGAAACTGGAATCATAGACCGTGACTGCCGCCTTGTAGCCGGTGGCCCGCTCCACAACGGTGAGAGAACCGTTTTCACTGACCCGGGCACTCAGAATAGCCCCCGCCTTGGCCGGCGTGTAGGTGTGCACGATCTGCTCGTCCCGAATAAGATAGAGTTTTGAGCCGCCCGCATCATAGACCGCCGCATAATGTCCGGCCACAGACACCACGGGTTTTGTAAAGTTGATGGACTCATTGATCTCCTGCTTTCCGCTGCGGGCAAACAGCTGCAGATCGGTCTGACTGCACACCAGAATACCGCCCTGAAATGCGGCCGCGCAGGAGGAGGTGTCCCCCTTCAGCGGGTAGCTGTCCGCCTGCGTCTCGCCGTTCACCAGATTGGACAGGGATCGTCGGACGGAATCAATACTGATCGTATCCCGGTGCACCACCACATAGACCGCGCCCACCACCAGAATAATGGTGATGAGCAGGGCAATGATCCGGCCCACCCAGCGTCTCAGTCTGGTGTGCCTGCGCTTTTTCTTAGGCGGCTGTTCCAGCTCGGCCGTCTCTTCCAGTTCAGTTTCATGTTTGGATTCAGCCATAATTTATTATCCTCAATGCTTATTCAGCGGAATGGGGCCGGCCGGATCTGTATCCAGTCCCACCGGCTCGTTGTACCACAGCTTTGTCATGTAAAGTCCGCCGGGGGGCACCGTCGGCCCGGCCTCGGTACGGTTGCCCCGCTCCAGAATGTCGCTGATGCCGTCCGGGGTCAGCTTGCCCTCGGCGGCATAGAGCACTGTGCCGGTCATCGCCCGCACCATATTATACAAAAAGCCGTTGGCGCATACCTTCAGTTCGATCAGGTCGCCGTGGCGGGCCACGTCGAAATAGTGCACTGTGCGCACCGTGGACTTCACATTGGTGCCCACCGCCCGGACGGCGGCAAAGTCATGGGTGCCCACAAAGCGGGAGGCTGCATCCGCCATAACGCTCTCGTCCAGATGCTTCGGATAGAAGTAAGCTCTGTCCACATAGAAAGCGTTGCGGATGCGGGAATTATAGACCCGATAAGTGTACTCCTTCTTGATGCAGGAGCCGATGGCGTTGAAGCCCTCGCCGACCTCCTTTGCGCTCACCACCACGATGTCCTCCGGAAGGCGGGTATTCACCGCCAGCGGCAGACGCTCCACCGGGATCGTGGAGGTGGTGCGGAAGTTGGCAATATAGGTCTCCGCGTGAACGCCGGCGTCCGTGCGGCCCGCGCCGGTGCACTTCACCGGGTGGCACACCACCGTGGCCAGCGCATCCTGGAGAGTCTCCTGCACGGTGGCCCCGTTTTTCTGGATCTGCCAGCCGTGGTAGGCAGTGCCCACATACATCAATTTTAACGCAATGTTTCGCATAAAAACCTCAATTAAAAGCCAAAATGGCGCAGGACCAGCACGCTGGCCAGCACCACTGCGCCCAGCACCAGCGCCGCGCCGTCCCGGAAGGCAAAGGTCAGCTTCTTCATCCGGGTGCGGCCACTGTCGCCGTGATAGCAGCGGCATTCCATCGCGGTGGCCAGCTCGTCAGCTCGGCGGAAGGCGGAGACAAAGAGGGGTACCAGCAGGGGCACCAGTGCCTTGGCCTTCTGCACCAGATTGCCGGATTCGAAGTCGGCGCCCCTGGCCTTCTGGGCAGCCATGATCTTATCCGTCTCCTCGATGAGGGTCGGGATAAAGCGCAGTGCAATGCTCATCAGCATAGCCAGCTCATGCACGGGCAGGTGGAGCTTTTTGAGCGGCCCCAGCAGACTTTCGATGCCGTCGGTCAGCTGGATAGGCGATGTGGTATAGGTGAGCAGGAAGGTGCCGGAGATCAGCATCAGGATCCGCAGCACCATCATAACGGCCATCTGTATGCCGCCGGTGTAAATGCTGAGCTTCCAGAAGTGCACCAGCAGAGTGCCGTTGGTGTTATAGAACAGGTTCAGAATGGCGGTCAGGGTGATGATGATAATGACCGGCTTCATTCCACGGAACAGGGCCTTGAAGCCCACGCCGGAGAGCAGGATACAGGTGACGAGCACCGCCATCATCAGGGCATAGCTGGCCACAAACTTGGCGGAAAACAGCGCCACGATATAAACAACCGTCAGGATGAGCTTCGTGCGCGGATCCAGCCGGTGGACGATGCTCTCGCCGGGGAAATACTGTCCAAGGGTGATGTCTTTCAGCATGGCGCACCGCCTCCCTTCCCGCGCAGAGCCAGGATAGAGCGCACTGCGTCCTCCATGGTATAGACCGCCGGATCCACCGGCACGCCCAGACGGTTCAGCGCCTGAGCGATCTGCGTGACCTGCGGCACATTCAGGCCGATCCGGCGCAGTTCATCCCCGTGGACGAATACCTCGCCGGGCGTGCCCTCAAAGGGAAGCTTACCATCGTTGACTACATAGAGCCGGTCCACAATGCGGGCGACTTCGTCCATAGAGTGGGAGACCAGAATGATCGTGGTGCCCCGGGTCTTGTTGATCGTGTGGATTGTCTCCAGAATGGCATCCCGGCCCCGGGGATCCAAGCCAGCGGTGGGCTCATCAAGGATCAGCACTTTAGGCTCCATGGCCAGCACACCGGCGATGGCCACCCGGCGCTTCTGTCCTCCTGACAGTTCAAAGGGAGATTTCTGGAGCACTTCTTCCGACAGATTCACCGCATCAGCGGCGGCATGGATCCGCCGGTCGATCTCCGCCGCATCCAGCTTCATATTGGTCGGGCCGAAGGCAATGTCCTTGTAGACCGTCTCCTCAAAGAGCTGGTACTCCGGGTACTGGAACACCAGCCCCACCTGAAAGCGGATCCCCCGGATCTTCTTTGGCTCCGCCCAGATATTTTTCCCCTGAAAGAGGATCTGGCCGGAGGTGGGTTTTAAAAGGCCGTTCAAATGCTGGATCAGGGTGGATTTGCCCGAGCCGGTGTGGCCGATGATGCCCACGACCTCTCCGGGAAGGGCATAAAAATCCACTGCATCCAGCGCCTTATGTTCAAAGGGCGTCCCCGCACTGTAGGTGTGGGTCAGCTTCTGGGTTTCAATGATCGGTTCCAATGGGTTCTCCAATCTCGTCTGATGGTTACTTCAATGCCTTGGCAATGGCTTCAGCGCACTCGTCAACAGAGAGGGCATCCAGCGGCACATTGAGTCCCGCCTGCCGCAGCTCATAGAGCAAGCCGACTGTCTCCGGCACGGTAAGGCCCACACTGCGCAGGCCCTCCACATCCTGAAAGACCACCCTGGGCGCACCGTCGGCGATGACCTGGCCGTGATCCATCACGATCAGCCGGTCTGCCCGGGCGGCTTCATCCATATGATGGGTGATGAGCACCACAGTGACACCGAACTCCCGGTTCAGCTTCTGTATGGTGTCGATGACCTCTTCCCTGCCGATGGGATCCAGCATGGCGGTGGGCTCGTCCAGCACGATGCACCGTGGCCGCATGGCTATGACGCCAGCGATGGCCACCCGCTGCTTCTGACCTCCGGAGAGCAGATGAGGGGCGTACTGGGCGTAGTCGGACATATCTACTGCCGCCAGCGCCTCATCCACCCGGCGGCGGATCTCCGCGGGCTCCACGCCCAGATTCTCCGGGGCAAAGGCCACATCCTCCTCCACAATGGAGGCCACGATCTGGTTATCCGGGTTCTGGAACACCATGCCGACCGTGCGGCGGATATCCAGCGTCCGATCCTCATCGGTGGTATCCATGCCGTCCACATACACCTTGCCGCCGCTGGGCAGAAGGATGGCATTAAAATGCTTGGCGAGGGTGGACTTACCGCAGCCATTGTGGCCCAGCACCGCTACAAAGCTCCCGGCTTCGATGTCCAGTGTGACACCGTTCAGCACCAGCGGAGCCACACCCTCTGCACCGGTATAGGCGAAGCTGACGTTTTCCGTTTTGATGATCTGCTCTGCCATTTATCTGCGTCCTCTTCCGCCCTTACCGGCCATCCAGCGGCCGGTGGCGCCGCAGGGCAGTGCCAGTCCGCTGGCCGTCACAGGAAGGCCCAGCTCCTGGCATTCGGTATGTCCGCCGTACTTCTGGGTCACCAGCGTATCCAGCAGGTAGCCCAGCACAGAAGGGGCCAGTCCAGTCGTATAGGAATTGATGATGATGAACAGGGGCTGATCGCTCAGCACCTTGACCACCAGCTCCAGGAAGGGATAGAGATTCTCCTCCAGCTTCCACACCTCGCCGGAGGGGCCGCGGCCATAGGAGGGCGGATCCATGATAAGAGCGTCATAGCGGCGGCCACGACGGATCTCCCGCTCCACAAATTTGGCGCAGTCGTCCACGATCCAGCGCACCGGGGCGTCACTCAGGTGGGACAGGCGGGCGTTCTCCTTTGCCCAGGCAACCATGCCCTTAGCCGCATCCACATGACACACCTTGGCCCCTGCCGCCGCGCAGGCGACTGTCGCGCCGCCGGTGTAGGCGAACAGGTTCAGCACATTGATCTCCCGCCCGGCGTTGGCGATCTGCTCCTGGGCAAAGTCCCAGTTGGCCGCCTGCTCCGGGAAGAGGCCGGTGTGTTTGAAGTTCATGGGGCCGACCTGAAAGGTCAGGCTGCCATAGCGGACCGTCCAGTGCTGGGGCAGGCCGCGCTTGTCCCAGTGGCCGCCGCCGGTGCTGGAGCGGCTGTAACGGCCGTCGTTCACCTTCCACTCCCGCAGCGTGCGCGGGGTGTTCCAGATGGCCTGCGGATCAGGGCGCACCAGGATCTTATCGCCCCAGCGCTCCAGCTTTTCGCCGCGTCCGCAGTCCAGAAGTTCATAATCTTTCCAATTGTTTGCAAGCCACATAGCTACACTACTCCACTATTTATTGACATAATCCTGTATATCTTACCATCTCACTGCCCGCCCGTCAATGCGGCCGGCGCAAAAAAGCCGGCGCACCCTGAAAAAGGGCGCGCCAGCGCATCATTTTTTCGGTTTTTCGTCCTCGGTAATGTGCACCTCAGGCACAGCCACATTGTCCAGCTGGACGGTAACGTGTTCAGGGTGGGCATCAGAGGATGCATTTTCCGATGCGGACTCATCCACCGTACCGGTATGGATCTCGGGAAAGGCCAGGTTCTCACTGTCAAAGCTGAGGTGAAATCTGTGCTTTTTCGGCTTCTTCGGCTTCATATCAAGCGCTCCTTTTCTCGTCAAAACAGATTGATGAAAAATGTGATACAGAGACTGTTCAAAAAATCGGCAAACATACTGCCCACAATGGGCACCAGCAGATAGGCCTTGACGGATGGGACATAGCGCTCCACCAACGCCTGCATATTGGCCATGGCGTTGGGCGTCGCACCCATGCCAAAACCGCAGGTACCCGCACTCAGGACAGCCGCATCATAGTCCCGGCCCATAACATTATACACCACAAAGTAGGAAAATGCAGCCATCAAAAGCACCTGACCCACCATCAGAACAATGAGGGGCAGTGCCAGCGAGGCCAGCTACCACAATTTCAATGTGATCATGGCGATGCCGAGGAACAGGGACAGGCAGATGCCGCCGATGTCGTTGATCTCGCCCATATGGATGGTGAACAAACCGGAGTATTCGCTGATATTGCGCATGAATGCGGCTACGATCATGGCACCGATATACACTGGAAAGGTCATACCGGTCAGCGACAGCGCCCAGGACACCAGCGTGCCCAGGCCCATGGCAATGGCGATCTGATAGGCCGCGGGAGCGTAAATACTGACGCTGCGGCGGCGCTTCTTCTCCTCTTCCACCAGCACGGACTCATCCTCAGAGACAGCAGTCTTGAGCAGATCGTGCTTCAGGATCAGCCGGCGACCGAGAGGGCCGCCCATCAGGGAACCGGCGATCAAACCAAAGGTCGCCGCCGCTGTACACAGCGTTTGGGCACCGCTGACGCCCAGATCCTCCAGCACCGGGCCGAAGGCTCCGGCAGTGCCATGTCCGCCCACTATGGGGATGGAGCCGGTACAGAGGCCCAGCAGAGGGTTGAGTCCCATCAGCTTGGCCAGTCCTACCGAGGCCAGATTCTGCATGACGATCAGGGAGATGCCGCACATGAGAAAGATCAGCAGACTCAGGCCGCCGCTCTTGAGCACCTGCAGGTTGGCCTGAAAACCGACGGAAGTGAAAAACATGACCATGCAGACCGTCTTGAGCGTCTCGTCAAAATTAAATTCCACAATGCCCAGCGCGTAGAGCACACAGGACAGGACGGCGAACACAAGGCCGCCCACCACCGGGGCGGGGATGCAGAACTTCTCCAGCACATGGATCTTCTTTTTCATAAACGCACCCAGAAACAGTACGGCGACCGCCAGCGCCAGCGTCTGGTACATATCCAGCGAAATGATCTTCATACCTTACGCCCCATCCCCTGTGTCAATATTCCGGGCGGCATAGAACTGCTCCGCCCCTGAGTGGAAGGCGATCGGAATATTCTGCGCGGCAAACTCCAGATCAGGCCGGGCATTGGCCCCGGTGCTGTACTGCATCTGGTCGGCGTTGTCAAAGAGCGTCTCCAGCAGGTTGGACACCGTGGCGGCGGGCAGCTCATCACTGGCCACCAGGACGGCCTTGACCCCCACCGTTGTCACGTCCTCATCCTGTCCCTGATAGGTGCCCGCCGGGATCACGCAGCGGGTATAGCAGGGATAGAGCCGCATGAGGCCCTCGATGGACTGCTCGTCCAGCGAGATCACGCGGATGTCACACTCCCGGGCCAGTTCAGCCACTGCGGTGGTAGGGGCACTGGCCGTACAGAAAAAGGCATCCAATTCACCGTTTTTCAGTGCAGCGGCAGAGTCCGTAAAGGAGAGGTAGTTGGCTTCGACCAGTTCCGGCGTCAAGCTGCCGCTGCGCAGGATCTCTTCTGCATTGCGTACCACGCCGGAGTCCTCTTCGCCCAGAGACACCCGTTTTCCATAAAGATCACTGACGGAATAAATGTCGGAGTCCGCCGCGACTACCAGCTGGCACTCTTCCATAAAAAGTCCTGCCACGGCACTGTATCCCTTCAGCGGCTGGCCGGCAAACACGCCGTCACCGTTGGCGGCATCCAGCAGGGTGTCGCTCTGGGCAATGCCCAGCTGGAGAAAGTTTTCACTCAGCAGACGCAGATTGGCGGCACTGCCTGTCGTTGCCTTCACATCCACGCGCAGTTTGTCGGACTGGTCCTCCAAAAGCTGGCCCAGCGCATTGGCGTAGGCATAATAATTGCCGCCGGTGCCGCCAGAGCCAAAGCGCAGCTCCGAGCGGCGGCTGCCGCAGCCGGCGCAGAGAGCAAGGCAGAGCGCGGCCAGCACCATTGCGGCGATCCATTTCCATTTCTTCACAGGGGTTCACTCTTTCTTTCTAAAAATAATCCAATTTATTATGGTTCTATTTTGCAGGATTCGCAACTAAAAAATGCAGATCCGGGTGGACACCCGGATCTGCATCCATAGGGTTCAACAGGGCAGGACAGCCAGTGCATCAGCAAGCTCCAGATCGGCAAAGAGCAGTCCGTCCGGCTGCCAGAACGAAAAAACGACGGTCAATATTGCGAACACACCCACACCAAACAGAAGCGGGCTTTTCCAGCGCGGCGGCACCGGGACCCAGAGCGCCGTCAGGAAACCCAGCCCCAGAATGATCACAAACGCAGCGATGTCCACCGGCAGACTCATCTGCTCCATGCGGATATGATAGACCCAGCCAAAGAGGAGCAGCAGGCCCTGTGCGACCAGCAGGCCCAGATACCAGCCCCCGCGCTTTTCTTTGTCTTTTCTTGTATAGACGAGCAGTGCCGTCAGCATGGGCCAGAAGATCAGCTTGCCGTGCTCCCACACGCTCTCCCGCACCGGCGAGAGCATGGCAAACAGCACATTGGGCGACCAGTCATATAAAAAGTGTACTCCCGTGCCCACCAGCGCCGTCAAAACAAAATAGATCAGCGGCCGTATCGTTTCCCGTTTCATGTTGTGCGCTCCTTCCCATAGCCTTCTTAGGACATGATATGGCGCACACAGCTAGTTTATACAACAAGTGATAAAATTTCCAGTGGCTATAAGGACTGTCACTGCTCAGACCGCTTCTATCCGAGCATAAATCAAGAGCACCGCAGACAAATTATCTGCGGTGCCCTTAATTGGTCTTATGATTCTGCCGTCTCCTGAACAGGAGCGGCAACGCTCTCAATGGTGGTATGTCCGGCGGACTTGGCATACTGT
>ERZ808240.5209-NODE-5209-length-10766-cov-3.340678_pt1 | contig 10766 bp, 18 predicted proteins | sample MGYA00521084_ERZ808240 | MGnify/ENA primary metagenome ERZ808240 (study PRJEB31516, sample SAMN03275571) | gut metagenome | biome: mammalia-associated habitat; material: feces | host: Papio cynocephalus | place: Kenya | collected 2012-08-06 ... | reverse complement strand
TGTATTGCTCTGCCATATATCCTCCTTATTCCTTTACATTTATTTGTTCCATAGATACTCTAGCTGTTCTTCCTCTGCTATCTCCTCTATCAAAGCTTTCTCTTTCGATAAAAACAAATTCTTTTGTCTTTTTATCAACAGCTATGTATAATCCAGTTTGTTCTAATAATCCTTTTAGTACTGTGCATATCATTGCAACACTACTTTCCATTTCTTCTTTATTCATGTTTCCTCCCAAGATTTAATTATTTATTATTTTTAATACCAAACTATGTATTTCTCCCCAAGCTATTTTTTCTGGTAATTTATATTTGTATTTATTTGCTATATCTTTATAGCCACAGAAATATAGTGTTTTATAAATATTTTCATCTCCAGTAATCATTTTTCCCATGTGTTTAGATCTACAATATTTTTTCCATGTATCATCTGTACAATTTTGTGAGAAAAAATACCATAATTCATGTATAAAACATCTATGTTTACCAGCTACATAAGTAAGTGATAGAGCCATACATAATGATTTATTATCCATAAGCATAGGTTTTATTTCTTGTTTAAATTGCTTTCTAATATCTTTATATTTTCTCTTTGCTATACTTCTTGCCATACCTTCACCTCCTAATACTTAATTCCTATGAAATCTAATACTTCACCTAACTTTAATTTGTTAATGCAATAGTTATATTGCTTTGTATGTGTTTTCTTCATTCTTTCAAATCTGTTAGGTGATTTTTCTAGATGAGAGCCTATTACACAGAACATGCATCCAGTTCTATGTTCTCCTGTAAGTTCTAGTTCGGAGTAATTTTTATTATCTATTGTTATTTGCCCTTCTATTTGCCCTTTTTCTTTGATTTCTCCATATATAGAGCAAATTTTTAAGTTATTTTGTTTTATATATTGCAAAATATCCTGTTCCGTCCAAAATCCTAATGGTTTACAAACTCCTTTTTTAAAGTTATTACATCCTGTTTTTAAATAAGCTTCTTGTCTTATTCCACCTTCGTCAGCTAGTATTCCTGTTATCGGTTTTTTACCAGTTATTCTTTCAAACTCCTTAAAAGGTTTCTTTTTAAGTTCATCACAACATTGGTCACTTATCTTAAAAGGTGCATATAATAAAAATTCCCATTTACCTTTATTGAATTTGCTTCCTTCTTCTAATCCTTTTATCTGTCTAACTCTTAAAGTGTCTTTACCTTCTTTTATATTTTTTCTTGCTAGTCTAACTGTATTAGAAACACTCTTCGAAATAACTGGATAACCATATTCGGATATAACTTGTTTAAAAGTTTTTTTAGGTTTTAAAATTGTTACGTTATCAAATTCTTTTACAAATTTAACTATTTCAGGATATTCTAATCCTGTATTACAAAATACTGCTTCTACTTCAGGATACATACTTCTTACTATATCTAATAAAACTGTACTATCTTTTCCACCACTAAAACTTATATAAATTTCTCCGTTATAATGATCATAAAATTCTTTTATTCTTTGTTTTGTCTTTTCTACTTTTATCCATAAAGGATAATTTTGCATTAATTTAAGCTCATTTATATCCATCAATACCACCTATTTCAACCAAATTGCTAAAGTTGAAACAGGATAAAACTATCTTCCTATACACCCTTACATATTTTGCACAGTATAGTTTCACATTTCTGCTTTCAGTGTGTTTTTTACGTTTTTAACTGATATTCTTTTGTTCACTCCTAAAATACTTAGCTAGATATTTTAAGAACTATAACAACCTCTCATAGAGGAATAGTATTGATGTTATTCTTTTTCTATTTATATACACTTGCTGTATAAACTACATCAAGAATTTTTACGTTTGATATAGCTCTATAAGGTTTTTCCTTATTAAATTCGTTTATATAATCTAAAAATCTAAATTTTGCATCTGTTTCGTCTGATGCTATTAGATATTTATAGTTTTCTTTTTTATTACCTCTTGCTGTTTTATAAGAGTATGTGACTTTGTATATAGGAAACTTCATTTCACAATCTATAAATTTTAAGAGTATATCTTGTTTTAACTTTTTTTCAAAACTTTCATCTAATCCTATATCAAATTTATCTTTTTTATTTATTTTCATAGACTTTCACCTCTATATAAAACATAACTGGTCACTAACTGTTAGCATTTCTCTTTGTGCTTTTTCATAGAATTTTTTATCTACTTCAAACCCGTATGCACTTCTGTTGATTTCTCTAGCTACTTTTAGTGTTATCCCACTTCCTGCCACTGGATCTATAACTACATCACCTTCATCAGTAAATAATTGAATTAATCTTTTTATTACCTTAGAAGGCTTTTGAGTTGGATGTATTTTAGGATATTCTTTTCCGTCTCTTTCCCACTTCATCCAGTTAAAAACCATTTCTTTATTGTTGTTAAACTTAGGTAACTTATCCCTGTAAAGCACAACTGCAAATTCAGTTGCTCCTACTATTCTCATATTGGCTTTTAAAACTTGTGGTGAGTAATTTTTTATAAAGAATAATGGATAACTATTTTTAAATCCATATTTCTTTCCGTAACTTATCACAGTTTGTATTTGGTCGAAAGCACAAAATACAATCATTGCAGGTGCTTTACCTTTTTCTTTTGGCTCTTTTATAAGCAGTTTATTACAAAAGTGAAAATATTCAGCTATGTTGAAATTGTTATCTGTATTAAAAAACATCTTTCCAGCTTTCTTACTTTCTCCGTTTTTATTATCTCCACCTACATACCATTCTGGATTACTTCCGTATGCATTTACTCCTACGTTATATGGAATATCAGCTATTACCAATTGTGCTTTTGGTATTCCATATCTTTTGTAGTTTTGAAAGTTATCATTTATTAATTGTGTCTTTATCATATTCCCTCCTAAAAAAATGTCAGTTGTTCATAATCAACTTGTTTTATTTCTTCTTTTTCAAATTCTTCTACTGGATCCTTCCAACTAATTCGACCGCATGTATAACCACATTTATTAAGATTGTCACAGCCTTTGCAACATTGATTCTTACAAATTCTATTTAAATCAAGTTCTTCGTTGTTTTCTATTTGTTCCAGCAGCATTAACTCTTTTACTGTATCCATTCTCTCACAGCCAAATGGTGTCATGTTTTCACATTCAAATTCCATTTTATTCACTCTTTCTGATAAATCCTAAGCCTTCTATTGCATCTCTATAAAGATATAATCTATTTTCCATGCTTTGACCTTTTTCCTTTGCTATTTTTATCAAGTCGGTTATATCTTTAAGTTCATATGTCATGTTACTGATTATAGATTCTAATTCTTCTACTGTATTGTATGTTCCAGTAACTGAACTAACATTTTCTATTAGTTCTTCCAGTAAATCAATCATTTTTTCATGTATATCACAGATTGTATGATTTTTATACTCATTTTCCATGTTTATATCCCCTTAGTTTATTTTTCCTCATAAAAAGTTATATTTTTTAATACTATGTCGAATGTTCCATTTTCGTTTTTTCTAAAGCTGTATTTCATTGGATCTTCAAAATCTGTTAACTTTCCTTTTATACTAAAACCAGTATCAGTTTTTATATTTCTGTTTTTAAGTTTCTTTTCAATCCATTTCTTGTCTATTTCAAAGTTTTCAGTTAAGCCTCTATCCTCCATATGTTCATTAAAGCTTTCTTGTAATTCTTTATCTTGAATACTATTTTCAGCAAATTTTTTAACATCTACAGTTTCTTTTTCTTTTAAAGTATAATTAAGCATACTTCTTATATCTTCGGCCATTTTCATATCTTCTGATATTGCATTTGTTATCCAGTTATCTGCAGTTTTCTTAAATACTTTTGTTTTATATTTATCATCTTCTATCTTTTCAGCATTTAGAAACTCTGTTAAAAATTTAGTTTCTAGTTGGTCCTTTTCTGCATCTTTGTCTAATAATCTAAAGTGATAATAATCATTCACTCCGTTAGTTCCAACTATTACACATTGCTTTTGTCGGCCTGTTTCAGGTATACCTATCTCATTTGATGCGATTTGTATGTTAAATTTATCTTCTACATATTCTATTGAATGAGTATAAAGTTTTTTATAATCAAGTTTTATAATTGCTACATTTTTTTCATCTTTAACACTGTATAAACATATTGCTAAATCACAAGAATCTATTTCATTATTTCGTTGCATTACTTCAAATAAATATGCTGCTATCTCTTTTGAGTTTTGTAAGAATGTCTTTTCATCGTAAATTATTTGTTCACAACAATTTTTTACAATATTATTGTTGTAATCTTTGAATTTTGCTTTTCTTAGATCATCATCTTTTAAAACTCTAGTTATTATCTTTTGGAAAAACTTATCTACTTCTAAACTATTTTTACATTCATAGTCATTTAATATTGGAGCATCACTATTTGTATCTAGTACATGTATTATTGATTTATGTATTATCATTTTTCTTCCCCTTTCAATGCATCTTGGCCAAATAAAGCTACCGCCATTTTTTCGATTATTTTCTTTTTAATGTAATGTACATTTGCTATTGTACAATCAAACTCCTCGGCAATATCTTTAAGAGTTTTTTCTTCTAAGTAAATATATTTAAATATCTTTCTTTGCTTTTCACTCATGCTTTTAAACACTTCTGATATTACTTTCCTATTTCTCTTATGTTCAAATATATCTCCCTCAACTTTTGCAATTAAATCATCTATTCTTATAACTTCATTTTCTATAGGTCTATTAATTGCATGAGTTGGAGAAGATTTAACCATATCATTACAAACTGCCTTTATCGCCCCCCTATCTCCGTCCTTTATCTTTTTTATATGTTCTTCCTTTTGCTGTATATAGATAGTTATAAATTTCATGTTTTTTAAAATCATTTCTGTTTCTTCCATAACATCTTTATTCAAACATTCCACCTCATTATTTTAATTTTGTAGATAAAATAATTTTATTGAATGTTTATAGCATTTTCTTGAACTCCCAACCTCTTTCGATTAACTTTGCTATATGTTTTATTCGACCTTCTTCTAAGAGATTAATTAACCCCATTTTGTCTAAAAGCCCTAAAGATGCTTGAATCATATCAAAGAATTCTTCGATTATATGTTCTTTTTCTTCATTTGTTCCACTTTCTGCTTCGAATTTTGCTACCGCTCCAATAAATTCAGCTTGTTCTTCTGTTACTTTCATCATTTGTTCTATAGTAGAAAGATGATTTTCAGCTAAAAGAGGCATTATATATTTGTTGTATTCTATTTTTTTGTACTCTTCTTTATAACACTCATCGCATATTCCAAAGAAGTCTCCAACAGTTTGAGGATCTTCGTATTCTCTATTGCATTCTTTGCACTTCTTCATAATCAACCTCCCAGTCTAAAAAGTAATTTAAACAATCTTTGCAACTTTTAAATTTTGTACAATTTTTTATATAAAAATCACTTTTACATAAATCTATTTGTATTAAATCAGTTATAACATCACAAGAGCTTTTTAAGTTTTCAACTAAATATTTAAATACCTGGTCTTTATCACTCTCTATTCTGCCTTTACTCATAAGAGCTACATATTGAAAAACTTTCACTTTATCACCCCTTATAATTCTCTAACTCCAGCATATTGAACTTCTTTCGTCTCTAACTCTTTTAAATATGCATCTAATTCATTTGGATTAAGTTTATAAACCTTAATTGTATTTCCATTAGTTTTTTTTAATTCTTGTACTTTTGGTACAAATGCATTTTTAATATTTTTACTTGTTCTTAAGCATCCACAACTTTTTACTTTCTTTTTAAGTAAACTGGATCTAACTACTAATTTTTTATTTCCACACTCACATTTACATAAGTAATAATCGTATTTTATTTTTCCTCTATTTCTTTTCCCAGCATACTCTACAACTGTAAGCTTTCCTATTTTCTTTCCTACTAAATCTTGTTTGTCAACTTTTCCAAAAGGTCTTCCCATTATATTAACCTCCTTCAAGATTTTACTATTCTTTATTTTCTATTTTCTTTATATATTTTTTTACAAAGGAAACAGGTCTGTTTATGTTGTAAGCTATTTCTAATGCGCTATAACCTTTTTTATACAATCTTTTTAACTTTCTTATTTCTAAATCAGTTGCTCTTTTTGCTCCCATATTCATCACCTTTTCATAGCCCTAGGAGGACTAAAACCTCCCAGGATATTTATTAGTTAAATTTCTTCCTTTAAAGGTATAATTCTTATTTCTTTTAGAATTGAATCATACTCTACTGTCAGAAGAGTTTCTCTATTTATGTGTAACAATCTTCCTAATTCATCTATCTTTCTTATATTTCCTACTCTTTTTTTCATAATTACTCCTTGTTTTTTAATAACTCTGCAAGCTTTTCTATTGCACCTTTAAAAGCTTCTTCTATGTTTGTTTCTTCTGTTTCAGTATGTGATTTGATTTTTATATCTTTACTTCTTAGTTGTATTATTTTTTCTATTGATGTAGTTAAGATGTTTAATAATTTTGTTTCACTTATATCACATTCATCTGCCATTCCTTTTAGAACTCCATAGTTTAAATATGCTAGTTCAGTTGTCTTCACCTTTTATGTTTACCTCTACTTTTCCATTATTTACAATTGCTTTTATCATCTTTTACCCCCTAAAATATAATTTCTGTGCTTTTTTCTGCTATTAAAACAGGTATTCCAGTAGATTCTTCTACCTTTTCTTTCATTATTTGACTGTCTCCATGTTTGTCACTTAAATGTAATAACATCAAATTTTTTGTCTTGCTTAAATCACTAGCCTTTAGAAAGTCAATTACATTTTCAAGTTCAAAATGTGATTCTTTTATACGAGCACTTAAACTTGTTTCTATGCAATATTCTTCTAAATTTTCTTTGATATAGTTACATTCAACCAAGATACTGTTTACATTCTTGAAGTTGTATTCACAGTAGCAAGTATCAGTTATAAATAATAAAGTTCCTATATCCTGATGTTTTATAAGAAATCCTAAAGGTTCTTCTGCATCATGAATAACATCAAACGGTAAAATAGTAAAATTTCCTATTTGTTGCCTTTTGTTAGCTTTTACTATTTTAGTCCTATAGTTTTTTATGTTTAACTTTTCAAAAGTCCCCTTAGCTGAATATACATCTATTCCATTTTCTGTTAAGTCTTTAATTGATTTAGAGTGATCTTTATGTTCATGAGTAACTAAACATCCAACCACTTTGTCAATTTTGTAATTAAGACCTTTTAAAATTTCTTTATATTTGATACCTGCTTCAATTATTAGAGTTTCATCAGGAGTAATAAGTAAATAACAATTACCCCTGCTCCCACTTGCTAAAACTTTTAAAACGGACAATCTTCTTCCTCTTGAGTTTCTTCTACAACTTCAGCATCTATCTTCGTATCTTCATTAATTATTTCTGCTTCCATTTGCTCCACTTCATCTATATCTATTGTTTTTTTATTAGCTTTTTCTGTTATTTCACTTTCAAAAGCTTCATTTTGGAATGTCACAACATCTTCATCATCTGAATAAGGACTTCTATTAAATGCACTTGCAAATAACTCACTATCATCTGATGTATTTATATATAATTTACAAGCTCTATTTATAACAGTTCTTTTAGCCATTTGATCTGGAAAATTTATATGTGAAGGACTTTTACCTTTTGTTGGTCCTTGCGCCCATGATGTTTTTATTTGTGCCATACTCATATATTCCGTATGTAAAACCCCTTCTTCTCCTATAACAACAGCAAATGCTCCTATTATCTTTGAGTTATCTATATTTTTTAAATCAGGTTTATAATCTATTACATTTATATTTCCATTTTTATACTCAAACTCAACTTCATCGCCTTCATAGATACAATAAGCTTTCACATCTTTTATATATTTACTTCTTTTCGCTGCAGCTATAGTTCCCATATAGCTTTTAGTTAGTTGGAGTTTATTTCCATGTGGTATAAAGTAGCATTGCTTTTTCGAAGGACTTAATCCTTGAATAATCATATCTAAAAGAGAATTTGCTATACTTACTTTTGTACAAGTTTCTAATACACATCTTTTATTTTTATCTTTTGTTTCTTGTAAGATTAGATAAGCTGATTTTAAAGCATTTTGTGCTGCATAATTCTCTGGTATTACTAATTCTTTACTTGCTTGTAACTCCTTTACCCTTTCTAAAACTTCGTCTGTAACAGTTTTAGGTTTTTCTGCAATATTTTGAGATTGTTTAATTATTTGATTTTTCAATACTCGTCACTCTCCTAATCTAATAAAACTCCTGTTGCAAGTAACAATATACGTTTAACTTTTTCTTTTCTTTGTTCTTCTGTCAGATAGTTATTTTTCTTAGTCAATCTATCTTGTTTATGTCTCTTAGCTTTTTCAAAATTAACCTTTCCTCTAACTGAAGATAATGTTCGCCCTAAATATTTTGCTATTTCTTCATCTGATATTAATTTATAATTTTCTTCTAAAAACTTTTCTTCTTCTATGCTCCATTTCATTATTTTCACCTATTCAATTATAGATATTGTCGGGTCTGTAGGTTGACCTGATTGTGCTTCTGTAGCAGGTTCATTCCAAACTACACAAGCTTTTAAGTTTTTCCATCGATATTCTTGTGACATGGTATTTGACCATCTATTACTTTCTATAAATTCTTCTTCCATTTGGTATATATCTGGAATTAATTCATATAAAATATCTTCAATATCACAACTATTACTAAACTCGTCTATTCTATTTTTAGCTTCTTGAATTTTCTCTTCAAAGAATTTTCTTTCTTCTTCTGTAGCAATTTCTATAGCATCTATTTTTATTTCTTTATCCTCTGTAACCATTAATTTAATTAACTGACCTTTAGTATCTGCTATTTTATTTACACATTCACTATTATCAATGAATATAGGTGCGACTAATTCGAAATACTCGGATAAAGTGTTTGTTATATCTATACCAGCATTTATTTGACCTGCAGTATTTGCATTAGAAAATGGTACTCCATTTATAGTTGCCTCACAGGTTTCTGCAATAGCTCCGTTAACTTGAGTAGAGAATAATTTAAAGCTTACGTTCTTAAAATGCTTATTTATATTTTTTTCTAAAAGTTCTACTCTCTTAGTAATAAACTTTTCATATAGCATTATAAGGCCTTCTTGTCTTGCTATTTCTACTCCGATTTGTTTTTCCTCTGCTTTTAGATCTTCTATCCTTTGATTTACTTTCTTGTTATTTTTAACCGCTCCTAATTGACTGTATAAACCTTTTAGTTGTGTATTAATTTCTCCTTTTTCAATTAGAAATTCTGATTTATCTGGATATGTATCATCTTCTTGTAAGTTTTCTAAAAGCTTGTTATTTTCTCTTTTAAGTTTTAATATTTTTTCTTTTGTTGCATCACTAGGCATATAAGAAATACCTTCTATTTGGCTTTCTAGTTGATTTATTTTCTCTTTCTTGATATTTATATTATTTTCTATCTCAGAAAGCTTTAAAGTATAATTTTCGATATCTTCTTGAATATCTTCTTGTTCTTTAACTTTTATTTTGCCTTTTTCTATTACATTTTCTTTTCTTCTAGCTTTATCAAGATTGAAGTTTTTCTCTAATTCTGCTTGTTTTTCTTCTATGTCTGATTCATCAAAAGGTCGTTTACAAGTAGGGCACTCTGTTTTTATACTACTAAAATCGACTTTTTCGGCTTGGATTTCACTAAATTCTTCTCTTAATTTAGCAGCTTCATTTTTTAGCATTTCAAACTTTCTAGTTAATCCATCTATTTTATATTCACATTCATTTTTCATTTGTTGTTGTGAATATAAATCTTTTTCTTCTTTTCTTCTTTCTTCTTCTAATATTCTTACTTTATTGTCATAATCTTTTCTGTCAGCTTGTCTTTCTTCTTCGATTAAGTTTTCATTTTCACTTATTTTTTTCATTACTTCATTTCTTTTAGCTAATAATTCTTTACTACTATTAGCTATATCGCTTATTTTTTTGTCTATATCTTTTAGCTTACTTTCTTTAAATGCTATTTCTTTTTCAACTTCTTTTACATCTAAATCAACTACTGTTTCCATTAATTCCTCAATTTTATAAGGTATTGATTTTTTATTTTCTCTTAACTTCTTAATGCTACCTTTTTTACTGTCTATTAGCTTTGATACATCTTCTTTTTCTAGATCTTGTTTTACTAATTTTAAATCTTTATCGGTTTTTACAACATCATCTACTGATATATCTCCTCCAGCAACTTCTAAGATGACTTTTCTTTGTTCTTTCCAACCTAAAGAAGGAAAATGGAAAGGGTTAGTTAATAATTTAAATGTTTCTTCGTCTGCTATTTCATTTATTTGCTTGTTATAATCTAATTTTTTAACTGGAACATCATCAATTTCATATTTTGTTGTATTTCCATCAAATACTTTTTCGCTTTCTCCTCTTCTAGAGATCCATTTTTCTTTATATTCTTTTGAAAGTTTTACTTCTAGTCCATCTACTTCTAAGATACCTGTTACATGAGGATTTAAACCTCTTATATATTCATTGTTTTCATCTAAAGGTTTTAACTCAAATTTGCTATCTCCTTTACTGTTTTTATCGAATAATAGCCACGTAAAAGCATCAAATATACTTGATTTTCCAGTTGCATTTTGGCCTGATATTGTTGTTATATCTTTGAAATTTATGTCTAATTTTGATATGCCTTTAAAATTATTTATTGATAGTTGTTTTAATTTTATATCTTTCAAATTTTCTCCCCCTATTT
>ERZ808240.5208-NODE-5208-length-10767-cov-2.990105_pt1 | contig 10767 bp, 7 predicted proteins | sample MGYA00521084_ERZ808240 | MGnify/ENA primary metagenome ERZ808240 (study PRJEB31516, sample SAMN03275571) | gut metagenome | biome: mammalia-associated habitat; material: feces | host: Papio cynocephalus | place: Kenya | collected 2012-08-06 ... | reverse complement strand
GGAGTAATCTTCACACTCTGTGGCTCTGATTTGGCATCGTCTGCATTGAATGTGCTGAACTGAACATCATGCTCATTCATATCGGCGTAGCCCTCTACGGTAAGGGTGTCAAGGTAGCGCGAGATACGCGACTCAACGGTGGCACCATTGCGCTGATAAGTGGCTACAATACCCTTGATATAGGGATCGTCGGGTAATTTGAATTTGAGCACAGCACCACCGGGGACAGACTTTACATCCACCAGCGTGGGTTGCTGCGGAGTGGGCAGACCACCACGCTGGTCAATTCGGTCTCCGTCGCTGCAGCCGATAAAGGCTGCAGCAGACAGGAGTAATATACTGAACGATAATAATACTTTCTTCATTTTCGTATAATTCTTAATTATGATTTACCAACCAGTATTCTGTATCAAGTTAGGATTGTGTTCCATGTTGTAGGTACTGATGGGCCAGAAATAGTCGCGTACCAAGAATGGCTGCTCAAAGACGAGGGTCTTCTTGTAATAGTCTTCGGCCGAGGCACCAGATATATTGAAGCCATAAATATTCTTGCTATATTCTGAGGTAGCTTCTTTCCAGCGGCGCAAATCCCAGAAACGCTGGCTCTCAAATGCGAGCTCGTTCATACGTTCCTGATGGATGATGGCACGCATACCGGCCTGTGTGTTGTAGTAGCCGGGGCTGGTACTATAGCTGTCCCAGGCTTCCTTGACCCCAGGAATATGAGCGCGCTCACGTACCAGGTCGATGTAGTGGAACATCTCCTCGCTATGAGCACCGTTGGGGCCCTCGGCCTCGTTGATGGCCTCGGCATAGAGCAGATAGAGGTCGGCCAGACGCATGATTGGATAAGGGAACTGGGTGGTAGAGATATTGGTAGTACCATTGGCTGCCGTGACACGGTTCTGATAGGGGAATGTCTTTTTGGGGAAGTAACCCGTAACAGGGCCTACGTTGGCACCTGACTTAGCTGCATACTGGCCGATGCGGCACTTAACCTTGAGTACCTTGTCGGCAGTAAGGTCGTTATACTCAGCATCGGTGAGCTGACCGAGCCACTTACCGCCATCGAATCCTAAGAAAGCATAGAAACGGGGCTCACGGTCAAAATTGAGCTTGATGGTCTCATAGCCACGTTCCAGGTAGAACTGGTTGGCTTCGTCACCACGCTGGATAGCCAGCTCGTTCCAGCCGTTCTGACGGTCCTTGTCGACAGTGATTGGCACGCCATGCTTAGAGTAGAACTCCTCGGCCACCTTCAATGGCACACCGAAGCAGCGATAACCGGTGAGGGCACCCGTAAACTGGGTGTTATCCTCGTACTGCAGGTTTACACAGCCCATCATCTGCCAGTTTCGGCGCTCGGCGCTGGGCATCGACTGGGTGTTGCCCCATATCAGTTCCGAGTTCCAGCGTTGTGTCATCGTACCGCGCAGGATGAGGTCGGTCTTCAGCGTATCGTTCATACGATAGAGTATGTCATTGCCTTCGTAGAGCTTGATGTTGGCCTGGTGGCACTCTTCGATAGCCTCCTTACAAGCCTGCATGGCATACTGCCAGCGCTCCAGCTTCTGTTCCTCGGTTTTGGAGGGGAAGAGCTGTACGCCACGTTTGTCGATAAGTTTGTTCTGATCCTCATTGCCGTTGAACAGCGGGCTGGCAGCATAGCAGGCCACACGGGCCTTGAATGCCATGGCGATGGTCTTGGTGATACGCCCCCACTCTGTGTTCGAGAACGACTCTGCCAGGTCTGGAATGGCCTTGTCAAGCTCGCTCAGCACAAAGTTGTAGCAGCTGTCGATGGGGTCGCGGTACACGCGCACATCCTCTACGCTGGCATCCATGGGCAAGCTGTGCTTAACAATAGGTATGGCTCCCCACTTACGGATAAGGCAGAAGTGATAATAGGCTTTGAGGAAACGTGCCTCGGCCTTCCACTGATTCTTCTCCTGCTGGTTCATATCAGGAACAATGTCTACATTGTCTATCAGGTTGTCGCAGTCGCGGATGCCGGTATAAAGGCTGTTCCAGTCGTTGCCATAGACGCTCGACTTGTTCTGATAGCCACGAGCTATCATGGTCATACTGGTGCTGAAATACTTGCCTGTGGTACGTGGGTAGAGGTCTACCAGCTCATCGCTGCCAAGCATGGCTGGGTCGCTGCCTGTTCCATCGGCGGGCATGTACGAGTACAAGGTGCCAAGATAACGGATGGCCACAGAGCGTAGGGCAAAAGCATCCGGTAAGGTGGGGTCGCCACCATCGGGTACCACATCAAGATAGTCATTGCAAGATGCAAGACCTACAAGGGCCACGCCTGCAACGAGAATCGAAGTCTTGATTTTATTAAATATCTTCAACATAATATTGTCTGTTTAGTTGGGGGTGTTACATGAATGTTACATTTAAGCCGATGTTGACAGTGCGCTGTAAGGGGTAGTTGAGTGCTGATGCGCCCTGCTCGGGATCCCACATCTTGAAGCTGCTCCAGTTGAGCAGGTTGGTGCCCGATACGTAGAAACGCAGGCTGTCCATGTGCCACTTCTTGGTGAGGTTGCGGGGCACGGTGTAGCCAAACTCCATCTGCTTGAGACGCAGGAATGAGCCATCGCGCATCCACCAGGTGCTCACCTGGGTGTTGTTGTTATTAAGATAGGTGCTCAGGCGGGGCCAGAAAGCATACAGGTTGCGGTTGTCCTCGCTCCAGTGGTCATCGGCAATGGCCTTGAGCAGCTGAGTGTTCTGATAGAAAGGAGCCATACCACCTTTGTTCTTTGAGCTATAGCCACTGGCATTGATCCAGAACGACTCATTGGCCAGGCCCTGGAAGAATACAGAGAGGTCGAAGCCCTTGTAGCCTACCGATACACCGAAACCATAGATAAACTCTGGTGAGGTAGGGTTACCGATGGGTACCATATCGGCCTCGTTGATGATACCGTCGCCTTTTACATCGGTTTACTTGATGTCACCACCGCCATACTGCGAGCCGAAACCGGCCTGCGATGGGCTGTTGGCAGCCTCCTCATCGTCTACGAACAGACGCTCGGCAATGTAGCCCCATGTCTGTTTAAGAGAACGGCCCTTGTGCTGGCGATAAGACTCGGCATAAGTCGGCTCCTCGTAAACCTCGTACTTGCTGCGGGCAAAGGTAAAGTTACCGCGGGCTGATGTCCAAAGATCCTTGTTCCAGTTTTTGCGATATTCGAGCTGAATATCTACACCATGAGCAGTAGCCTCGCCGATGTTGGCACTGATAGAGGTCTGCAGACCCATAGTTGAAGGAATGTCCGAACGGGTCATATAAATGTCGGTACGCTTCTCGCGATAGTACTCGGCAATGATGTCGAGGTCGCCAAAGAGACTCAGCTCGACAGCGTAGTTCTGCTTCTTGGCCCGCTCCCAGGTAATGGCTGAGTTGGCATAGCGCAGGAAAGTGATACCATTGTACTGGGTCTGCAGGTTCTCACCGAAGTAAGATTTTACACTGCTGTTGTTCATACTCATCTCAGAGAGATAGAAGAAACGGTTCTTAGAGTCGCCGATATTATCGTTACCCACAAGACCATAAGAGGCACGCAGTTTCAGTTTGGAGATAACTTTGTCCAAAGGCTTGAAGAACTTCTCGTTAGAAACCATCCAGCCAAGACCCACAGAGGGGAAGAACCCCCAGCGGTGCTCCTTAGAGAAACGCTCAGAACCGTTGTAACCGAAGTTGAACTCGGCAAAGTAGCGATCATCGTAACCATAGGTAACACGGCCAGCGAGGCTCACGTTGCGTGAGGGCAAAGAGAGCTGCAGGGTACCGGCATTGGCCTTGCGCTGTTCACGGGTGGTGAATACGGCCAGGGCACCCAGAGAGTGTACGCCGAAAGTTTGGTTCCAGTAGAGGCGGCTCTCCCAGTACATGGTGTTAACCACGTTCTTCGCGCCCTCGCTGTAAGTAAGGTAGTCGGTACCATCCTCATTGAGGCGTGTGATGTGGTAATCGCCCGTGTACGAATCGTACTCACCGAGAGTGTACCAGTAGGGCTTGAACGAACGGGTTACGGTGAAGTCGGAGAGGCGGGTAAGGTTGAAGAGGGTCGTGAACTTCAGGCCTTTGGTGATGAAGCTCAAATCCTGATCCAACTGTAGGGCTGCTATCATCTGCGAGCGCTGATAGTCCTTATAGCCACGTACCATCTCGGCGTAGGGGTTGATATAGCGTCCGTCCATATAGTTACCGAACATGATGTGCTTGATACCTACGTGCTCAGCATCCATGGGATAGTAGGCCGGGAAGAGCACAGGGTCGGCGTGCATTACATTGACAAACATGTCGTTACCCGAAGACATCGGGCCGGTGTAGTCGTCAAAGTTACCGGTAAGGCGCAGACCCACCTTGGTGGTCTTAGTAACATTTACATCCACATTGGCACGCATGGTGTAGACTTTGCTGTCGATGTTGTTGTTAAAGCTGTTGCGATGGTCGACCTTCAGGATACCGCTATCCTGGGTGAAGGCGCCCGATATATAATAGGTAGCCACTTTACCACCACCACGGATAGACACATCGGCACGAGTGCTCTGCGAGGCGTTCTTAAACAGCATGTTGTACCAGTCGTTGGCAGGATAGATGATACGGTTGGCACCGGGCTTGCCGGTCTGCTCTATCTTGTCCTGGCTGTACACGAGGTCGTCGATACTGGTAGAACCACGTGAGAGCAGGGCCTCATTATAGCTCTTCATGTAGGTTACAGGGTCGGCCAGTTTCACCTTGCGGGTGGGGCTCTGGATAGAGTGCTCTATACGTCCGAAGATCTTGGCGGGACCTTCCTCACCACGCTTGGTGGTAACCAGGATGACACCGTTGGCACCGCGGGCGCCATAGAGGGCTGCGGCCGACGCATCCTTGAGGATAGAGAAACTCTCGATGTCATCGGGACGCAGACGGTTAAGGTCTGTTGTGGTCAGCTCGATGTTATCGATCAGAATAAGGGGGTTGGAGCCACCCTCGCCGAACGTGGTGACACCACGAACGAAGAAGTCGGTGTTGTCCTGGCCTGGCTCACCCGAGCGGGTGTAGGCTATCATACCAGCGATGTTACCGGCAAACGACTGGGTAAGGTTGCTTGATGGCACGCGCAGGTCTGAGGCATTAACCGTGGTGATAGAACTCACGATACTCTCCTTCTTCTGCTTACCATAAGCTACTACGGTCACCTCGTTGAGCTCGTTGCTCTTGGGTGCCATCTGCACGTTGATAACCGTTTGGTTTCCCACGGCTACGTTCTGGTCTTCCATGCCCAGATACGAGAATACGAGGTGGTCGGTCGTCTTGACTTTAATCTCGTAACCGCCGTCAACGTCGGTCATAACTCCTCGCGTCGACTTCTCCACGACTACACTCACACCTGGCAGAGGGTCGCCAGTACTCTTCTCAGTTACCTTACCTTTCACCGTGACCTCTTGTGCCAAAAGGGCCAATGGGAAGAAAAGCAGGAAAAAGAGTAAAGTTAAGCTACTTTTTTTTCTCATATTTATCAATTATTAAGATGATATGGGGGCAAATTTAACTAATAATTATCATATATAAAAATTTTAAGCCGACTATTTTTGCCCTGTTAACAAAAAACATGCGCAAATTTTGAGCGAATGTGCCGGCAGTGATGGCTCCGGTGGGTGCAGAATGGGTCTCTGTGGAAGCCGTGATGGTCGCTGTGAAGCGTGTAATGTGCTGTAAGATAATGAGTATCGTTGGCGTGCGGGCGAGAGGGACCCCGAGAGGGGCCATGATGATGGCTGGAATGTTACAGAAGTGTTAAAAATGAATGGCAGTCACAAAGAAAGTTAACTTGACCTATGTCAAGAATATCGCAGTGGTCGCGCTGATAAAATGAAAAGTATTTACACTCTTTGAAGAAACCATTAAAGGTAAAGAAGTAAAAGAGTAAAAAGGTAGAAAGCGCTGCTGGCATATCCCTGTTGGTTCCCTGTCTGTTGACGATTGGAGCTGAAAATATGGAGATGGCCGTTGGAAATAAAATAGCTATCGCGTGAGATGAAAAGACCGACCTTTTATTGAAAAGTAAAAAGATAAAAGGGATGAAAAGGTAAAAGGGTAGGGCTGGCGGGGCGCTCCACGATAACGGAGAACATCGCACAATTTGTGGAAATTGACCTTCTCTATCCTGGAAGTCATCATTAGCGCATTAGGAGCTGTCTTTGGAAGGCTGAATGTCGGTCTTGGGGAGCGCGGAACTCTCTTTATATATTCAATGCCCGCTATATGAAGTTTCGTAGCCACTTCGGGCGTGCTGGTGATACTCTCGTAGTTGGCGCGCGCTGTAGGCGCAGCAGTATAAAGCCTGGGGCAACGCCCCAGGTGCACATCTTTAACCTATTGTCGCGCTACAGGCGCAAAAGTAGCGAAGCGTAAAATCTCCATGATAACGCCTACGGCTACTGCTGCGCCTGTAGCGCGCTTTCCTCATGTAGGGACGATACCTGGGGCGTTGCCCCAGGCTTTATACTGCTGCGCCTACGGCGCGCGTAGCTTGCGCGAGGGAGTTTATAAGGATGGCTGGAAATGGTGCGGCTACGGCTGGTAGGGTGGGATGCCTGCCGTGTCGGCTATCTCTTTGCCCGACGACACCCGGCTCATGGGATGGCCGGCATGGGTGTACCAGTAACCGTCACTGGGGGCGCCGTCCTTGAACGTGCCTTGGTAGATGCTGCCCCCATTGCCCAGGGCGTAGGTGCCCTTGCCGTAGTTGCCCTTGAGGATGGTGCCCACATACCTGTCGCCATTGTCAAAGGACATCTCGGCAGAACCCGTGTCGTCGTGGGGCAGCCCGTCGACGAAGAGGCCCTTGTAGGTGGCCGCAGGGATGCTGCCCGACTGCGGGTAGCGGGCCTCGCCCCGCCCGAAGGGGGTAATGCTGAGCGTGTCGCCCTGGTCGCCGGTTACCACGGTGGCCTCGCCCGTATAGAGATAGGAGCGCAGGTTCTGCGGGCCGTGGTCTATCTGTATCTGCGCGTTGCTTACTCCCGACGATTCGTCGGCCGTGGCCGGCGCGCTGATGTCTGAGCTGCACGACCGGGGCAACAGAGATACGCCGCTGCCTATCGCGAAACCGCCCACTATCACCGCCGCGATGCCGATGATGATGCCCCGGCGCATCCAGGGGCTATGCTCCTCGTCCGAGTCGGCCGTCGCTGCGGGGGTGGCCTCCTGCGCTTTCTTGCGCATACGGGTGTTGAGCATGGTGGCGTCATCGGCAGCCGGCCTTGTGGCAGGCTGTGGCGTCGAAGCTGGTCGCGGCGCCTGGGCCGATGGCTTCCGCTGTCCTCCGTTGCCCGGGCCGATGGTCTCGGAGAGATACTGGCGCACATCGGCCACGCTCTGCGGACGCATCTTGCGGTTGGGCTTCATCAGCCACACGATAAGCTCGCTCACCTTGGCATCGATGCCGCTGGGCAGATGGGTCAGCAGCGCTTCGCTTACATCCTCGTCTATGTCCGAGGGCGACGGGGGCTGCTGTAGGGTAAGCAGGTTGAAGAGGGTGGCCCCCAAGGCGTAGAGATCTGTCCATGGCCCGAATTTCTCTAAGTTCTGCTCCATCTGCTCTGACGGCGCGTAGCCCGGTGTGTAGGCCAGCGCCGATGAGGTAGAGAGCGACTGTCCGTCCTGGTTGCGCAGTTGCTTGCTGGCGCCGAAGTCAATAAGCTGCATGTTGCCCTGGCGGTCCATCATAATGTTGGCCGGCTTGAGGTCCAGGTGCCAGATGCCCGCGTTGTGAACCGTCTCCAGCGCGTCGAGCACCTGCGGCAGTAACAGTAGCACGTCGGCCACGGCCATGGCGTGGCCCGTACGTTTCAGGCGTGCCGACAGGCTCTCGCCCTCGATGAAGTCCATTACGTAGTACGAGGTTCCGTTCTCGTCAAAGAGGTCGTGTACCTTGACGATGTGGGCATTGGCCAGCCGGCGGAGCCTCCGGGCCTCCTTGCGAAATTTTTCGCGTTGCGCCTCAAAGGTACGCTGGTTCTCCGTGAGGGTGATGGCCACGTCGTTGGTGCTGCCGTCGCGTCCGCATACGCCCTTGATGTACAGTTCCTTGATGGCCACCTTCTCGTCAAAGGCCAGGTCGGTGGCTATGTAGGTATTGCCAAATCCGCCCGACGACAGATACTGTTCTATGCGGTACTTGCCGTTGGCCAGGAGGGTGCCTATGGCGAGCAGGCCCTCGCGTTCTGCGTTGTTTTCTGTCATGTCTATATGGGTCATTACTTGTTTCTTGGTGTGGTCAGGGGCACCTATCGGTGCTGGATGGTTCGGAGCGGGGCGCTGTCGGCTGTCGTCTCAGTGGCCGGTGGGTCGGCCTTGCCTGCCCTTGCCCCGTCCTTGCTGCCCATGAACACCTGGGCCAGCAGGAAACAGGCCAGGGCTATGAGCAGGGCGATGGCTACATACACCCAGTTGTGCCGCCCACGAGGCTGTGTTACCGGGGACGTGGGCATGGCCGCCTGGGGCCGGGCCGGGCTGTCCACGGCGGTTATGCCGATGAGGTAGGCCGAGTTGTTGTCGCGTGTATGGCGGCGCAGACACTCGTCGCGGAGTGCCGCGAGGCGGTCCGTCAGGCTGCCGGGGGCCAAGAGCAGGGCGCAGAGCGAGGCGTCGTCCAGCTGCTCGACCACGCCGTCGCAGCAGAGCAGGAACACGTCGCCCTCGCGCACGTCGCGCACCACGTTGTAGGTAGCCCGGTCGCGCCGCTCCTGGTGGGGCTGTATGGCGCGGGTGATGACGTTGCGCTGGGGAAATGTGCGCGCCTCGTCCTCGGTCAGTTCGCCGGCGGCGATGAGGTCGCTCACCAGCGAGTGGTCGCGGGTGCGCATCACCACATCCTCGCCCGGGCGCAACTGGTACACCCGGCTGTCGCCGATGTGGGCTATCAGGATGCCGTCGGTACAGAGTGCCAAGAAGGTGAGCGTGGTGCCCATGGTGCGGCCCTCGCTGGGCGGCGTGTCTATCTCGTCCAGGCGGTCGTAGGCCGTGGCCAGGGCCTGCTCGAAGGCGGTGCGCATGGTGGCTGTGTCGCAGGGCGGCTGGGCCGCCGTCAGCGTGCCCACGGTGTGGGCCACGCACTGGCTGGCCACCTCGCCGTGCTCGTGGCCGCCCATGCCGTCGCATACCAGGAATACGCGCTGCCGGGCCGTGGCCTCGCCCGCCAGGGGGAAGAGCGCGTCCTCCTGGTTGGCCTTGGCCCCTATCTCGCTGTAGCATACCGGCGTGGCTATGCCTATGCCGGCCTGTGTGGGTGTGTGGGTATCCATGTCGGTAGTGGTATTATTCAAAATCGTTGGCCAGGTACATCTTGCGGTCGCCGAGTGTCAGGCAGTCGTTGATGTTGAGGTACACGATGTCGCCCTCGATGAGTTCCACGCCTTGCACCTGCGTAGGGTTGGTGCCGTGCTCCTCAAAGGTGCAGCGCAGTCCAGCAGCCGTGCAGGCTATGTCTATAATGGCATGGCGGCGGCTCATGTACCGGCTGTCGTCGGGTATCTGTATCTCGGCGGTGCTGTTGTCGGTCTGCCGGCCTATCCACTGCCGGCCGAAGTGCAGCTGGTAGCGGCGGTCGCCCGCCTGTAGCGACAGGCAGGGCACAAAGGCCCCTATCTTCAGCCGTTTGTGGCAGTGGGGGCACTCGGCTGTCTTCTCCTCCAGCCCTGGGGCCGCGCCCACGTTGATCTCGCCCCCGCAGTGGGGACACTTCAGACGTATGTTCATCGTTGTCGTGCGCGGTTATACCTCTACCATGGTTATGTCGGCGTTGTCCGAGTAGTCTGGCAGGTCGTCGCCCGTCTCTGCGGTACCCGGTGTGCCCGTCATGGCATCGGTGGGCATGGCTATATGGTGCTCGCTCACGTCGGCTATCTCGCCCTGGTCTATCTGCCCGTTGTGGTTCAGGTCGGCTATGGCCACATTGGCCTCGCCGTTCTGGTCGCTGTCTATGAGCACCATGTTCTCGTCGCCCATCTGTACGGCTGCCACATCTACCGTCTGCCCGTCCAGGTCCACATTGTGCTCTACGGCTATCACCTTGACCTCGGGCTCGTCGTCGTGGGGCGTGCTCACCTCTACCGTAGGCTGACCGTCTACCACCTCGTTGCCGTTCAGGTACAGGTGGGCCTGGCTCAGGTCGGCCACTTCGCCCTGTTCTACCATGCCGTTGTCGTTGCCGTCTACCACGAGGGTCTCTATGTGGCCGTTCTCGTCGGCTATGAGCACGGCGTCGTGGCCGTTGATGGTGGCGCTGGCCACCTGTATATGGTTGCCGTCCTCGTCTATGCGGCTCTCCACCTTGTGTATCACCACGCCCTCCTGCTCCTCGTGGGCCGCAGGGGTGGCCTGGGGTTGTGCGTGCTGTGTGGGGTGCGCCTCCTCGTGCTGCGGCTGGGTGTGCTGCGGCTCCTGGGTGGTTGCCTGCTCCTGTGGCTCCTCGTGGCGGGCAGCCTGGGGACGGTTGGGCTCGGGCTTCTCGGCGGTAGAGTCGGCGGCTGCCGTACTGTCGGCATGCTGGGTACCCATGGCCTGGCTTCCGGCTACGCCGAGGGCGGCACCTAAGATGGCGGCGGCCGATGCCTTGGCGGCTATATGGTTGTTACGCTTAGTCTCGTCGCTTGCGTTGGCGGCCTTTTGGCCACCGCGGATGGTAGTGTTGTTGTCAGTCATACTGGTAATGGTTGTTAATGAGTTGTTTATATCTACTGCAAAGGTAGTAGATG
>ERZ808240.5206-NODE-5206-length-10768-cov-2.922711_pt1 | contig 10768 bp, 3 predicted proteins | sample MGYA00521084_ERZ808240 | MGnify/ENA primary metagenome ERZ808240 (study PRJEB31516, sample SAMN03275571) | gut metagenome | biome: mammalia-associated habitat; material: feces | host: Papio cynocephalus | place: Kenya | collected 2012-08-06 ... | reverse complement strand
TGTCGGTCATCCAGTGGCGGTAGGTGTTCTTGAATTTGGCCGGGAAAAACTTTATGTCGTCGTCCATCACAGCCTTAAGGGCGGGCTTCACGAGGTCGGACATCTTCAGGAACCACTGCATCGACAGCTTTGGCTCGATGGGCACGTTGGTGCGCTCGCTGAAGCCCACGTTGTTCACATAAGCCTCCACCTTTTCGAGCAGGCCGGCGGCGGCGAGGTCTTTCTCAATCTGCTCGCGCACGGCAAAGCGGTCCATGCCCACATACATGCCGGCGGCCTCGCTTATGGTGCCGTTGTCGTTGAATATGTCGATGCTTGGCAGGTTGTACTTCTCGCCCAGCATGTGGTCGTTCACGTCGTGGGCCGGGGTCACCTTGAGGCAGCCCGTGCCAAACTCGATGTCCACATACTCGTCTTCAATCACGGGGATTTCGCGGCCCACCAGCGGCACTATTACGCGCTTGCCGTGCAGGTGCTGGTTCTTGGGGTCCTTGGGGTTGATGCACATGGCCGTGTCGCCCATAATGGTCTCGGGGCGCGTGGTGGCCACGATGGCATATCCGTCTTCGCCCACTATTTTGTAGCGCAGGTAGTAGAGTTTGCTGTGCTCTTCCTTATACACCACCTCCTCGTCGCTGAGGGCTGTCAGGGCCTTGGGATCCCAGTTCACCATGCGCACGCCGCGGTATATCAGGCCCTTGCGGTAGAGATCCACAAACACCTTTATCACCGAGCGCGAGCGCACCTCGTCCATGGTGAAGGCCGTGCGGCTCCAGTCGCACGATGCGCCTATCTTCTTCAGCTGCTCCAGAATGATGCCGCCGTGCTCGTGGGTCCAGTCCCAAGCGTGCTTCAGAAACTCGTCGCGCGTCAGGTCGGTCTTCTTTATGCCCTTCTGCGCAAGGCGGTTCACCACCTTGGCCTCTGTTGCAATCGAAGCGTGGTCGGTGCCGGGCACCCACAGGGCGTTTTTGCCCTCCATGCGCGCGTGGCGTATGAGAATGTCCTGTATGGTCTCGTTGAGCATGTGGCCCATGTGCAGCACGCCGGTCACGTTTGGCGGCGGAATCACTATGGTGTAGGGCTCGCGCTCGTCGGGGGTGGACTTGAACAGGTCGTGGTCCATCCAATACTTATACCATTTGTCCTCGACCTCTTTGGGGTCGTACTTCGTTGCAAGTGTGTTCATATTCTTGTTATAAACAGTGGTTTTGAGTTCAAACTATAATACGGATGGCAAAATTACAAAAAAATCGGCGTAAATGGTCAATCACGGGCCACAATCGTGCCACTCCGCCAGCATTTTACGCCCAAAACGCCCCTACTGGCGCCACACGCGGGTGATTTTGCGGCGGTTGTGCCGCAGCGTTGGCGAAAATGTTGTAACTTTGCACTCCTATATGCATTTGCCCCAAGGCGGGCATTGCACTAATCACTTTATTTAGAACAACAATCACAAAATCATCACTCTATATGGAGGCACTGAAGAACAAACAATTGAAGCCGCTGGCCGGCATGACGCTCAACGACTTGCGCAAGGTGACGGCCGACCTGGGCATGCCGCGCTTTGTGGCCACCCAACTGGCCCAATGGATCTATGGCAAGCGCGCCGGATCGTTTGAAGAGATGCACAACATTTCCAAGGCCAACCGCGAGCTGCTGGCCCGGCAATACCGCGTGGGCCTGGAGCCGCCCGCAAGCGCGCAGCGCAGCGCCGACGGCACGGTGAAATTCCTGTTTGCCGTGGGCGACGACAAGGCTGTGGAGAGCGTCTACATCCCCGAGGACGACCGCGCCACGCTGTGCATATCGTCGCAAAAGGGCTGCCGCATGAACTGCTACTTCTGCCAGACGGGCCGGCAGGGATTTCACGGCAACCTCACCGCCAACCAAATCATCAACCAGGTGCTGAGCGTGCCCGAAACGCACTCGCTCACCAACGTGGTGTTTATGGGCATGGGCGAACCCACCGACAATGTCGACAATGTGCTCAAGGTGATTGAAATCCTCACTTCCGACTGGGGCCTGGGCTGGAGCCCGAAGCGCGTCACCGTGTCGAGCGTGGGCTCGAAAATCGGCCTCAAGGAGATTGTGGAGAAGACCAGCGTGCACATTGCCCTGAGCGTGCACAACGCCATCCCCGACGAGCGCCTCCAGATGATGCCCGTCGAGAAGCCTTTCCCCGTGAAGCAGGTGCTCGAGATGCTGGGCAAGTATGACTTTGCCCACCAGCGCCGCCTCTCTATTGAATACATCATGTGGCAGTGGTTCAACGACGACATCCGCCACGCCGAGGCGCTGCGCGAAATCATTCCCAACGAGCATGTGCGCGTCAACCTCATCCGCTATCACATGATCCCCGGCATCCCCAAGCTGCGCACTTCCAGCGACGAGCGCATGGCCCAGTTCCGCGACTACCTTAACAGCCACGGCGTGACCTGCACCATTCGCCGCAGCCGCGGCGAGGACATTGAGGCCGCCTGCGGCATGCTGGCCGGCAAGGTGAGCGACGCCAACGCAGAGGCCGACGCCAAGAAGAAAAAGCAATAACGCATAACCAACGCAAAAGCAACCTGTGTAAATGAAAATGACTATAAAACAACTCGTGGCAGCCGCTGCCATTGCCCTGGCAGCTCAGTTTGCCGCCGTGGCCCAGGCGCCAAGTGGCTACTACACCTCAGCCGAGGGCAAAAGCGGCGCAGCGCTGCTTAAGGCCCTTGAGTCGATTGTGGGCGAGCACACCAATGTGGGCTACAACGGCCTGTGGAGCCTATACAAGAAGAGCGACGTCACTGCCGACGGCTACATCTGGGACATGTATTCCACTGCCAAATTCATCCCGGGCAAGCAGCAGTGCGGCTCCTACAGCGCCGTGGGCGACTGCTACAACCGCGAGCACTCTTTCCCCAAGAGCTGGTTCAACGACGCCTCGCCCATGGTGAGCGACGCATTCCACATTGTGCCCACCGACGGCAAGGTGAACGGCCAGCGCAGCAACTGGCCTTATGGCGAGTGCGCCAACGGCACCACCCTCAGTTCCAGCGGCAGCGTGCGTGCCCTGGGAAAGCTGGGCAAAAGCACATTCCCGGGCTACAGCGGCACGGTGTTTGAGCCCGACGACCAGTATAAGGGCGACTTTGCCCGCAACTACTTCTACATGGCAGCCGCCTACAATAGCCGCATAGGCTCGTGGCACAGCGACATGCTGGCAGGCAACAGCTATCCGGCATTCTCGTCGTGGGCCATCAACCTGCTGCTCAAGTGGAGCCGTCAGGACCCTGTGAGCCAAAAAGAAATTGACCGCAACAATGCCGTCTATGCCGCGCAGCACAACCGCAACCCATTTATCGACCACCCCGAATTGGCCGAATACATCTGGGGCAACAGCGTGGACCAGGGCTGGACTCCCGGCGGCGCGCCGAAGCCTGTGCTTGCCGAGCCGGTGAACGGCTCCACGCTCGACCTTGGCCTCACGGCCACTGGCAAGGTCGCTAAGGCGCACCTCACTGTCAAGGGCTCGCAGCTCACGCAGCCGCTCACCGTTACTGTGGCCGGTAGCGGATTTGCCGCAGGCACCACCACCATAGCCGCAGCCCGGGCCAACGCCGGCTCCGAGATTGAGGTTACCTACACCAGTGCCACGCCAGTCGACAATGCCACTGGCACAGTCACTCTGGCCAGCAGCGAGGTTAGCGCCACTGTTGCGCTCAAGGCCAGCGCCACAAGCGGCATTCCCGCCCTTGAGGCAACCGGTGTCACCTCCGAGTCGTTTGTGGCCCGCTGGATAGATGTTGACGCCGACGGCACCAACTACACTCTGGCTGTCAACCGCGCTGCCGACGGTCAGGCCGTGAGCGGCTACCCCATGCAGGTGAGTGCAGCAGCCCAGCAGCACACGGTTGATGGGCTTGAGGCCGGCACCGCCTACACCTATCAGCTCTCGGCCGCCGATGGCCGCAAGAGCAACACCGTGAGCGTAACCACCATTGCCCCGACTCCCATTTTGGCATTCACACAGCCCGAGGGCGGTTTCAACCTGAGCTGCACCACTGGCGGCGAAAGTCCTGTGATTGAGGCTGGCGTCTACACCGAGCACGTTAGTGAGCCTGTGATTCTCACCGTTGACGGCAACTTTGAGCTGAGTCTCAATAAGGCCGACTGGAGCAAACGGCTCACCCTCGATGCCGACGGCGAGAACTTCTATCTGCGCATTGCCGACACCAAGACCGAGGGCAAGTTTGCCGGCACGCTTGCCCTCAGCACCGAGCACATCGATGGCGAGGAAGCCGACGTCAATGCCACTGTGGGCGCTCCACAATCGTTCTTTGAAGACTTTGAAAATATTGGCACTGGCGGCTATTGGACCGGCCTGAAAGAAGGCTCGGCCTGCCGCTGGAACTTTGAAAACGCCGGCGTGTGGGGCGACGGCAACGACCATCCCATCGACACCCGCTGCGTGCGCATGGGCAAAAGCGGCGCCTCTTCGATTGCCATGGCCGACGACAAGGCCACCGGCGCGGGCACTGTGAGCTTCAAGGCAGCAGCCTACGGCTCCGACTCCAATGCCGAGGTCGAGCTCAGCTACTCCACCGATGTCGGCGCCAGCTGGACTACGCTCAGCACATTCACCATTGGCAATGCCAACGGCGGCAATCTCAACAGCTATTCGTGCGCCACTGGCGGCATCACGGGCAACGTGCGCTTCAAGTGGACACGCACCAGCGGCAAGCGCGTCAATATCGACAACATCGCAATCACCGACTACACTTCGGGCCTGATTGGCGTTGACGCTGGCCGTGCTTGGGACGCGTGCCCTGCCGATGGCGGCGTCACGCTCACTCCCGCCGCAGCCCATGCCACGCAGTTTGCCGTCTACGACATGACGGCGCGCACCGTGTTCAGCGGCGCACTGACCGCCGCCGCCACAGTGGCTCTGCCCGCGGGCGTGTATGTGGTCAGTGCCGATGGCCACTCTAAGAAAGTGGTGGTTAAGAAGTAACCTCCCGCAATAGGCATTAAATGCACAAAGAGAGCCGCAGTCGCCCCATCGGGCAGCTGCGGCTCTCTTTAGTCATGTGCGCTTACGCTATTTGCATATTTTCTTAGTCACGCTCGTGGTGCCGTCGGTGTAGCGGGTGACGCATATGTTCACTCCGCTGAACGGACGCTCGCCAGCTTGGCCGCAGGCGTTGTAGTAGCGCACGCTTTCCACCTGCTTGGCGGCGGTGGGCTGCTCAACACCTGTGGTGATGGCATTGATGCATTGCAGTTTCACTGTCTTGCTCCAGCGGCCGAGTGTGGCCTGCAGTGTGAGCCCGCCGGTGTAGGGGGTCTTGAACAGCACGTTGTTGCCGTCGATTGTCACCACTCCTGCAGGGGTGGCAGTCCACGTCACGCCGCCCTCTGTGCCCACGTGCACGTCACCGCTCACGCTGCTGTAGGTGTCGCCGCTCTTCACGGTCACGGCGGCGGCAAACAGCTGTGCCACGGCGCTGTCCTTGAATGCCGGCAGCACTGGCAGCATGTAGTCGCCTATGGTGGCGTAGTCGTCGCCCATTTCTGCGCTGCACAGCTCAATCATCGATTTGCCTTCGCCCACCACATATTTGCACTGGCCGAAGTCGGTGGCAAAGAATGTGTTGGTCACGGCGTTGCCGCTGTTCCAGTCGCGCGTGCTGCTGGGGTCAACGCCCACAATGCCGCCGCAAAGGCTGTCGGGAGCCGTCACCTGGCCGGCGTTGTAGCAGTTGATGAACGAGGTTTTGTTGGCTGTGGTGCCGCCGCTGAGGCCGCCCACCTGCGTGGCGCCCGTCACCTGGCCCGCATTATAGCAGTTGGTGAATATGGCACCCGATGTGCCGGCCAGGCCACCAATGTAGCACCCGTTGGCCTCGGCTGTGCCTTGCGCCTGGCTTAGGCTGGTCACATTGCCCACGTTAAAGCAGTTCTCAAAGTGCACGGCGGCTATGCCATACGACTGCAGACCGCCGGCGCGGTTGGTGGCTGCAGTCACGTTGCCCGAGTTCCAGCAGTTGGTGATCACATCGTTTGCGCCTGTGGGGCTCACCACGAGTCCGGCAAGGCGGTTGGTGCCCGTCACGTCGCCGGTGTTGTGGCAGTTGTCAACTGTGGCGTAGTCGGGCAGCAGCGCCACAAGGCCTGCGCCCTGGCCGCCGCCGGCAGTCACGTTGCCCGAGTTCCAGCAGTTGGTCATCTGTGTGCGTTTGCTGGTAGTGCCCGAGGTGCTGTTTTTGCCAAATGCGCCGCCGGCATAGGTGATTTTGTCGCTTGTCACGTTGCCCGAGTTCCAGCAGTTGGTGTAGGTGGAGTTGGATGGGTAGAATGGCGCGATGCCGGCCACGCCGCCGCTCTTCACGCCTTCCACGGCATGAATGTTGCCTGTGTTGTAGCAGCTGTCCATGTCGAGGCTGAAGTTGGCCGATGTCGAGCAGGTGAATAGGCCGCCCACTACTCCTGTGGCGGTTATGTCGGCCGTGTTGTAGCACTTTTTCAGCTCATATCGGGCCGTTGAGGTGCCGGCTTGCATCTTGCTGCAAAGGCCTGCCACGTTGGTGGCTTTCTGCGGGTTGGCGGTGACTATGGCGCCTGTGTTGCTCACTTCGACGTATTTTGCAGGCTCGGAGGCGGCTGCAAATCCGGCTGTGTAGCCGGCAGTGCCGCTGTTGGTCACTGTGCCGCTGTTGGAGCAGTCCACAAACTCTGCGCCTTGTGCCACGTTGCTCACAAATCCTGCCGTGTAGTTCTGGCTGCCGCTCACGGCTGCAGCGTTGGCGCAGCGGGTGAAGCGTGCGGTGCCGAAGGCGTTGGCTGCAAAGCCGGCCGCGTTGGTGCGCGTGCTGGTCACGGCTATCTTGTTGGTGCAGTTCACCATGGTGCCGCGTGCTGCGCCCACAAATCCTGCCGTGTAGGTCTGGTCGGTGGCGATTTCGCCCTCAAGGGTGAGGTCGTGCACGGTGGCTTTCTCGCCCACTGTGGTGAATGCGCCTTCGTATGAGCTTGTGGGCTTGTAGCTTATGCCCTTCACCGTGTGGCCGCCGCCGTCGAAGTCGCCTTGCATGAAGTGCACCTTGTCGTAGCCGATTGGAACAAACTCAGTGCCTGTGAAGTCGATGTCGGCCGTCACTTTCACATACTGTCCCTCAAGGTCTTTTTCGCATTCGGCCATGAAGCGGGCAAGCGTCACCCAGTCGTTGGCGTTGCCTATCAGGTAAGGACTCTCCTTGGTGCCGCTGCCTGCAAGCGACAGCTCGTAGGGCGTCTTCAGCGGAATCACTTTCACGTAGTCGCTGCTGCTCACCGTCAGAGTGTCCTTAATGAGTTTGGTGGGGCTTTGCGGCACGTTCAGGGTGCTGCCCTGGATGCTGTAGTCGCTGCCCGCGGCCAGCTTGGCTGTGGCCTGGCCGGGGGTGTGCAGTGTGGCGTTGCTCTTAATGGCATATGCGCTCTCGCCGTCGTTAATCACCAGTTTAGTCTGGCGGGCCTGGATGGCCGACGGCTCGGTGGCAAACTGTTTGAGCGTTGGATACAGTCCGTTGGTGAAGTCCCATATGGCGGTGTCAAATCCGCTGAGGGCGTCGCCGCTGGTGAGTGTGCTTGTGGTCACGCCGCTGGCTCCGGCCAGGTCGGCGTTGCCGTGTGCCTTGTAGGGGGCCATCTGGCTGTCCCAGTAAGCGCCCTGAATCGTGCCCTTGGTGCCCGATGTGCCGCCTATGCCGCCCGTCTGGGTGGCGTCGCCGGTGATGATGGTGCCATACGACAGCGAGTTGTAGATGTCGTTCTTGCCCGTGCCCGAGCTCAGAGCGTTGGCCAGGGTGGCCGATATGCCGCCCGCGATGGCGTCGGCAGCCTCCACGGTGCCGGTGTTGAGGCAGTTGCGCACTATGTAGCCGCCGGCCTGGCTGGTGATGCCGCCTGCAAACTTAAAGTTGCGCTTGCTCAGTTCCGACAACTGGCGCACGGCCACCATGCCTGTGTTCATGCAGTTTTCGATGGTGCCGTAGCATGCGCCGGCTATGCCACCCGCATTCTGCGAGCCCGACACCACCTCGCCTGCGTTGAAGCAGTCCTTAATGGTGCCGCCCTTCTCGTTGCGGCCCACTATGCCGCCCACATATCCGCTGATGGCCTGCACCTTGGCGTAGTTTTTGCAGTTTTTCACCAGTCCGTGGTTGTAGCCCACAAAAGCCCCAGCCTGCGAAAACAGCTCGATGCGCGCGTCGCTGGCAATGTTAAGGTTCTTCAGCACGCCGGTGGCGTCGAGGCGGCCAATGAGGCCGTTGGCAATTTTGCACACGCCGTCGCCCATGCCTGTGCTGGGCACTCCTGTGCCGTCGCCAAAGTGGTCGGCGGGTTCGGTTTTCCATTTCACAAAGCCTGTCAGGGCCAGGTGCCGCAGCGTGTGGCCGCCGCCGTCGATGATGCCGGCAAACCGCGCGTTCACGTCATCGGGGGTGAAGCAGATGCCCTTGAAGTCGGTGCTGTACTGCATGTCGATGTCGTTGGTCACCTTGAAATAAGTGCCGGGGAAGTATATCTTCTGGTCGGTGGTGATGCGCGACAGCGCCACCATGTCGTCTTTGCTCTTCAGCAGGTAGGGGCTTTCCTGGCTGCCTTCGCCTTCAAATGCCACTGGGGCAATCTTTAGGCAGTACACACTGGTGTCGCCCGAGTTGGTCACCAGCAGGGTGTCGGTGCCATAGGTGCCGCTCAGCACCAGGCTGTCGGCCGCAATGGTGCAGTTGTGCCCCTGCGCTTTGGGCGCGCCGCCACCGAGAAGCTCAAACTTGGTGGCGCCCAGCGCGTGCAGGCCTGCGTTGCGGGCCACGTTGTCGAGCTTGTCGATGCCATAGAGCGCCAGTGCCGATGCACTGTAGCCGGCCGCCTCGCCGGTGTCGATGCCCTTGATGCGCGGATAGCTGCCTGCGGCCAGTGTCCACACGTCGGCCGTGAAGCCTTCGCGGCCTGCTGCGGCGGTCAGCGTCTTGGTGCTGGCTCCGTAGCTATTCGAGCCGAGGTTGGCCATTTGGTTGTCGAAATAAATGTTGCTCACGGTGAGCTCGGCGCCGCCGTCAACGCCGCCTATGGCCTCGCGCGGCCACCCCGACGGGTCATACTGGTAGGTGCTGGCGTTGATGGTGCCTGCCGTGTAGCAGTTTTGCAGGTTCGACTGGAATATGGCGCCCGACTTGTCTTTATACGACGTGACGAAGCCCACGATGCCGCCCACGTTGGCAGCCGCGGCGCAGTCGACGCGACCCGTCGAGTAGCTGTTGGTCACTGATGCGCCATACATGGCGCCCACTATGCCGCCCACCAGCGACTTGTCGTAGCTGGCCGTCACCGTGGCGCGGCTGAAGCAGCGGTCCACATTGCAGTTCACGGCGCGGCCCATCACGCCGCCGCCGGTCATATTGGTGGCTCCGTTGTAGGCCGCGTTCACTGCGCCGGTGAAGTAGCAGTAGCTGGCGTTGGCTTCCGACAGGTTGCCCACAATGCCGCCAATGGGCAGGCTCGCCGCTCCTGCACCGTTGACTGTGGTGGCTGTGGCGTGGCAGTGCGTTATGTGGCCCGAGGCCAGCTCGCCCGCTATGCCGCCCACATATCCGCCGAGGCCAGTCACCGTGGTGCGGCTCACCGAGCAGTTTTCGGTCACGTCCATGGTGCCGCCTATGCCGCCCACTGCGGCGTCGGCCGATACTATTGTCGACCCAACCACATGCACATTGCTCAGTTTGCCTTTGGCAAAGCCCACCACAGCGCCTGTGAAGTACGATGTGCTGGCCACGGTGGCGTTGCTCAGCGTGAGGTTTTGAATTGCTGCTTTGGAGCCAATGTGGCCAAACAGGCCTGCATAGCCGGCATTGTTCACCTTGAGGTTGGCAATGGTGTGGCCGTCGCCGTCAAACTGGCCGTTAAACGTCTGGTGGGCATCGTTGCCTATGGGCGTGAATGCTGCGCCTTGCAGGTCGATGTCGTTCATCAGCTTAAAGCAGATGCCGGTGTAGGCGTTCACCTCGCTTGCCGAGGTGGCGCCGCCACTGTAGCCGTTGACGCGGGTAGCCAGCAGGGCCAGGTCGGATGCCTGCCTTATCTGGTAGGGGTCGGCTGCCGTGCCGGCTCCTTGCCAGCCGCTCGTGTCTTGGGCTGCGACACTGGTTGCGTGGCCGGCTGTCAAGGCCAGCGCGCACAACAGGGTAAAGGCTTTATTCATATAACTATAAATGAAGGTTCTGCGGCACTCGTGGTCTATGTTCTCTGTTTGGTAGCGGGGCGCACTTGCGGCCCCGTTGTGCCCAAGGCGTTTGGCGCAGCGGGCCGAGTGCCGCAAATAAAAACCGGCTTTTGCCACAGCCATGGGCAGCGACAAAATAAAGGTAAATTATTGAAAAAATGCTACAGCCTGAACTTTTTTTCTCGTCCGCCGCAGAAATTTATCGATTTGTGTAGTTCCACCCTGCCGGGATCAAACCACAAGCGCAAAGTCAGGACAACCGCCCCAACATTATAATTCCTTCAAACTATTAATCTTGGTGCAAACACTTTGCACATGGTCAAGTCCATATAACATAGATCGGGAGTCTATTCCCATCCACGAAAACAAGGTCTGTATTTTTTGGTATTCATTGACAATATAGCTTGTGTCTATTTCCGACGCATGAAGTCTGAAACAGATAGGCTCATGGTGTGCAATTCGGTTCCTTAAACTATTCACTTTGTCAAGTTCGTTGAATATGTAGGTGTTGTTGTT
>ERZ808240.5205-NODE-5205-length-10771-cov-6.640538_pt1 | contig 10771 bp, 10 predicted proteins | sample MGYA00521084_ERZ808240 | MGnify/ENA primary metagenome ERZ808240 (study PRJEB31516, sample SAMN03275571) | gut metagenome | biome: mammalia-associated habitat; material: feces | host: Papio cynocephalus | place: Kenya | collected 2012-08-06 ... | reverse complement strand
GTGCCGCTCAAGGTCGAGCGCGGCAAGCGCGTGTTTCCGGTGTCCGACCGGTCGTTCGACATCACGGCGGCGCTTGAGCGCGAGCTCAAGCGTCTGCGCGTCAAGCTCGTGCGCGACCGCGCGCTCGACATTTCAGTCGAAGACGGACGCGTTACCGCTGTCAAGAGCGAAAAGGGGGAGTACGCCGCCTCTGCCGTCGTTCTGGCGACGGGTGGGCTTTCCTATCCCGCGACAGGCTCAACGGGCGACGGCTTCCGCATGGCGGAAGCGCTCGGCCATACGGTCACGCCGCTGCGCGGCTCGCTCGTGCCGCTCGAAGCGCGCGAATGCGCGGTGCTGCAAGGGCTGAGTCTTCGCAACGTTGCGCTGACGGTGTACGAAAACAACAAAAAGATTCACTCGGATTTCGGCGAAATGCTGTTCACGCACTTTGGCGTGAGCGGGCCGCTCATCCTGTCGGCCAGCGCGCACATGCGGCATTTCGACAAAAAGCAGTACCGGCTGGAGATCGACCTCAAGCCCGCGCTCGATGAGCAACAGCTCGATAAGCGCCTGCTGTCGGATTTTGAAAAGCGCGCGAACAGCGACTACTGCAACGTGCTTGGGGCGCTCCTGCCACAGAAGATGATCGACGAGTTCATCGACCGCTCGGGCATTCCGCCGCACGAAAAGGTGCACGACATCACGCGCGCCCAGCGCGAGACCATCCGCACGCTCTTAAAGCGCTGGACGGTCAATGTCACCGCGCCGATGCCGGTCGAAAACGCGATCATCACTTCTGGCGGCGTCAAGGTAGGGGAGATCGACCCGAAGACCATGGCGTCGAAAAAGGTCGGCGGCCTGTACTTTGCCGGCGAGATTATCGATGTCGATGCCTACACGGGCGGCTATAACCTGCAAATCGCCTGGGCGACCGGCAAGGCCGCGGGCGAGGCCGCCGCGGACGCGCTGTCCGCCAAATAACAGCGCACGATTTATTATAATAGGGAAGAATCAAACAGATGAAAGAGCATTTTTCCATTGCCATCGACGGCCCCGGCGGCGCGGGCAAGAGCACGCTCGCCAAGGCCGTCGCCAAAAAGCTGAACATTCTGCATGTCGACACGGGCGCGATCTACCGCACCATCGGCTACGCGGCGTTTTCGCGCGGACTTGACGCCAAAGACGAAACACAGATCGCGCCGCTGCTGAAGGAAATTCACATTGACATGGCATTTGACGAGACCGGTGGGCAGAAGATGCTGCTTGACGGCAAGGACGTCAGCACCGAGATTCGCCTGCCGGAAATTTCGATGTACGCCTCAAACGTCTCGGCGCTGCCGTGCGTGCGCGCATACTTACTTGAGATGCAGCGCGACATCGCGCGCAAGAGAAGCGTCATCATGGACGGGCGCGACATCGGCACAGTCGTCCTGCCGGACGCCGACCTTAAGATTTATCTGACGGCGTCGGCTGAGGAGCGCGCGCGCCGCCGCTGCCTCGAGCTCGCCGAGCGCGGCACGCCCAAAGCGTATGACGATGTGCTGCGCGAGATCAACGAGCGCGACTATCAGGATATGCACCGCGACATTGCCCCGCTGCGCGAGGCGGAAGACGCCGTGCGCGTCGACACGTCGAAGCTCAACTTTGACGAGAGCGAGCAGACGCTGCTGAGCCTCATTCAGGAGAGATTGAAATGAGAACGATCTTCTTTGCGTTTATCTGGATCATCGGGCGGGTGCTGCTGTGGATCTACCGCGTGGACGTCAAGGGGCTTGAAACGCTCCCGAAGCACAGCGTGCTGCTGTGCCCGAACCACTCGACGGATTTGGACCCCGTGCTCATCGGCCTGTGCCTGCCGCTTGACTACCATCTGCACTTCATGGCCAAGGCCGAGCTCTTTGACAACCGCGTGCTCGCGTGGCTCATCCGCACGCTCGGCGCGTTCCCTGTCCAGCGCGACGGCAAGGACATTCAGTCCATCAAGACAGCGATGCAGGTGCTCCACAAGGGCGAGAATCTTCTGATCTTCCCCGAGGGGACGACGATCCGCAACGGTGTCGGCTATCACGACGGGCTTCCCGCGCACGCGCACGCGGGTATTGCGATGATCGGCGTGCGCACGGGCGCGACGCTCGTGCCGGTGTTCTGCGACGGACAGAAAAAGCCCTTCCATAAGACGCGCATCATCTTCGGCGAGCCGTATGTGCCAGAGGTCACGGGCCGCCGCGGCACGTCGGAGGAATTGCAGACCATCGCCGACGAAATGCTGCGCCGTGCCTACGCACTCGGCGGCCAGCAGGTGGGAGGCGCGCCGCTGTGAAGGTCATCTTAGCCGAGACCGCGGGCTTCTGCTACGGCGTGGAGCGCGCAGTCAAGCTCGCACAGGAGACGGCGAAATCGCGCGGCGGCGCGATGCTCGGCAGTATCGTGCACAATGCGGGCGTCGTACAGGAGATCGAAGACCTCGGCATGCGCCTCATCACGTCTCCCGAGCAAGCAAAGGCAGGGGAGGCCGTCCTCATTCGCGCCCATGGCGAGCCGAAGGAGACACTCGACGCGCTGCGCCATCGCGGGGCGGAGGTCGTGAGCGCCGTGTGCCCGCACGTCGAGCGCATCAAAAAGCTCGCGCAGGAGGCAGAGCGCGAGGGACGGCGCGTCATCCTGATCGGCGAGCGCCATCATCCCGAGGTGCAGGGTATCGCGGGCTGGTGCAGCGATCCCCTGATTTTTGAAAATGCGCAGGAAGTTGAAGATTACCTGCAAAATCACCCGGACTTTGCCCATTTACCCAGTATTGTGCTGGCGCAGACGACCTGCATTCGTGCGCTTTGGGAAAGTTGCGTGAAATTTCTAAAAAAACAGTGTACAAATCTCAAAATCAATGATACAATATGCTTGGCTACGCAGAAGCGTCAAACCGAGGCGGCAGAACTTTCCGCCAAGGTGGACGTGATGGTGGTTGTGGGCGACCGAAGAAGCGCCAACACAAGGCATTTGACCGAGATTTGCAGAGAGAACTGCGGAAAAGTCCTCCAGATCGAATCCGCAGACGAGCTCTCACCGGAATTCTTTTCCGGATGCCATGTGGCGGGACTGACAGCCGGCGCATCTACTCCTGCGAGTATCATTATGGAGGTATTAACAACAATGACGGAAGAAAACATCAACACCACTGCCCCTGAAACCAGCGAATCCTTTGAAGAAATGCTTGAAAAATCTTTCAAGACTCTAAATACAGGAGATAAGGTGACCGGCATCGTGACCGCGATCGGCACGACCGAGATCCAGGTCGACGTCGGCTGCAAGCAGGCAGGCTACATTCCTGTTTCTGAGCTGAGCAGCGACCCCGACGTCAAGCCCGAGGACGTCGTCAAGGTCGGCGACGAGATCGAGGCTTACGTTGTCCGCGTCAACGACGTGGAAGGCTACGCCACCCTCTCCAAGAAGCGTCTCGACGCTGTCAAGCTCTGGGAAGATATCGAAACTGCCGTTGAGGACAAGACCGTTCTCGAAGGCACCGTGACCGAAGTGAACAAGGGCGGCATCGTCGTCTCTGTCAAGGGCGTGCGCGTGTTCGTGCCCGCTTCTCAGAGCGGCATGCCCAAGGACTCCGACCTTGGCCAGATGGTCAAGCAGAAGGTCAAGCTCCGCGTGACCGAGGTCAACCGTGCTCGCCGCCGCGTCGTCGGCTCCATCAAGTCCGTCCTGAACGAGGAGCGTCAGGCTGCTCAGGCCGCCATCTGGGAAGGCATTGAGGTCGGCAAGCACTATGACGGCGTTGTCAAGTCCATGACCTCTTACGGCGTGTTCGTCGACATCGGCGGCGTGGACGGCATGGTCCACATCTCCGAGCTGAGCTGGAGCCGCATCAAGAACCCCGCCGAGGTCGTCTCCATCGGCGATCACCTCGACGTGTACGTCATCTCCTTCGACCCCGAGAAGCACAAGATCTCCCTCGGCGTCAAGGACCGCACCCAGAACCCCTGGGATGTGTTCATGAACACCTACAAGGTCGGCGACGTTGCCAATGTCCGCATCGTCAAGCTGATGACCTTCGGCGCTTTCGCTGAGGTCGTTCCCGGCGTGGACGGCCTGATCCATATCTCCCAGATCGCTGACCGCCGCATCGACAAGCCCTCCGACGTCCTGTCCGAAGGCCAGATGGTCGACGCGAAGATCACCGCCATCGACGAGGAGAAAAAGAAGATCTCCCTCAGCATCCGCGCGCTGCTGAACGGTGAGGAAGAGGCTCCTGTCGAGGAGTAATTTTCCCGAACTGAAAAGAGACAGGCTCCGGCCTGTCTCTTTTTTTACATTCTTTTTTACGCTGCCGCGCAAGAAAGACTTTGCAAACGGCGATCGGTATGCTATAATTGTTAAAGTTTCGACATAGTTCCGAAATGATAATCAAATTCACATACACACAGGAGGAATTATCCATGGATTACGCAGCGCTTTATCAGAAGAAGCTGACCTCTGCCGCGGAAGCCGTCAAGGCCGTCAAGAGCGGCGACTGGGTCGACTACGGCTGGTGCACCAACCATCCTTACACGCTCGACAAAGCTCTGGCCGCGCGCCAGAATGAGCTCAAGGACGTCAAGGTCCGCGGCGGCGTGACGATGTGGATGCCAGAGATCTGCAAGGCCGAGGACGCCGGTGAGCACTTCACCTGGAACTCCTGGCATTGCAGCGGCATCGACCGCAAGATCATCTCCAAGGGCATGGGCTATTTCATCCCCATGCGCTACAGCGAGCTGCCGCGCTTCTACCGCGACGGCAACGCAACGGTCGATGTGGCGATGATCCAGGTCACACCGATGGATAAGCACGGCAATTTCAGCTACGCTCTCGCGTGCTCGCATCTTGCCGACATGCTGGACGCTGCCAAGACCGTTATTGTCGAAGTCAACGAGAACCTTCCGTGGGTCTACGGTCTCAACGGCTGCGAGATCAACATCAAGGACGTCGACATGGTCGTGGAAGGGGAGAATCCTCCTGTTGCGCAGCTCGGCGCGGGCGGCGCCCCCACCGAGGTCGACACCGCGGTCGCCAACCTCGTCGTGCCCGAGATCCCGAACGGCGCGTGCCTCCAGCTCGGCATCGGCGGCATGCCCAATACCATCGGCTCGATGATCGCGCAGTCTGATCTGAAGGATCTGTCCGTTCACACCGAGATGTACGTCGACGGCTTCGTCGACATGGCCATGGCCGGCAAGATCACCGGCAAGCACAAGCAGCTTGACAAGGGCCGTCAGGTTTTCGCCTTTGCTGCCGGCACGCAGAAGCTCTATGACTACATGGACCGCAATCCCGAGGTCATGGGCGCGCCGGTCGACTACACGAACGACGTGTTCGTCATCTCCCAGATCGACAACTTCATCTCCATCAATAACGCCATCGACTGCGACCTTTACGGCCAGGTGAACGCCGAGTCCGCAGGCATCAAGCACATCTCCGGCACGGGCGGCCAGCTTGACTTTGCGATGGGCGCGTACCTCTCCAAGGGCGGCAAGAGCTTCATCTGCATGTCCTCGACCGTCACGGGCAAGGACGGCACGGTCAAGAGCCGCATCGTTCCCACGCTGACGCAGGGCTCCATCTGCACCGACCCGCGCTCCTGCACGCACTACATCGTCACCGAGTACGGCATGGTCAACCTTAAGGGCCTTTCGACCTGGCAGCGCGCCGAGGCGCTCATCGGCATCGCGCATCCCGACTTCCGCGAACAGCTCATCGCCGACGCGGAGAAGATGCACATCTGGCGCCGCAGCAACAAGTAAGCAATAAAATCGTTCTTCCGTCACGGGGGCTTTCCTGAAAAGGAGAGTCCCCATTTTTTCTGAAAATCCACCTCGTTTCCATTTTTATGCGATATTTCATCAAAAATCGCTTGAAAATGATGGCAAAGTACGTTATACTATGTATGGGGAATTGTTCCCCTTTGTGTGTTTGTGTTGTTTTTCTTTTCCATCGCACGGAAAACCGGGGCGAATGCCGGATCGGCATTCTGCCTGAAGGGAGGTGGGCATAGAATGTTTCAAGTAGGAGATAAGGTCGTGCACCCGATGCACGGCGCCGGTGTGATCGACAGCATTGTCCGCGAAAAGATCAGCGGCAAGGCAATGGAATTTTACGTCTTCAAAATGCCCATTTCCGGGCTGACGCTCAAGATCCCGACCGAGAATTCCACGGCCATCGGCATCCGCGCCATCAAGACGAGAAGCGAGATCGAAGAGGTCATCGCGCGCATTCCTAAGCTCGGCGTCGACATGACAGCGAACTGGAACCACCGCTATCGCGAGAATATGGATCGCCTGAAAAGCGGCGATCTCGACGAGGTCAGCGCCGTCATCAAGGCGCTGATGCATCGCGACAGCACGCGCGGACTGTCCAACGGCGAGCGCAAGATGCTGCACATCGCCAAGCAGATCCTCGTATCCGAGATCGTTTTGGCCGAGGATATCGAGTATCTCGAAGCCGAGGGGCGCGTCAACGCTGCGATGCTGTTAAAGGAGAGCGATTGAGTCCATGAGCCTGCTGCAAAAGATGTTCGGCAAGCGCCCAAAGCGCACGCACCCATACTGTGCCGCGCTGATTGCGGCTGCCGGAAGCTCCACGCGCTACGGCGGGGAGAATAAGCTGCTGCAACCCCTTAACGGCATTCCCGTGCTCGTGCGCACACTGCTCACGATCGACCGCGTGGATGGCATCGACGAGATCGTCATCGCCGCGCGGGAGGACGAGCTGCTGCCCTATGCCGAGCTCTGCAAGACCTTCGGCCTCCAAAAGCCTGTGAAGGTCATCGTCGGCGGCGCAACGCGAACAGAGTCTGTGCTGCGCGCGGCGCTCGAGGCCTCACCCGAAACAGAATTTTTCGCTGTGCAGGACGGCGCGCGTCCGCTTGTCACTGTCAAGCTCATCGATGAAGTCCTCGACGCGGCGCGAATCTACCTCGCCGCCGCGCCCGCCATTCCGGTGCGCGACACCATCAAGGTCGCGCACAACGATATCGTCGAGCGCACGCCCGACCGCAGCACGCTTTTTGCCGTGCAGACGCCGCAGGTCTTCGCCGCCGATCTTCTGAAGGCGGCGCTCCAGTCCGCGATTGCGGACGGCGCGAGCATCACGGACGATTGCTCTGCTGTGGAGCGGATGGGCAAGGAAGTTCACTTGACAGCCGGCAGCGAGGAAAACGTCAAGATCACCACGCCGGTCGACCTTGCGATCGCAGAAGCCATTTTACAGCGCAGAGGGGAATGAGCCTTTCCCCTCTGCCTTTTCTTGAAGAAAGGACCTAAGTCTCATGACGAATTTACGCATCGGGCACGGCTACGACGTGCACCGCCTGACCGAAGGCCGCGCGCTCATTTTAGGCGGCGTGACGATTCCATACGAAAAGGGCCTGCTCGGCCATTCGGACGCCGACGTGCTGACCCACGCCGTGATGGATGCGCTGCTCGGCGCGGCGGCGCTCGGCGACATTGGCAAGCTCTTTCCCGACTCTGCCGATGAGTTCGCGGGCATCTCGAGCCTTGAACTTCTGCGGCGGGTGAAGCTGCACCTCGCCGCCGCGGGGTACGACGTCGTCAATATCGACGCGACGATTCTGGCGCAGGCGCCCAAGCTCGCGCCGTACCGCGAGCAGATGCGCGCGAACATCGCGCGCGAGCTCCAGATCGACGTCTCGTGCGTCAGCGTGAAGGCGACGACCGAGGAACACCTCGGCTTCACCGGCAGCGGCGAGGGGATGGCCGCCCACGCCATCGCGCTGCTTGAGCGCGCGGACAACTGAATCAAAACCGCTTCGGACGGACGCTTTTTGTGAGCGCCCGTCCCTTTTCGCCCGCACACTGCCGCCGCGCACGCATATCATGCGGTGAGGGGGAATCGGTATGGACTATTATCTCTTTGCCGCACGCTCGGTCACCCATGCCCAGCGCATGGCGCGCCTTTTGAGCGACGCGGGCATCTCTTCTAAAATCCGCCGCGCGGGCGCTGCGGTCACCGAGCGCGGCTGTGGCTATACGCTGGAAATCCCGCGCCGTCACGCATCGCGCGCCATGCAGGCCTGCCGCGTGAGCGGTGTGCTGCCGGTCAAGGTGCTGCTCGTCTCGGATGACAGGATGCAAGAGGTGGCGCTATGATCTATCTCGACAGCGCCGCCACGACGTTTCAAAAGCCCGCTGCGGTGCAGCGGGCCGTCGTGCAGGCGATGCGCACGATGAGCTCGCCCGGGCGAGGCGGCTACGCCGCGGCGCAGCAGGCCGATGAGCTGCTGTTTCGCTGCCGCAGCGCGGCGGCGGAGCTTTTCTCCGTGCCGTCGAGCGAGCAGGTCGTCTTCACGATGAACGCGACGCACGGGCTGAACATCGCCATCAAGAGCCTTGTCCGCCCGGGCGGGCGGGTCGTTGTCTCGGGCTATGAGCACAACGCCGTCACGCGGCCGCTGCACGCGCTGGGCGCGGAGGTCATCGTCGCCGCCGCGCCGCTTTTTTCGCCGCAGGAGACGCTTGCGGCCTTCGAGCGCGCGCTCGCGCACGAGCCCGACGCCGTCGTCTGCACGCACGTGTCCAACGTCTTCGGCGCTATTTTGCCGATCGAGCGTATTGCGCAGCTCTGCCGCAGCGCAAACGTGCCGCTCGTCATCGACGCTTCGCAGTCCGCAGGCTCGCTGCCGCTCGACTTTTCCACGCTCGCGCCCGCGTTTCTTGCCATGCCCGGACACAAGGGGCTCTACGGCCCGCAGGGGACGGGGCTGCTTCTATGCGGCAGCGACGCGCTCCCGCTCATTGAGGGCGGCACGGGCAGCGAATCGCTGTGCCAGAGCATGCCGGACTTTCTTCCCGACCGGTTGGAAGCCGGCACGCACAATGTCCCCGGCATCGCAGGGCTTGAGGCGGGCATCGCCTTTGTGCGCGCGCAGCGTCCCGAGCGCATTCTGCACCACAGCCGCGCGCTCATCCGACGGGCAGGGGAGGGGCTAAGCAAAATTCCGAACGTGCATGGATACCTCTCGCCGGATGCAGCCTTGCAGGCGGGAGTTTTATCGTTCACCGTGGACGGACTTTCGCCCGAAGAGGCCGCCGAAGCGCTCGCCGCACGCGGTATCGCGCTGCGCGCGGGGCTGCACTGTGCGCCGTTCGCGCACAAAACGGCGGGTACTTTACCCGACGGAACGGTGCGGCTGAGCGTTTCCGCCTTTCATCGCGAAAGCGAGATCGACTCGTTTCTTTCCTCTCTGCGCGTGATCGCGGCGGGTCAGGCAAAAAACTGAGATTTCATAGAAAATTCATCGCTCTACCGTTGCAATTTGGAGTGTTTCATATTAGAATATGTAATAAATATTGCTTAAGGGGAGCGTGCCTATGGAATTTGTCATGCCCATCCTGGAAGGCGCGTGGCGCTATGTGCTCACGCTCAGGATCTCGGACTATCTTGATATCGCGCTGATGGCGTATGCGATCTATTGGCTTTTGAAGCTCGTCGGCACGTCGAAGGTCGAAAGCGTCGGCAAGGTGATCCTGCTGTTCCTGCTGGCGCTGATGCTCTCGGACGCATTTTCGCTCAACGGGATCTACTTCCTTTTGAGCCACATTCTCTCGCTCGGCGCGCTGGCGCTCATCGTACTCTTCCAGCCTGAGATCCGCCGCCTCATCGACCAGCTCGGCTCGAGCCGCTGGCGCTCGTTCAACCCCTTCGCGCGCACGCAGCAGGTCTCGGCCATTGAAAACGCCATCGCGCAGACGGTGCTCGCCTGCACGGAAATGTCCAAAACGCGCACAGGCGTTCTCATCGTCTTCGAGCGCGAGATGGCGCTGGACGACATCGCCCGCACGGGCACGATCGTCGACGCGCGCGTGAGCAGCGAGCTTCTCAAAAATATCTTCTTCGTCAAGGCGGCCATGCACGACGGCGCGGTCATCATGCGCGACGGACGGCTGCTCGCGGGCGGCTGTATGCTGCCGCTCTCGAAAAACGTGAACCTGAGCCGCGACCTTGGCATGCGCCACCGCGCGGGTATCGGCATGAGCGAGAATTCCGACGCGGTCGTCGTCATCGTCTCGGAGGAGACGGGAACGATCTCCGTCGCCATCGGCGGCCTCTTAAAGCGCCACCTGATGCCGGAAACGCTTGAAAAGCTGCTGATGAACGAGCTCATCCCGCAGGAGCCCGCCGAACAGGACGACAAGCTCCACGTGCGGCTTTTGAAGCTCCTCAGCGCCGGAAAGGGGGACAAGGACGATGAAAAGTAAGCGCCGCAAAATTTTCTACGTCGCGCTGTCCATCCTCATCGCGGGGACGATCTGGTTCTACGTGAACAACAAGGAATCCGTGACCGTGTATGTCCATGATGTGCCGATCGAATTTCTCAACGAGGACACGTCGCTTGCCGACAAGGGCCTCATGCGCATCAGCGGGGACGAGGACATCACCGTCGACTTAAAGCTCCAGATGCCGCGCAACGTCGTCTACGACTTTGACACGAGTGAGCTGCGGCTTGTGAGCGATCTTTCGACCATCACCTACGCGGGCAAGCAGTCCGTCAGCTATACGATCCTGTACCCCTCGAAGGTCTCGTCGAGCAGCGTGAAGGTCGAATCGCCGACCATCCGCACCGTTCAGATCGAAATCGGCGAGCTCAACAAAAAGGATGTCGAGATCCGCTGCAAGGTTGTCGGCAACGTGGCCGAGGGCTACATCGCCGGCAGCATTGAGATGCTTCCCGAAACGCTTGAGGTGCGCGGCCAGCAGTCCGACATCATGCAGATCAGCTACGCGCAGGTCACGC
>ERZ808240.5204-NODE-5204-length-10772-cov-2.813474_pt1 | contig 10772 bp, 8 predicted proteins | sample MGYA00521084_ERZ808240 | MGnify/ENA primary metagenome ERZ808240 (study PRJEB31516, sample SAMN03275571) | gut metagenome | biome: mammalia-associated habitat; material: feces | host: Papio cynocephalus | place: Kenya | collected 2012-08-06 ... | reverse complement strand
GCCAGAAGCTCCCAGCCGTAAAATTTCCGCGCCCTCTCCGAAAAATCACGCACAGACGAAATTTCCCGTTTCCGCTCCTCGCAAGCCACGGAAGAAACGTCGAGTTTCCCGCGCGGCTCGCCCGAAAAATCGTATATAAAAACCTTTACGCACGTCGCGCGGTCGCCTTTTCGACAATGTCGCTTCAATTCGTTCACGAAAACAATTTTAGCATAACCCCGCGCTTTCCGCAAGCGGATAACCGAATTTTACGGATTGACCTACTATAAAACCGCGGCGGCGCGAAAATTCGCGCCGCCGCAGTTTCTTCCGTTATTTGATTCTTAAAATTAAATTCCGAGGTCGCTCAGAATATCCTCCGCGGTAAGGCGGTTTTTCTTTAACCCCTCGCCCGCGTCGTACCTGTCCAAAAACTCTTTTTTCAAGCCGTAACAATAAACCTTCATATCCGAATCGCCGTAAAATCTTGCGACCTTTTCGCCGAATCCGCCGTCTAAAATGCCGTCCTCCAAGGTGACTACGGCACGATGCTCCTTTTTAAGCTCTTCCAAAAGCTTTTCGTCAAGTCCCGTAAGGTATACGGGGTCGATAAGAGTGGGCGAAACGCCGCGCTTTTCGGCTTCCTCCGCCACCTTTTCGCCGAGCTCCATAAAGTTACCCGCGGCGATTATCGCCAAGTCTTTGCCCTTTAACCACTCGCGCGGTATTAAGCTTTCCGAAGTAATCGGTCTCGTCCTTCTTGCCGTGACGGACGGTGACGGGAACTCTTATCGCGACGGGATATTCTGTCTGCGCGATAGCCTCGTCGAGCATACGAAACAGTTCTTCCGCAGTCGTCGGCGCAAGATAAACGAGGTTCGGTATATTGGAAATAAGCGGTATGTCGTAAAATCCGAGGTGGGTTACGTCGTTCATAAAGTCCACCGACGCGCCGAACAACAGCATCGTGACGGGGCTTTTGTTTATGCAAACGTCCTGCGAAATCTGGTCGAAGGTTCTCTGCGCGAACGTGCTGTAAACGCCCCAGACGGGTCTCGCGCCGTATTTTGCCATACCTGAAGCCATAGCGACCGCGTTCTCTTCCGCAATGCCGACGTCTACGAACCGCTTGCCCGCCTGTTCTCTTCTGTCTTTCGTAAAGCCGAGTACGGAGGGAGTCGCCGCGTTTACGGCGATCACCCTTTCGTCCTCTTTCATTTTCTTCAAAAGGTATTCCCCTATCAGCTCGGAATAATCTTCGCCTTCGTCTTTGTAGAGATATTTGCCCGTTTTCGGGTCGAACGGACCGCCCGCGTGATACCTTTCGGGGTTATTTTCCGCAAACGCAAGCCCTTTTCCCTTTTTGGTGTGAATGTGAACGACTACGGCGTGGTCGGTATCCTTAACCTTTTTGAACGCCTCTGTAAGCGCGTGAACGTCGTTGCCGTTTTCGACGTACAGATAGTCGAAGCCCCACGCTTTGAACATATTTTCTTCCGCCGCTCCGTTCGTCTCGCGAAGAAGTTTTAAATTCTTATACAACCCGCCGTGATTTTCCTCAATGGACATCTCGTTATCGTTTACGACTATTATAAGGTTAGTATTCTGTTCGCCCGCATAATCCAAACCTTCCAAAGCCTCGCCGCCGCTTAACGAACCGTCGCCTATCACCGCGATAACGTTTTCTTTTCCGCCGATAATATCCCTCGCGCGGGCAAGTCCCGCCGCAAGGCTTATCGAGGTGGAAGTATGCCCTATCGTGAACAAATCGTGTTCGCTTTCGCTCGGCTCCGAATACCCCGAAACGTCGTCGTAATGCGCGGGATCGTAAAAGGCGCGCGCCCTGCCCGTAAGCATTTTGTGGCAATAAGTCTGGTGCGAAACGTCGAATACCATTTTATCCTTCGGCGAATCGAAAACGTAATGAAGCGCGACCGTTGCTTCAACGAATCCGAGGTTCGGTCCGATGTGTCCGCCGTGTGCGGAAAGCTTTTCGATAAGCGCGGCGCGCATTTCCGCCGCAAGCTCGGTAAGCTCTTTTTCGTTATAGCCCTTTATATCCTCGGGCGAATTTATCTTGTTCAAATATTTTACCTGCATTTTCAGACTCCCTTTCGCTTTTGATTTTTTACGATTACATTTTATCACTTTTTTCGTTTTTACGGAATTTCCCGTTTGTAAAAAACGTGTAAACTTTTAGTTGATACGCGTCCGTTCTCTTATCGGAAACAAGCCGCCGCGCAAGAACGAACTCTCTTTTTATCTACCGTTTTCCTCGTGTAAAAACGAGTCGCCGTTTTTTGCAAAGCTATCGGGAACGAAAAAGGCATTCCGCGGAAAAGCTCCTGCGAAACGCCACGACTATCGTCTTTGATTTTTATACGGTTCTTTCATTTACTCGTCGGTAAAACACCGAAGAGCTTGTTTTCGGCAAGCCTTATTTAACCCTGACGCTTTCGATTTTTGCGGAAAGGTTTACGGGAAGCTTAACTCTGGTGCTGTTATATCTTACGAGTTCGGACTTGTCCGCCGAGTCGTCCGCCTTGAAAAGATCCTTTATGGAGTCTTCGTCGTAAGCGGCGTCTTTTACGCAGTGGAAAGTAAGACCGTAGTTTTCGTCAGCCTTGGTTTCGTCGTATTTACCCGTGAAATAAACGCGGTAATACTCGTAATCTTCGGAAGAAGAGAAGAGGGTGGTCAGCGCGTTTATCGCCGCGGAATTTGCCGTATCGTCAACGTCGTAGGTCGCGAATACGCAGAAGTTGTCGTTATAAGCGGAAACGGAATCGGTGGGAATATACCAAGTACCTCTGCCGGAATCCGCAGCGGTACTCGAGGTCGCATAAGAACCGTTCGCGTACCAGCTTCTCCAAAGTCCTACCGAGCCTTTAACGTTGGTAAGGTCGGAACCGGTATAACCGTTATGCTCGAATTCACCGTAAATTTCGGGAAAATCGTTGAAAACCACGTCCGTGCCGTCCGCTTTAAGGTCGCCGACCATGATCTGCGAGCCGTAGCCGTCCATCATATAGAAAACCGCGTCGTCGTAACGACCCGCGTTTGCGTATTCGATAATCTTATCCACCGTTTTTTCGGCAAGATTGCGATAAAGCTGCAAAGTAAGGGTATATTCGCTGCCGTCCGCGGAAAATTTAACTTCCAGCGTTTTCGTCTGATTGCAAGCCGCAAAGCCCGTCGCAAAAACGCAAAGCATAACCGCTACGATAGCGTTCGCAAAAATTTTGAAAAATCTTTTCATTTATGTCACGACCTCCCGTCGTTTTCGTCGTATATCTATTTTACTTGTATTTTCCCTTCTTGTCAATAAAAAATCGCGTTTGCTCGGCAATTTATGGTTAATTTAAAGGCGGACGCTCGGTTTTTTTCTTTTTTCGACGGACTTTTCCGCGTCCTTCTCCGCTTTTTTAAGCAAAATTTCGCGGTCGTTCTTCGCGGGCAATTCTCTGCACAGCGAGAGAAGCTTTTTAAGTTCCTTTCCTATTTCGCCGCCGAAATATCCCGCCGCCATCAGATCTTCCGCCGTTATTTTCAGCTCCTTTAAGGAAAACGGCGTGCCGTCCGAACGCATTTCTTCTATTATTCTTTGCCATTTTTCTACGGTGGGGCTGATTCCCGTATCGTCCTTGCTTGCCGAATAATCAGCCTGTTTAAGCAGTAAAAGTTTAGGAATAAGCGGAGAATTTTCCGCAATGAAACGGCGTATTTTACTCTCCTTTTCCTTACAGTCGAGGTCTTTCATATGCGCGCCGACGAGAAACGCCGTCTCTTTTATCGTTTTTCCGTCCGCCTTGAGCGCGGAGAGTATCCGTTCGGTCATTTTCTCGCCCACGCCCGCGTGCCCGTAGTATTCGCCGTAGTTTATTTTGCAGAACGGCTTTGCGACGTCGTGAAACAGCGCGGCGAGCCGAACCTCTTTTTCGGCGTAGTAAACCGCTTTAAGGCTGTGTTCCAGAACGTCGTATTTATGATAATCCGCGCGCTGCGCCATACCCCTCCCTGCGGTAAGCTCGGGGATTATTCCGTCCAAAACCCGAGTTTCGGACAGAATTTTCAAGCCCGTATAATGCCCCGCTTTGTCCGAAAAGTCGTATTTCTTATCGGCAACAAGTATTCTTTTCAACTCGTCGAAAATTCTTTCGGGCGAAATGTCCGCGATATTCGAGGAATATTTCTTCGCCGCCGCAAGAGTCTCTTCCGTGGGCGTAAACCCGAGTTCGCCCGCAAACCGCGCGAGGCGCATAAGCCGCAAGCCGTCGCTTTCGAACACGTCTTCCGGAGCTTTCACGGTATCGAGAATTTTATTTTTTATATCCGGAACTCCGCCGAGAACGTCGGTTATTTCGCCGCGGAAAATATCGTAGTACACGGCGTTGCACTTAAAATCCCTGCGCCGCGCGTCCTCTTCTATATCGGTTGTCGGCACGGTGAAAGCCGGGGTATGCCCTCCGCCCGCCGAATACAGTTCCTTGCGAAACGCGGTGTATTCGTACTTTTCTTCGCCGCATTTAACGACCGCCGTACCCGTTCTTTTGTAGAACGCGACGACGTTGAACCCCGCCTCTTCCGCAAGCGCGGCAAAACGCTCCGCGGGAACGGCGGAGGCTATATCGAGGTCGCCTTCCGCTTTTCCCGAAATAAGAAAATTCCTGATAAAACCGCCCACGATAAAAAGCGGCGCGGCTTCTTTCTTTTCGAGAAGACGTGAAAGCTCGTAAAGTTTTTCGCTCGAAATCGGCTTCATAAAAATATTTTATCATAAAATCGTTGTTTTTTATAGCGTTTTGTAGTAAAATTATTAAACTACTTTACAAAAGCATCGGAAATGGACAAAATGTTGGATTTTATCGTAAACCCCACCGCGGGCGGCAAAGACGGCGCGAAAATCAAGCGCGCGCTTCCGAAACTTGAAAAAAGGCTCGTAGAACGGGGCGTTCCGTACGTTATTCATATGACCAAAACGCCGCACCACGCGACCGCGCTCACCGACCAGCTGATTAAAAACGGCTCGACGGATATAATCGTCGTCGGCGGAGACGGAACTTTGCATGAGGTTATAAACGGGTTTTCGGAATTCGACAGGGTTGCGCTCGGAATTATCCCCTGCGGAACGGGCAACGACTATGCGGACGCGCTTAAAATCCCGTCCGACCCCGTGGAAGCGCTCGATAAAATTCTGGACGGAAAACCGCAATACACGGACTTTATGCAGATGCCGACGGTGCGCGGGCTTAACATAATCGGCACGGGCGTGGACGTGGACGTTTTAAAGCGTTACGCCAAATGCAAAAAGAAAACCAAATTCAAGTATACGCTTTGTCTTATAAGCTCTTTGCTGCACCTTAAAATGGCGGAATTCGACGCGGAATTCAACGGAGAAAAGAAAAGCTATCGTTCGTTTATCGCGTGCGTGGCGAACGGCAAATGCTACGGCGGAGGAATACCCATCTGCCCCGTCGCCGAACCTTCCGATAAAAAGCTCGATTTTCTTGCGGTGAAGGAGCTTCGCGGGTTTAAGCTTATCGGCGCGTTTTTGAAGCTTAAAAAGGGCAGAATCATGGAACTTCCCCAAACGTTCCACGACAAAACGGAAGAAGTTAAAATTTACCCCAAGGGAAACTATACGGTGAACGTAGACGGAGAACTTTACGACGATATACCGTTCGAGGTCAAAATAGTTTCTGACACCTTGCGGGTGTATATGTAAGTTTTCGAAATTAGAGTGACGCCGCGGCGCGAATTTTCGCGCCGCGGCGTCATTTTAATTTAATCACCGATAATGCTCTTTATTCGTTTTCCGACGATACGCTTTATCCGTTTTCCGTCTCCGTAGAAAGTTCTTCCGTCTCTCCCGACGATTCTTCAACCCCGCCCGAAACGTCTTCCGATGCGGCAGTCCTTTGCGCGAGTATCGCCTCTTCTATCGCGGAAAAAATTTCCGTCTTTCCCATGCCGCTCTCCGCAGACGAGGCGATTATATCCTTCACCCCCACCTTCATGGAAGCGGCAAGCTTGATAATCGTCGGCTTCACCCGCGTTTTCGGCAGTTTATCCGCCTTCGTCGCTACGAACACCGTCGGTATGGCGTAATGGTAAACGTAATTCGCCATAGTATAATCGTCGGCGGTCGGGTCGTGGCGAATATCGAGAAGAGATATAAGGAGCGCGAGCTTTTCCTTTCTTAAAAACTCTTCCATAAGCCTGCCCCATTTCTCTTTTTCCGCCTTGCTGACCTTTGCAAAACCATACCCCGGAAGGTCTGCAAGCACGAAATCTCCGAAATCGAAATAATTTATAAGCCGCGTACGCCCAGGCGTAACCGAGGTTCTCGCAAGCTTTTTGTTACCCGCAAGCATATTGATGAGCGAGGATTTGCCCACGTTACTCTTCCCCGCGACGGCTATAATCGGCTTGTTCGTTTTATACAGCTTGGAGCCGTCCGCCACGCTCGTGATAAAGGTAGGATTTTTTAAGTTCATAAATCACCTATCGCGACGGTAAACACCTCGTCCGCTTCGGTCACGGGAACGAAGATTATCGCCTTTTTAACCTCTTCGGGAATATCGGCTAAATCTTTTTCGTTAGCGCGCGGAATTACCACCGTTTTTATACCCTTTCTGAACGCCGCAAGCGATTTTTCTTTAAGCCCGCCTATCGGCAACACCTTGCCGCGCAGGGTAATTTCGCCCGTCATCGCCACGCCTTTTCTCACGGGCTTGTTCGTAAACGCCGAAAGAATAGCCGTAGCCATGGTAACGCCCGCGGAAGGTCCGTCCTTCGGAGTCGCGCCCTCGGGAACGTGTATGTGAATATCGGTGTTTTCAAACCGCGAGGAATCTATTTTATATTTCTCCGCGTGCGCCCTGATATAGCTTATCGCCGCGCGGGCGGATTCCTTCATCACGTCGCCGAGCTTGCCAGTCAAAAGTATCTCGCCTTTTCCGCGCATAAGCGCGGCTTCTATCGTTAAAGTAGTTCCGCCTACGCTCGTCCACGCAAGTCCCGTACACGCGCCGATTTCCCCGCCCGAAACGTCGTCTTCGGAGCGTTTTCTCACCCCTAAAAGCGCGGGAATATCCGCCGCCTTCACGACCTGCTTTTTAAGCCGCGGGTGTTCCGCAAAGCGCACGGCGACCTTTCTTACCACGCTGCCGATTTCGCGCTCTAAATTACGCACGCCCGCTTCCATGGTATAGCCCTCTATGATTTCGGTGACGGCTTCGTCCTCTATCTCTATTTTCTTTTCGGTAAGCCCGTTGTTTTTTATCTGCTTCGGGATAAGATACCTTTTCGCTATCTGGAATTTTTCCTCGTCCGTATACCCCGAAAGCTCTATTATCTCCATTCTGTCGAGCAAAGGATACGGAATGGTATCCACGCTGTTCGCGGTGGTTATGAACATCACCTTGGAAAGGTCGAAGGGAATTTCCAGAAACCTGTCGCGGAAAGTAGCGTTCTGCTCGGGATCAAGCACCTCTAAAAGCGCGCTCGCGGGATCGCCGTGAATGTCCGAAGAAAGCTTGTCTATCTCGTCTAAAAGGAACACGGGGTTATTTGAACCCGCCGTTTTAAGTCCCGTTATAATGCGCCCCGGCATTGCGCCGACGTAAGTTTTTCTGTGTCCGCGGATTTCCGCCTCGTCCTTAACGCCGCCGAGACTCATTCTCACGAATTTTCTGCCGAGCGAGCGCGCGATTGACGTCGCGACCGAAGTCTTGCCCACCCCCGGAGGACCTACGAAACAAAGGATAGGTCCTTTTATTTCCTTCGTAAGGTGCAGAACGGCAAGATATTCCACGATCCGCTCTTTTACCTTATCCAGCCCGAAATGGTCGGCATTCAATATTTCGCTCGCCGCGGCAAGGTCGTCGTTGTCCTCGGTATGCTCGTTAAACGGCAAATCCAGAACCCAGTCTATATAGTTAAGTATCACCGAATATTCGGGCGAAGAGGGGTTTATTTTATCGAGACGGGAAAGCTCTTTTAAAACCTTTTCTTCCGCATATGCGGGCAGCTTTTTGGCAAGAATGCGTTCTTTAAGCTCGTCGCCCTCCTCGGGATCGTCGCCGAGTTCGGTGTGAATCGCTTTTAACTGTTCCCTTAAATAAAATTCCTTCTGGCTTTTGTCTATGCTTCCGCGAACTCTTCCCGCAATCTTCTTTTCCACCTTTGCTATTTCAAGTTCGGTGGTAAAAAGCTTGTCGAACGCTTTAAGTCTTTCGACCGTGCCGTTTATCGTAAGCATTCTTTGGCAGTCCTCTTCCTTAAAGTTCACAACGGACATCGCGTTGTCCATAAAGTCGTTGGGATCGGAAAGCGCGGTTATCGTCGCGAGCATCTCTTTGTTTATTCGTTTATCGAACAAAGTATATTCGTAAAACGCGTTTTTCGCCACGCGGAAATAAGCCTCCGTCTCCACGGGGTCTGCGTCCTGTTCGTATGGCGCGGGAGCTATGACCGCGGTAAAATAGTCCTTCGTGTCGCAAAACTGCTTGATTTTCGCACGCGAAACCGCTTCTACGCAGAGTTTCATACTGCCGCCCTGCACCCTTATAATCTGTTTTATCCGCGCGATGACGCCCACTTTTAATATATCCGCCTTCTCGGCGCGTCTATAAAGGCGTTTTTCTGCGCGGCGATGAACAAAACGCCCTCCGCGGAATCCACCGCGTTTACCGAAGCGGGTCTGCCCACGTCGAAATTGAGTATTGTGCGAGGATATAAAACCTTACCGCGAAGCGGTATCACGGGCAAAATTCTTTCCCCGTCTTCCGCGTTCGGCAGCACTTCTTTTATTTCGTCCTTTATTCCTTCGCCTTCCTTTATTTTTTCTTCCATATATTCACCTATAACCAAATCACAAACAATACTTGCGCAAAAGATATTCCACCGGTCTGTCCGCGTACGGAACGGTTATCTCCTTTGCCACTCTTTTAAGCTCTTCTCTCGCGTCGCCGACGGCAACGCCGTGCCATTCTCCCGACAAAAGCTCTATGTCGTTGGTAGAATCTCCGACTGCTATGACCTCGGAAAACGGAACGTTATAATATTTCGCGAGATATTCGACGGAAAATTTCTTGTCGTACCTCTTGTCCACTACCTCTACCAGCATAGGCGCGCCGTTGTTCGCGACAAGACGGTCGCCATATTTCGCGTTTATTTCGTCGGTCACGCGCTTGATTTTATCTATCTCGCCCATTCCGCCGACCTTCAAAACCGTGCGCTTTTCTTTCAAAATGTACTTAACGAGATCGGGGGTATGCACGCCCTTTACCTTGCAGGAAGCCTCGTAAAACTCCGTATACGGACATTCGCAGGAAAGATGCATGACGTCGTCTATATCCGCAAGCGCGGTAACGCCGAAGTTTATCAGAAAGTCCGCGACTTCCGCCGCGAGCTTATAATCCATTCCGCCCTCGAATATGGTTTTACCCGTCGCAACGTCGTTTATCATCGCGCCCTGATAGCTTATAACGAGACCTTTAAGCCCGTATTCTCTGCAGATGGGCAGAATCGAGGAAAACATTCTCCCCGTGCATACGGCAAAAATGCCGCCTTTTTTTTCGTATTCCTTTATCGCCGCGACGGTTTCGGGTTCGATTTTGCCGGGGGCTTTCCCGAGCGTTCCGTCGAAATCGCTTACAAACAGCTTGTATTTCATCTTTGAATCAGTCCTTCTTCGGTAAGTTTATCCATAATATTCTTCGCCTGAACCTTGCCTATCCCTTCCACCTCGGTAAGCTCTTCTTCGGTTGCGGAAATAATTCCGCCGAGGTCTTTGAACCGCGTAAGCAGCGCGCGTTTTTTCACTTTGCCGAGACCTTTCACCCCGTCGAGTACGGAAGAAAGCGAACGTTTGCCGTGCAGCGTTCTGAAATAGGTTATCGCGAATCGATGCGCTTCGTCTCTGATTCTTTGAAGCATTCTGAGGCAATAATCGCTTTTATCGAGAAGTATCGACTCGCTCCTGTCCGGCAAAAACACTTCCTCCTCGCGCTTTGCGAGAGAAATAAGGTCTATTCCCTCTATTCCGAGTTCGTCGAAAACTTCTTTTACCGATGATAGCTGACCTTTGCCGCCGTCGATTATCATAAGGTCGGGCTTCGGAAATTTTTCGGGATCGGTATTCATTCTCTCGAACCTTCTCGTCAGCACCTCTTTAAGACTCCTGAAATCGTCCGCGCCCTCGAAGCTTTTTATTCGGAATCTCCTGTATTCGTTCCTGTCCGCCTCGCCGTTAATAAAAACGACCATACTGCCGACCTTATCCACGCCCGAAATGTTGGAAATATCGTAGCATTCCATACGCTTCGGAAAGTTTTTAAGCCCGAGCTTTTCTTTAAGCGCGGCGCACGCCGCGATCGTCATATCGTTTTTATGTTTTATCTTATCCACCGCGGTGGAAAGATGTTCTTCGGCGTTGGCTTCCGCCATTTCGGCAAGCTGCCGCCTTACGCCCTGCTTCGCGCAGATTATCGTCGCCTTTTTGCCGTGACGAAGTCTTAAAAATTCCGAAACGGCTTCCGCGTCCGAAATCTCTTCGGCTAAAATTATCTCGTCGGGAACGTCCGCGTTGTCGCGGTAATAGCGAAGAATAAATTCCGAAAGCGCGTCCGCGGAAGAAAGAGCCGCGCTCTCGAAGGAAAAGTTTTTGCCGCCGCTCATTCTGCCGCTTCTCACGAACAGAATATTAACCGCCGAATACACGCCGTTCGCCTTATACGCGATGACGTCCGCGTTTATGAACTTGTTAAGAGCCGTCACTCTGCGGAGCT
>ERZ808240.5202-NODE-5202-length-10773-cov-23.988804_pt1 | contig 10773 bp, 7 predicted proteins | sample MGYA00521084_ERZ808240 | MGnify/ENA primary metagenome ERZ808240 (study PRJEB31516, sample SAMN03275571) | gut metagenome | biome: mammalia-associated habitat; material: feces | host: Papio cynocephalus | place: Kenya | collected 2012-08-06 ... | reverse complement strand
TACCACCGTTGCCACCCGCAAACGACAATCGGCGCTCCAAGCATTTCGAAGTGTTCCTCGGGCAGAAACGAAATGTTTCTCGGACAGAAACAAAATATTTCTTGGGCAGAAACAAAATGTTCCAAGGCTCAAAACACTTGGTACTGACGCTTGGAACACTTCGTATCTACGCTTGGAACGATTCGCTACAACGTCACCAACGATTCGCCACAACGTCACGGACGATTCGCCACAACGTCTCCGATGAATCAAAACTATGCTTCACAGAAGTCAAAAATATCAATATAACACCCTAAAAACAACAACCGCATGAAATTCGTTATCGCAAGAACTAACAAGAAAAACAAGTTGTGCGTCAGCACAAAGACCATCGACCGATTCTGGGAACGCATCGCCAAAGACGACGCCAAACAGACTGTTGCCAACTTCAGAATGAGCGTGCCACTGATGAACGGCGACTACCAGTACTACAACGGCATCCATGAGTGGCAACACATCTACCCTGCGGCAGAATTCACCAAGGACGACAGCGACAACCTCCTCTTCAAGACGATGAACGGACTGGTGATGCTCACCTTCGGCAACCTGCTAACACAAGAAGAACTCGCCGAAGCCAAGAAGACCGCCAGTTTGCTGCCCATGACATTCGCCGCCATCGACGGCGCCGACGGCAGAAGCCTCATCGTGCTCGTAAAAATCTGCGATGAGCAAGGCGGCTTGCCCGACACAGAGCCACAAGCGGAACTGCTCTACCAGACGGCATACGCTCAGGCCAAAGGTATCTATGAAGCCCAACTCTCCGCCACCCTCCTACCCGAGCACCCCTCCCTGCGCTCCAACTTCCTCCTCACACTCGACCCTTCACCTTATTATAATAACAAGGCGACGGCAATGCGCATACAGAACAAGAAGAAAAGTCTCCAAGAGCCCAAACCCATCGACGACCTCAAAGTTTATAACGACTACGAGTTTCTCTACCGAAAAGCCGCCAACGAGACTCGCACAGAACTGGCACAATCGGACACCCATTGGAACAACGAGGAAGACCGCCTCTACGCCAGTCTTTCCGCCCTGTCCGCCAAGCTCTGCCAGATGGGATTCAGCGAGGAGGAAGCCTTCGTGCATACCCGCCGCAACCACTGGTATGATGTGGAGGAAGAAAAGCTCCGCCAGATTGTGAGCACCGCCTTCGAAGCGCACGCCAACGACTCCCAAGCAACCTCGCCCCAAAAAGCAAACTCGGCGAAAAAGTCCGGTTCCGCCTCGGGAAAGAGCCGAGACAGCATCTTGCAGATGATGCACTTCCTGAAAAGTCGCTATGTGTTCAGATACAATGCCGTGATGAAATTCACGGAATACAGAGCCAACAACTCGTGGGTGGGCGACTTCAATCCCGTGGATGCCCGTGTGCAAAAGCGCATGACGCTGGAGGTGCAACTGGAGGACATCCGGGTGAGCATCAAGGATGTGAAAAACTTTCTGGAGTCGGATTACATCAAGAGCTACAACCCGATAGAGACCTTTCTCTACGACTGCGTGGGAAAATGGGACGGCAAGGACCGCATCCGGGCCTTGGCTCGCACCGTGCCCACCGACAACCCGCACTGGGAAAACTGGTTTTATACTTGGTTTCTCGGTATGGTGAACCAGTGGCGAGGGGTCTATCGCCAGCAGTATGGCAACAGCACAATGCCGCTGCTCATCTCCAAACAGGGCTACAACAAGAGCACCTTCTGTCGTCGTCTGGTTCCGCCGTCACTGTCTTGGGGCTACACCGACAACCTGATTTTGTCGGAGAAACGCCAAGTGTTGCAAGGGATGGCTCAGTTCCTGCTCATCAACCTAGACGAGTTCAACCAGATTTCACCCCAAGTCCAACAGGGTTTTCTGAAGAATCTCCTCCAGTTGCCTACGGTAAAAATCAAGCCTCCCTACGGCAGCCATGTGCAGGAGTTTCCTCGCCTGGCATCTTTCATCGCCACGAGCAACATGACCGACATCCTCAGCGACCCATCGGGCAGTCGCCGTTTCCTGGGCGTGGAACTCACGGGACCCATCGACGTAAGCGGTCGCCTGAACTACGAACAGCTCTACGCCCAGGCGATGCAAGCCTTGGAAAAGGGCGAGAAGTCTTATTTCGACGCCACGGAAACGGCAGAGATTATGCAGAGCAACCTGCAATTTCAGCAAATATCCGTCATCAAGCAGTGTTTTTTGGAGGTTTTTGCGCCTGGAAAGGAAGAAAATGGCGGAGAATACATGCGTGCAGCCGCTATTTTCGACGTTTTGAAGTCGAAATTCGGTTCTTCGCTGCAAGCATCGAGCATCCAGAACTTCGGAAGAGAACTCCAGAACATCGAAGGTCTCAAGAGCAAGAAAACAAGGTACGGTACTGAGTATCTGGTAGTTAAGAAAGTATAGAGACGCTACCATCGTGCTTCTCGAAAAAATAGTAGTGGTAACGGGTGGTAACAAAAATCCATCCGTTACCACACGATAAATATCTATTAATCAGAAATTTACATCATAATGTGGTAACGGTAGTAACAAAATGCAAAGATTTATATTTATCAAGTCTGAGCATAGGTCAGATATGTTTTTTAACTCAAAAATATAGCTCAGATCTATTATTTATCCTTTTTCTTACTCTTTTTCTACTTTTTTTATTACCTTTGCATAAAATAAGCAAAATATGACAATAGAAAGAGACAAACATAGTGACGTAAAGCCGTATGTGCTTCCCCCAGAGCAATCAGATATGTTACAGGAGGCGCAAATACCAATAGTGTATCATGATGAGATGCGTGATACAAAGGGGAAGTTGCGTGTATTGTCATTGTTCTCTGGCTGCGGAGGAATGGACTTAGGATTTGAGGGTAGCTTCATTGCCAATCGCAAATCTTTTCCACAAGACAGTCCATATATCGACCATGCCATCAACAAGAATTGGGTGATGTTGAAGAAGACAAAGTTTAAGACGGTTTTTGCAAATGACATACTGAATGAGGCAGAAGTGGCATGGACTACCTATATGTCTCGCTTCGGATATCAGCCCGAAATGTACCATAACATCAGTATTGTAGATTTGGTAAAAATGCATAAACAAGGAGCTGACATTTTTCCAAAAGACATTGACGTAGTAACTGGCGGATTTCCATGCCAAGATTTCAGTGTAGCAGGAAAGCGCAAGGGATTTAATTCCGACAAAGATGACTACGGCAAAAAACGAGAGGGGGACGAGCCATCTGAAGAGACACGTGGCAAGCTTTATTATTGGATGAAGCAAGTCATCGACATTGTGAAACCAAAGATTTTCGTGGCAGAAAATGTAAAAGGACTTGTGAACCTTGGAGATGTAAAAGACATCATTCAAAAAGACTTTGCAAGTGCAGATGGGAATGGTTATATCGTTTTGCCACCACAAGTATTACACGCTGGTAATTTTGGCGTACCAGAAAGTCGTGAGCGTGTCATCTTCATCGGAATTCGTAAGGATGCTTTGCGCCTCGATGCCTTAGAAGCATTGATGGCAAAGGAAATTTCAGACGAGTACAACCCATATCCAAAGCCTACACATGCAGCAACCATCAAAGGAAGTAATCTTCTTGGTATTGTTACAACACAAGATGTATTGGAGGGATTGAAAGAACCTGAAGAAACCATTGATGCCTCCCAACAATTATATTCAAAGGCAAAGTTCTTGGCAACAGGTCAGGGACAGACGGAGATAAAACTGGACAATCTCGGCCCTACCATCCGTTCTGAACATCATGGCAACATTGAGTTCAGAAGACTCTCACTTGAGCATGGTGGTAAGCATATAGAAGAACTGAAAGCGGGACTTCAAGAAAGACGTTTGACTCCTAGGGAATGTGCCTTGATACAGACCTTTCCACCTGATTATCGCTTTGTGATGAAAAAAGCCAACGGAAGAGGATTTCGTTTGAGCTCTTCGGGTGCATATAAGGTGATAGGAAATGCCGTTCCTCCTGTTTTGGCTTTTAATATAGCCATGCGCATACAAGAGGTATGGGATAAGTATTTTAAGAGTAACAATTAAAAACTAAGAATATGGACAAAGTAGCAGAAAACATCATTGCTATCCGCAAAAGAGACATCAGCAAGGCTAATGAAGCCTTTGCTGATTTCATGTCATTGACTGAGAAATGCCTAAATGACAAAGTAAAGAACAACCATAAGCTATACAAGGATTGTGGAGGAAAGAAAATGGAGACTGTTGCTTTGAATGCTTTGCATGAGGTTGCCCCACAAACACCTTTCCGCCCAGAAGAAATCAAATTGGTATCGGGTGCAAAGTTCCCTGACATTCAAGCAGAACAATACTATGGCGTAGAGGTAAAAACAACGGCAAGCAACACTTGGAAGTCTGTGGGCAGCAGCATCGTGGAATCCACTCGCATAGAAGATATATCAATGATTTATATGTTGTTTGCAAAACTTGGAGGCGACTTCGCCGAGTTCCGCTGCAAGCCATACGAAGACTGTTTGGATAATATCTCGCTCACTCACCAACCTCGTTATCAGATAGACATGGAATTAGAGGAGAAGAAACGTGAGAATATCTTCCAAAAGATGAAAATAGATTATAATACATTCCGTGTTTTAAACGAAAAAGAAAAGATTCAAAAAGTAAAACGATATTTTCGTTCTATCGCCAAAGAAGGCAAGGAAATGCAATGGTGGATTGGCGACGAGGAATCAGAAGCCTCTGTACCGATGACCATTCGATTCTTAAATGACCTTTCTCCTGAAGAAAAGAAGCAAATCACAGTCCGTATGTTCGTGCTTTTCCCTGAGCTTTTCAGCAACCAAGGCAAAACGAAATATAAGCGTGCAGCCTTATGGCTCTGTAGTCGCCAAGCTCTCATATGCTCAAACATCCGTGATTTTTTCACTGCAGGAGGGCAAGTAACAGAAATTGGCACGCACCATTTCGACCATGCAGTTCCTCAAATTCTGAAACGACTCTATGATAGTAAAGAGGAGTTATTAGCACTATTGAACTGTCCGGATGAAGCACTTGTAGACGACATCTGCGAACTTTGGACAATCGAATGCAATCCAATATACTACAAGACATGTTGGATGAGCATGATGCAGGATACTTTCAAGGAAACGCCAGAATTGAAAGATATTAAAGTAGAAGACATATTTGAAAAGTGGTAAAATAACTTTTTCTTTTGCGCCCAGCCCTCATCGTTAAAAAAGTATAAATCGGGGGGGCATTTTATATTATTTGTATTTATTTCAAAAAAATGTAGTATATTTGTAGCCGTAAAGAACCGGGTTCTGTCTAGAATAGGTCTATATGAATGAATATGAATGTGAATAAAATGTGAAAACATTGACTGCTAAAGATGTTCACACCGATGGAGAAGGTGTAGATTCTCCCAGCGTTGGGCTTACCCCCAGCGTCCTCCCCAAAGCTCAAAATCCTACGAAAAAGGAGGAGAGTTCACATACAGGGGTGTCCACCAAAAACACCCTTTCGGAAACACCCCAGTGGTACGCCTTGCGCACCACATACGGCAGGGAAATGAAAGCTTACGCCTATCTCACAGCCAAAGGAGTCACCGCCTTCTGCCCCACCATCCAAGTGGTGAAAGAAGTAAACGGAGCCCACAAGAACATCACCCAGTCACGCCTCCCCAATATATTCTTCGCCTATGGCACCCAAAAGGAAATGGAGAAATACGTCTATGACAACGTCAACCTCCCTTTCCTCCGATTCTACTACAGACACTTCCACGAAGGCTCCAAGATTCTCAAGACCCCACTCATCGTGCCCGAGCAGCAGATAGAAAGTCTGAGGATTATCTGCGAGTCGGAGGCAGAAGACATTCTTCTCGTGCCCGAGGAAGTGGAGAAATTCAAGACCGGACAAAAAGTAAGAGTTACCCAAGGCAAGTTCCAGGGAGTGATAGGACGAGTGGCACGCTACCAAGGTCAGCAGCGAGTGGGCATCGTCATCGAAGACGCCTTCACCATCACTACCGCCTATCTACCCAAGGCATTCCTTGAAAACGTATAAACAAAACATCAGTACATGCGATACTTCCTTCCCTTGTTGGCGATGATGATGGGAATCACGATGGATGCCAGTGCTCAGGTAAAAACCACCGACAGCACCTTCATCCAGCACGCACGCCCCATCCCCTTCGTGGTCAACAAAATCAACATCAGCGAAAAGGACAAGCGTTGGATTACCGACAGTCTGATTCCTAAGCTGCAAGCCTTGGGCGACAAAGGCATCATCCTGGGGCGAGCAGCCGCTTCGCCAGAAGGTCCGACAGCCAACAACCGTCGCCTTGCCCAAGAGCGCAAAGCTTCGATGGATGCCTTGCTCGGCAGCTACGGCATCAACACCCAGCGCATTCGCTACGACGTGGTGGCAGAGGATTATCCCTTGCTTCGCTCGCTGATGTGGTTGGAGCACGACACGCAGCTCTCCATCATCGACTCGCTCATCAAGCAATATGGCAAAAACACGACGAAACTCAAGGAAGCCATGAAGCGAATCGACGATGGAAGATTCTGGAGGCGCATCCTCAAGGTGTATTTCCCCAAGTTGAGAGCCGTGAGAATCATGGCGATAGACCAACGGATAGCCGACGGCAATCCCTTGACAGACATCGAGGTACCTAAGCAGACTATCAAGGCAGAAGACCTACTCCAAGCCGTACAGGCTCCACAAGGGGCGAAAACCGACACACTGCTCCAGCAGCCTCCGAAGACGGAGCCTAAGACTGAGACCATGGCTGAGACTAGGACTGAGAATCCCCGCCGTGAGTTGCTCAGCATCAAGACCAACCTGCTCTTCGACTTCGCCTATATGCCGGGCTACAATCGCTTCTGCCCCATCCCGAATGTGGCAATCGAATATTATCCCCTGCACGGTCATTTCACCTACGGGGCGAGTTTCGACGGACCGTGGTGGCAACACTACGAGGCACACAAGTACTTCCAGTTGCGCAACTATCAGCTCCACTCCCGCTACTATTTTCGAAATGGCGACATCAGCCTGCGGAAACCTGGCGAGGGAGCCGCCTATAAGGGCTGGTTTGTGAGTGCATACGCGCATGCGTACCTATATAATATATGCTTCGGAGAAAAACGAGGATGGGAAGGTGAAGGCTGGGGTGCCGGACTGGGCATCGGATACGTGCTTCCGCTCGGAAAGAAAGAGCACTGGCGATTGGAATTCGGCCTACAGGCAGGATACCTTCAGACCGACTACGACCCATATCAGTGGCGTTGCCCTATCGACCCCGGCACCGATGTAGAACGCTACTATTACAAGTGGTACGGCGATGCCAAGGACTTCAAGAAGCGCCAGCACCGATACTCATGGATGGGTCCCACCCGAGTGGAGGTGACGCTAAGCTACGACCTCCTCTATCGTAAAAGAAATCAAACTAAGTAAATGCGCAAATTCTATCAATATATATGGACTTTGATACTTGCCAGCCCCCTGCTAGCCGGTTGTGCCCGAGAGCCGATGCTCTATCTGCACCAGGAGGGCAAGGATGCCACCTTGGACCTGCCTAACATCGACGTGGAGCTGAAAGCCATCTGGGACTACAAGCTGGAGTACGACGTGGTATATGACTGGCAAGCGGCATGGAAATACAAATGGGACGCCACCGACGTAGAGCTCTTCGGCAAGTTGGGCTACAATGAGCCTGAGGCTTTCGAGATTCGCCGCTACTTTACGGGCGACACCCCGAACGGATTCCACGGCGCTCCCTACAAGCATACCATCTACGGCAAAGACCTCACCGCCAACTACGAATTTGGCTATTGGGACATCTTGGCTTGGAACTACATCGACACCCCCGACGGCATACAAAGTGTGCGCATCGACGAGAGCAGTTCCTACGACGAGGTGGTAGCCCACACAGGCGAGACGATGATGGCTGCACACCACTACAGCACTCGCTTTACCCGCTCCTTCTACCAGCCTGAGGAAATTTTCGCAGGATATGAGAAGGCGATAGAGATCAACAAGCAGTTAGACGGATTCACCTTCGATGCCGACCGCAACTGTTGGGTGAAAAAGCTCGATATGGTGCTACAACCGATGACATACATCTACTTGCTGCAGGTGATATTACATCACAACAACCGCAATGGTCGCATCATCACCGCCATCGACGGCAACGCCAACCTCAGCGGCATGGCTCGTTCGGTAACGCTCAACACGGGCGTGACAGGTTCGGATGCCATCACGGTGAACTTCAATATGCGAATGAAGAAGGATTTGGATGTGGATGGCGAGAAGGTAGATATCATTGGAGGCAAGGTGCTTACCTTCGGTATTCCGAAAATCAATCCGAGCCGCCTCGACACAAGGGCTTATACTGAGTCATTAAAAGAGGTGAGGGCGGCAGACTTGAACAATCGTCATTATTTCGATGTGACGATGCAGTTTAACAACGGCAAAGACTCGACATTTGTCTTCGATGTAACGAGCCAAGTAAGAAAGTTATTCCGTGGTGGTGTCATCACCGTGGAACTAGATATGGATACGATTCCTATCCCTAACCGCACCGGCGGTTCCGGCTTCGACGCCGTGGTCAAGGACTACGAGGAGAAGGAATGGGAGTTTGATATGTAAAAAGATGAAAGAGTAAGAATGTGAAAGAAGAAATGTGAAAGTTTAAAAAATGCGATAAACGATAAAACCAAAGAATTATGAAAAGATATTTGTTTGTTTCAGCGATTGCAGCGATGGCTCTAGCCAGCTGCTCAAGCGATGATTTCCTGGGCGATAGCACAGGAAATACTCCTAGTGCTAGTAGCAACAAGGCTATAACTTTTAGAGGAGATGCTGGAAAAATTACGCGTGCCGACAACGAACTAACAGAGGCGAATGCAGCAACAGCACTAGGTAACAATTTTGTAGTTGTTGGATATAAATATACAGGAACCGAATCTGCGAAATCACTAGTTTTCGACCATTACAATGTAAACTATGTTGCTAGCACAGCTAATACAACTGCCTCAAATACAAAGAACTGGGAATATGTAAACCAAAAACTAGCAGTAAAAGGAATAAGCTCTGATGGAAAACTTGCAGGAGACGATGTCACAGCTCAGACCATCAAATATTGGGATAATTCAGCAAGCAGCTATGATTTCCTCGCCTTCTCTATGGGAAAAGGAAATACTACGAGTGGAAATACCACATACGCTACTCCTACCAAAGTAAATTGGGACAAACTTTCTAGTGAGGCTTATAGTTTTTCTGGTGATTTAAGTACTTTAGGAGAGTGCTACTTCTCTGATATTACAAATGTTAATAAAGGAGATAAAGGATTTAGCAGCGAAGCTGTAAAGATGACATTCCGCCATGCCACCAGTAAGATTCGTATCGCTCTTTATGAAACCGTACCTGGTTATGTGATTAGTGATGTGAAATTCCATAATAATGCTTATAGCAATGGGAATTATACTGAAGGAAGCGAGGAAGGTCAACTCTATGGAAAATTCTATAATCAAGGAAAGATTACTGTATTTTTTCCAAAAACTGGCTCTGAGAACAAATCAGATCCAAACTATAACAAAGCTTCTGTAAAAGTAACTACCGTAAATTCTTCAGAAAGCTCAACAACAGCTCAAGACATTTCAAAGTCTTTTGGAAAGGTAAATTACGGAAACCAACAGGAAGACGCGATTTCAGCAGGCACAACCTATCTCAGCCAAAGTGCAGCCAAACCATCATATTGCGGAACATCAGATTATTATCAGAACGTTCTCCCTGCAGACGAAGATAATAGCCATCCAGCTTCTATCAGCATCGACTACAAGTTGACAGCAACAGATGGTTCCAAAGAAGTTATCAATGTAAAGAACGCAACAGCTACAATTCCGGCAGCCTATACAGCTTGGAAATCAGGTTATGCATACACTTACGTCTTCCAAATTTCCAAGAACACTAATGGTACAACAGGTACTCCAGGCTCTGACGACGCAGGATTAACCGCCATCAGCTTCGATGCCGTTGTTGCCAAAGATGAAACTCTTGGCAATCAGGAAACCAACACCAACGTGGCAGAATGTTCTATCACAACTTATGGAATAAAAGATAGTAAGGTTACAACCAATGCTGATGAATACCCTGCAGAAGCAGACATCTATGCAACAGCCTACATTCCTGAGCATAGTTGTAGTGTTACTGAAGAAAAAGACAAAGGTGAGTTCAGAGCACCTAACAATTTATACACAGTAACATTAGATAATGGCGCAGCTCAAACAATCAATGAGACAAGTGTACTCAATGCTATAAAGAATGGTACAAAGGACCCTACAGATAATCCTACTTCATGGACTGTTATGGATGCAAATGGGAAGAAACTGACTGTAACAAAAGTAACTAATGGAACAGAATCAGTAACATCAGTACCTACAGAGGATAGTTCAAAAACTCTCACTGTTAACGCTCTCAAATGGAAAGGTACTGCAAATACGACTTATTTCGTAGAATACAATACAACTTGTACAAAGAAAGCATACAAGATTGTAAAGGTTGCAGCATCTACAACTGAAGCATCAAACTAAGGAATAAAATCATTCTACCCCGTTAGGCGTTTCGACGGACTAGTAATCCGTTGTCAAAAACGACCCAACCTATTTATTTTGCGGATTTGCAATCCGCCCATACATTATAATATAATGAGGGTGGATTGCAAATCTTGCATTTATTCCTCATAGCCCCAACCTATCATACAAAAGCGAATAATTAGAGATTTA
>ERZ808240.5198-NODE-5198-length-10789-cov-41.466555_pt1 | contig 10789 bp, 9 predicted proteins | sample MGYA00521084_ERZ808240 | MGnify/ENA primary metagenome ERZ808240 (study PRJEB31516, sample SAMN03275571) | gut metagenome | biome: mammalia-associated habitat; material: feces | host: Papio cynocephalus | place: Kenya | collected 2012-08-06 ... | reverse complement strand
GATGTAAAGAACCATTTATTATGATGTAAAGAACCATTTATTATGATGCAAAAAACCTTATCTTGCAATATTCTGACAATTGCCAAAAGATTTTCTGACAATTGCCAAAAATATACATGGCAGTTGTCAAAACATCGTAAGGCAATTGTAGAAAGATAAATAAAGTTAAATCTTTGTATCAAAAGAAACAAGTTATTACATTATTATATATATTTGCAACACATTTTTATAAACATTTGCAACACAATAACAATAAGCGTTCCCATGGCAACCATGGGATATGCTCCTAAAAACATAATAACCATGGAACTAAAGTACGACATCTACTCCATCCAAAATGCAGTAGGCACTGGCGAGCAACGCAAATATGTTCGCCTCAAACAGTATGAACCTTTGACCGCCAAGGAATTGGAAATCAAGATACAAAACAGATGCTCCCTCACCAAAGGCGATGTAGCCGCTGTGCTATGCGAGCTCCACGACATCGCCGTAGAAGAGTTTTCGCAAGGGCGTCGATTCTACATCCCCGAAATCGGATACTTTTCCCTGTCTGTCGGATTGAAAATGCCAGAGGAGAATCCCGACAAGAAGATTACAGGCAAGGAGGTGCGACTCATGGGCATCAACTTCCAACCAGAGAAGAAACTCTTGGAGGAAGTAGGAAGAAACATTCGGTTCGTTCGTTCCCGCTATTCCAGTCAATCCACTCAATATTCCGAGGAGAAACTGTTAGGAAAAATCAAGGAATATCTACAAACGAACCGCTACATCACCTGCAAGATTATGCGCTTCCAATTTGGATTGACACAATACACCGCCCAGAAGTGGCTCAACTATTTCTGCGACAAGGAGATTTTGGTGAAGGATGGAACACCCCACTCGCCCATCTACTTTCTGAAGTAGATGGGGCAGGGCTTCGTCATCCTATCACCGAAAGCTGTCTTTGCCTGTAACTTTGTCGGGTGAGCCATCAATTCGATGATATCATCTTTATTTCTTATCCGCATCAATGAGGGCAAACAGATGCTCCACCGCCACTTCCTGAGGAATGTTCTTCTCTACGCAAACCTGCTTGCGATAGAGGCTTACACGGTTGGGACCGGCACCTACATAGCCATAGTCGGCATCTGCCATTTCGCCTGGCCCGTTCACGATACATCCCATGATGCCAATCTTCAAGCCCTTCAGATGCTTGGTGGCCTCTTTAACCTGTGCAATGGTGTCGCGCAGGTCGTAGAGTGTACGGCCACAACCAGGACAGCTGATATATTCTGTCTTAGAGGTTCGGAGACGGGCTGCCTGGAGAATGCCAAAGGCAGTCTCGTCAATAGTTTGCGATGGTATGTCGCCATCATTCATCAGCCAGATACCGTCGGTCAGGCCGTCTATCATCAAGGCTCCCATATCGGCGGCGGCCTCCAACTGGAAGTCGCTCTTCTCTTCCTTGCTGTGCTGATACATCTCAGCGAAGATGACAGGATTCTTCACCCCTGCATTCATCATCTCGTGTACCAAGGCACGTTGGTCGCCAAGTCGGTTTTGATGGTTGCTCACGCAGACAGCCACTACCTCTGGATGGGCTTTTAGGCAGGCAATATATTCTTCTGCAGGAGTTCCAAATTGCAAGGTAAGGAACTTCAAATCTGCCTTGATGCTCGCTATGAGTGGCATTGCCATGGCAGGGAAGATAGGATGGAGTTTGCTGCCTGTGGTCTCTGGTTTGCTGTTCAAGGTCTCATAGGCATTGTAATCTACGATGTAGTTCTGACCTGTGACAAACCGCTTGGGCATCTTGTCACCGATATATATATAGTCTGGCTTGGCATCCTCGTTGGCACAAACGGTGCTCTCGCCATTGATGCGGTTGCTTATGACCACTGGCACGTTGTTGCCACCGATATTGCTTACGGCCACTGTCTCTCTGCGGGTAGGGCGCAACCAGTCGAACGAAGGACAAGCTTCGCCCGGAATCATCAACTGGCCTTGTTTCTTGCCAATGTAGTCCACCAAGTGACGAGCCACAGGAATTTCAGCGGCAGGTTCTTCGCTGAGGCTTACACGTACCGTATCGCCGATGCCGTCAGCAAGCAGGGCACCAATGCCTACGGCACTTTTGATGCGGCCGTCCTCGCCTTCGCCAGCCTCGGTAACACCGAGGTGGAGTGGATAGTTCATACCTTCTTTCTCCATCTCGCTCACCAAGAGGCGGACAGAACGAACCATCACCACAGTATTGGAAGCCTTGATGGAGATAACCACGTCGTTGAAGTTCTCCTTCTTGCAGATGCGGAGGAACTCCATGCAGCTCTCCACGATGCCCTCTGGAGTATCACCGTAGCGATTGCGAATGCGGTCGGAGAGCGAACCGTGGTTCACGCCGATGCGGATGGCGGTATGGTTCTCCTTGCAGATATTGAGGAAAGGCACAAAACGATCTTCTATCTTCTTGAGTTCCTGGGCATATTCCTCGTCGGTATATTCTTGTTTGATGAACTTGCGGGCAGGGTCTACGTAGTTGCCTGGGTTGATGCGCACCTTCTCGCAATAGAGGGCAGCCACATCAGCCACGTTAGGATTGAAGTGAACATCAGCCACGAGCGGCGTGTCGTAGCCATCGGCACGGATGCCGGCGTTGATATTCTTCATGTTCTCTGCCTCGCGAGAGCCCTGGGTCGTGAAGCGCACTAACTCGCCACCAGCCTTGATTATTTCCTCTGCTTGGCGGACGCAAGCCTCGGTATCATTGGTATTGGTGGTGGTCATCGACTGGATGCGGATAGGATTGTCACCTCCCATATCGAGTGCTCCGATATGAACAACCGACGAAGAGCGTCGGCTGTAATTGAATAAATCTACCATTCTTTTTATGGGAATTTATAGAATTTAAGATTCCCCAATAATTAATTACATTTATACTCAAATTTCACCTCAGCCAAGTCCTTGTTGGCTTTTTCTATCTTGGCACCGAGACCAGCCTTCCAAGCATCAACTTTCTTAGCCACTTCTTCATCGACGAGGGCAATCATCTCGGCTGCAAGAATGGCGGCATTCTGGGCACCATTCACGCCAACAGTAGCCACTGGAATCCCTGGAGGCATCTGGATGATGCTGAGCATGGCATCGAGACCGTCGAGCATGCCCTTGATAGGCACACCGATGACAGGTAATGGAGTTGATGCAGCGATAACACCAGGAAGGGCGGCAGCCATGCCTGCTGCTGCGATGATAACTTTCACTCCACGGGCTTTGGCTCCTTTGGCAAAAGCCTCTACAGCATCAGGAGTGCGATGAGCGGAAAGTGCATTTACTTCAAAAGGAATCTGGTTGTCGTTCAACCACTTACATGCTTTTTCCATAACAGGCAGATCGCTTGTACTGCCCATGATAATGCTTACTAATGGTTTCATAGTTTTCTTATTTATAATTTTATAGAATACTTTTTAATAGTTTCTGCCGATTGTTCTTTCCTTAGATGACAAGTAAGGCGCAGACAAGTCCGATGAAGAATCCTGCTACTACTTGAGAAAGGCTGTGTTGGCGCAATATCATTCGTGCCGTACCTACCATGCCAGCCAAGACAAGTACCAGACATAGCCACCAGATGGGATTGAACGAAAAGTTTGCCGAATAAGCCAATAAGGCTCCTGCCACACCGCCTATGGCTGCTGTATGGGTAGATATTTTCCACCATATATTAACGAAGGCACATACCATTTGTATCAATAATGCCGCCACTAAGATGATGCTGATGACACGGGGCGTGTTGCGGTATTCCATCAAGAAAAAGCAACCAAAGTAGCATACGATGGAAATGATATAGGGAACGACGCGTCGCTCTTTCTTACCCAACTCGGTTGTGGTCCAACCTTGGTATCGACGATAAATATGGATAAGTACCGACGGCAGGAGTATGGTAAAAAAGTAGACGGTGAGCAGCATGGGCAACTTGTAAGCCAAAGGAAGGAGCGACATGTAACTGAAAAGAAACAATGCCACCAGCCCTACCAATGGCAGATAGAATGGAGTGAAAAGCATGCTCATGATGCGTGCTGTCAATATGATATTTTTTTCTCTCATAACAATCTTTTTCTAAGCCTTGCCACTATTTTCTAAGCCTTGCTACAGGAAATCCCAACTGCTCTCTGTATTTGGCTACCGTGCGGCGGGCTACAGGGAATCCTTTTTCCTTCAGCACCTTGGAAAGGGCATCGTCGCTAAGAGGCTTTTTCTTGTCTTCGTGCTCTATCAGTTCTTTCAAGGCCAACTTGATTTTACGGGTCGACATTTCCTCGCCATCTTCGGTAGTATAACTGTCTGTAAAGAAGAATTTCAGCGGGAAGGTTCCCCATTTTGTCTGGGCATATTTCATGTTGCTTACTCGCGATATAGTACTGATGTCCAGTCCTGTACGTTCGGCAACATCCTTGAGAATCATAGGCTTCAAGTCGGCTTCGTCGCCATCGAGGAAAAATGCTTTTTGTATATCGATGATGGCCTTCATGGTGATGATGAGTGTGTGGCGTCGTTGCTTGATGGCTTCGATGAATCCTTGTGCCTTGTCTACTTTCTCTTTGGCATAGAGCAATGCCTCTTTGTCTTGCCGACTCATGTTGGCCTTGTTCTTTTTATAGGTGTCTAACATGTCGGTAAACGAGGTGGAGACGGTAAGCTCGGGCATGTTGCCCCGATTGAGCGAGAATGTCACCGTTCCGTCGTCGTTGGTGTCTACAATAAAATCTGGTGTTATCTGTTGCAGGTTTCTGCCTTCTGTCTCGCCCAATGAAGCTCCTGGCTTGGGGTTGAGCTTGCGTATCTCTTCCTGTAGGGTAGAGAGCTGGGTGTCGTTCAACTCTAATCCCGACTTTATCTTGTCCCAGTGTTTTTTTGTAAATTCATCGTAGTAGTCTGTGAGTACTTCTTCCATCGACTTGCGCAACACTCCCTTGGGCATGCGTTTTACTTGTAAGAGCAGGCACTCTTGCAGACTTCTTGCTCCGATGCCAGCAGGATCGAAGGTTTGCAGAATGTGCAATATCTTCTCCAGCTTCTGTTCGCTGACATCTATATTTTGATAGATGGCAAGTTCGTCGCAAATACTATCAAGATCCTTTCGCAGCAGTCCGTCGTCGTCGAGCGAGCCGATGAGGTATTCCATGATTTTCTTTTCGGTGTCGTCGAGCATCTGCATGTCCATCTGTTCCTTCAACTTATCGTAGAAGGAGGTTGTGTCGCCATATACCATTTCCTCGTAGTCGGCATCCTGCTTATTGTTGCGCTCTGAACTATAGTCGGGCATCTGGTCGTCGCGTCCTATGTTTTCCAATGCCGAGTCGAGGGCATCTTCTCTTTCTTCCTTTTCCGTTTGTGCCTCGTAGTTTTCTTCTTCGTCGTTGTTCTGCAAATCACTATCCTCTGGCAGACGATCGCTTTCGTTAGTGTCATTTGCCAACATGTCGTCTGGATTCTCGCTTTCCAAAGCGGGATTGTCATCCAGTTCGGCATTTACGCTGTCTTCTAATTCGGTAAGTGGCATTTCCAAGAGTTTTACCTGCAACATTTGCTGGGCAGAGAGCTTTTGCAACTGTTGAAGTTTCTGTTCTTGTGTCTGAATGAGTTTCTGAGCCATTTTAACTTTGTGTGAGAATTATATTTATTGTTTCTTGAAGTATACTTTCAGTTCGTTGGCAAGCTGATAGAGCTTGTCGGGATTACCGTTCCCATATCGTTGCCAGATGTCATTACAGTCGTTGAGTAACGGACTGATGAGTACATTTTCGTGATTGAGATATGGGTCGCAGAACATGTAAATACTCATCACTTCGGCAATCTTTTTCGGTGTGGTATGTATCAGTTTGGCAAGGTCGATGATTTCTGGTGTCTCGGCTACCATGGTGGTGGGGATGAGCTGGAAGTAGAGGTCGAGTATGATGATGAGCTTTGTGGGTGTAAGGGTAGGGTCGGCATCGAGAGGCCTCCAGTCGCGCTCGAAAGTTTCGTTGAACTTCACTCCCCGATAGAATGCTTCTGCATTGCCGTAGCCTTGCATCTTCCTGAGCACATTGATGTCGTGAGACAACTTGTTGGGCTTGTTGGCGTACTTCTCCCATAGCCGTGTGATGCGGGGTGTCATCATTCTCAGCTTAAACATTTGCTCGTGCAGGTAGGTGGGTGGTATATGCAACTCCAGGCTTAGGTCTACCATACCTTTCGAATAGAGCGGTTTTACACCTATTGGCTTCTGCTGATACAATTGTAGCAGCAAGAGCCAATATTCTTCATTCCAAAGGGGATGTTTAGCCATAATACATATTTTATTTTAATGTTATGTGCAAAAATACGACTTTTCGTTGGTAACACAAAATAAAATGATAAAAAAATACGCAACTCCGAACTTTGTCGAAATTGCGTACTTAGAATACTATATTCCCAAATTTTTCATAACTCAAAAAGTGCTCTGCTTTCGCAAGTTTCACACTCTGTTTTGTCGTCCTTGAATAAACAATCTTTTATTTACCTTACTTTCCTAATACCTGTTGTCCTTGAATAAACAATCTTTTTAAATCTACCTTTAAATTAACTAACTAAAACCTAAACAACTAACAATCTTAACCTAAAAACCTAATAACCTTTTGTCTTATTGACGATGCAAAGGTACGATGATTGGCGATAACTTCCAAATGAATTTATGAAAAAAACGCGGAAAAAGCCAATTAATTGACCTAAATCAACTATTTGTGTGCGCACACAAACAAAATAACAGCTATTTTAATGCCTCTTTGCTGATAACTACATCAATGGTTTTAAGGCGCAGATAGTCTTCTGAGAGATAGATGTGTCCTGCCTCGCCCCAACGTTTTCCCCAGGAGTTGCGGCATACATAATAATTGCGATGGTTCTTGCTGAACATACCGATGATTTCCATCACATGGTCGTCGGTGGTTCTCAAACGCTCGAACTCTCTTTGGCGTGATGCCTGTGTGGTGGGAAGTTGAGAAGTAGGAACGTCTACAAAGCCGTGTTGTGGATGTCGAAAACCTTCCTCGCTGATGTCTCCCTCCCAGCAAACGGGATGTCCATTAGTAATGGCGTGCCGAATATATTGCATCAACTGATCGATGGGTACATTAAGAAACTTTTCGTCTGTCTGGTTGTCGGGCGTTTCCAAGGCGAACTTCTCTCCGAACGGATGGTGTGTGAAACTGGTGAGCGCCACATACTCGCCAGGGAAGCATACGCTGTTGGCAAATTCTTTTGGGGTATATTCTGCGCCGAGCATATATACTGTCTTGGCAGGCATATAGCCCATATTGGTGTCTAATAGCTGATTGAGCCTATTTTTGAGTTCTTCTATTCCGACTTGTTGCGCAATGGCATTGCGGCATAGAAACTCCACCTTCCGGCACAGAACCCTCATGTCGACATCCTTCTTGTCCTCGTAACTATCGTAGGGGACTGCACCATACTTATTTATATAATGTATCAGCATGGGTGCCATGCCTCTCATGCTGATAGGTTTGGTTCCTTTGGAAAAGTAGTATTCTATGGCTTTCTCCTGCAGCATCATGCGTGCCACGTAAGCCACAGACAAGTTGACGGAATCGCCCTGCATGATATGCTCGCTCTCTATTGTGGCAAGCATGGCGTATGCCCAGCATAGTGGACTCTTGCCTTGGTCCTTGACGGGGGTCGTGCCTATCAGCTTTGTTCCTTTGACTACTTGATTTTGTGGCGACCCATAGGATGTATGGGTGCTTTTATACTGGCAACTGCAGATGCAGAGAGTCAATATAGCTATGATGATTTTACTTTTCATAGACGCAAATATACGACATTTTTTCGGAAGTATGCCATGATTTATATTATTATTTTTCATATATTTACCATGAATTATTTTGCAGTGTCTGCAAATAAATGTACCTTTGCATACTGAAATTTAAACGTTTAAAGACAAAATGGCATTAAAATGTGGTATTGTGGGTCTTCCTAACGTAGGAAAATCTACATTGTTCAACTGTCTGTCAAGCGCAAAGGCGCAGGCAGCCAATTTCCCTTTCTGTACTATAGAACCAAACTTGGGTGTCATTACCGTACCCGATGAGCGCCTTAACAAATTGGCGGAAATTGTTCATCCAGGTCGTATAGTTCCTGCTACATGCGAGATAGTAGATATCGCAGGTTTGGTAAAAGGTGCCAGCAAGGGCGAAGGGCTTGGAAACAAGTTCTTGGGAAATATTCGTGAGTGCGATGCTATCATCCATGTTATACGTTGTTTTGATGATGACAACATCGTGCGCGAGGGAGGCGCAGCCGTTGACCCATTGGAGGACAAGAGCATCATTGATACAGAGTTGCAGCTCAAGGACTTGGAAACAATAGAGTCTCAGCTTTCCAAGCAGCAGAAAACAGCAGCCGCCGGAAACAAGGACGCCAAGGTGATGGTGGCTGTGCTCGAAGCCTATAAGGAAGTGTTGGAGCAGGGCAAGAATGCTCGTGCCGTGACTTTCGAAAGCAAGGAAGAGCAGAAAGTGGCTCACGACCTCTTCCTTCTCACTACTAAACCTGTGCTCTATGTGGCCAATGTGGATGAGGCTTCTGCCAAGACAGGCAACGAGTACAGTAAAAGAGTGGAGGAGATGGCCAAGGAGGAGGGCGCCGAGTGCATGGTTATCGCAGCCAAGACGGAGGAAGACATCGCATCGCTCGAAACTTACGAGGACAAGCAGATGTTCTTGGAGGAACTTGGCTTGGAGGAGAGTGGTGTGAACAGACTCATCAAGAAGGCATACGCTCTCCTGAACCTGGAGACATTCATCACGGCTGGCGAGATGGAAGTAAAGGCGTGGACTTACCATAAAGGCTGGAAGGCTCCACAGTGTGCGGGAGTTATCCACACTGATTTCGAGAAAGGTTTTATTCGTGCCGAGGTGATAAAATACAACGACTATATCAAATATGGTTCTGAGGCAGCAGTTCGCGAGGCTGGTAAACTGGGTATAGAAGGAAAAGAGTATGTTGTGCAGGATGGCGACATCATGCACTTCAGATTTAATGTGTAATATAAGTGTGTGGTGATTAGCCTTCCGTTATTCACCACTTCTATTTATAATTATTGTTATGATGGTTAATCTTCTTAATTATATAGTTTGGGATCCCGATCCCATTCTGTTTCGTTTGGGACCGATAGCAGTACGTTACTATGCCACTTGCTGGCTTATAGGATTGTTGTTGGGTTATCTGCTGATGCAACGTCTTTACAGACAGCAGGGGATAAGTGACGAGAAGTTTGAACCACTTTTCATCTATATCTTCATCGGTATATTGGTTGGTGCTCGTTTGGGACATTGTCTCTTCTATCAGCCAGAGTATTTCCTTACCCAGTGGGATCATGTTGTGGAAATGCTGATTCCTATGCACCATCTACCCGACGGCAGTTGGAAGTTTACTGGCTATGAGGGATTGGCCAGCCATGGAGGGGTGATTGGTATGTTTGTTGCCATCTGGCTCTATTGTCGCAACTTGAAGGTGAAAGGATGGGTTGTGCTCGACAATATGGGAATTTGTTCTGGTATAGCTGCCGCTTTCATCCGCATCGGCAACCTGATGAATTCCGAGATTATCGGTAGGGTGACAGATGTGCCATGGGCATTCATCTTTGCCAAGGACGACCAATATCCCCGTCATCCAGGACAACTTTACGAGGCGATAGCCTATCTTGTTATCTTCCTCGTTATCTTCTTCATATATAAGAAGAAGGGACCAAAGAGCGTAGGCTCTGGCCTTTATTTTGGTCTGTGTCTTACCCTTATCTTCACCTTCCGTTTCTTCATAGAATACACGAAAGAAATACAGGTAGCCTTCGAGGCAGGTTTGCCTATGGATATGGGGCAGATTCTTAGCATTCCTCTTATTATTCTCGGAGTATGGAGCATTGCTTCCAGCTTCAGAAGAGCCAAGGAGATGAACGCATAGAAAGAAAACGACTAGATTTGTCAAGCGAGAATTTTTTGATAAAAAGCTTCATATTCTTTAGCCACCTTCACGTAGTCGTGATGGTGGCTGATGTATTCTATGCCCTGTCTTTTGAGTTCAGAAATCATTTCTGGGTTCAGTATTAAGTGTTCCAACTGTTGGTAAACGCTCTCATAATTGGGTCGGACATTGATGATTGGGCGCAAATGTTCCTCGTGTAGAATCTTGTAATTTTCGGGTTCTCCTCCCCCAATACAGATGATTCCTCTTGCCATGGCTTCCAAAGAATTCATGGCTGGTGTATAACTGTATAGTTGGTCGAGGATAGCATCGCTGCCATTCATCATCTTGATATATTCTGCAAACGGAACGCTTTCAGCAATGCGGAGTTCTACCTTTTCTGGGTATTTCTTGGTTATATCTTGTGCAGCTTTCAGCATGATGTCTGTTCCCTTGTATTCACTTCTGTCCTTGTTGATACCGATGAATAATTTTATCTTTTGTGGTATGGTATCGGGAACATCTGACGATTGTGCATAAGGTCGGATGGGAAAGGGGATAAATACGGTTTTCTGTGGAAAAGTAAGTTGATAACATGCCCAGTATTCGTAAAGTCCTGTCACAATTCCATCGCAATCCTCAGCTATCATGCGATTGAGTCGTTCTTTAGTTGTTCCAAGCCAATCTTTCCTTTCTTTCAGTGCGTCAGCGTTGGTTCGCAATTTATCTCCCATATTAAAATCGCTGTATCTCAGAGGTTTATCGTGGCAACAAACGTGTACCCAATAGTAATCCATACCAAATCCGCCGAGGATAACTT
>ERZ808240.5197-NODE-5197-length-10797-cov-4.426364_pt1 | contig 10797 bp, 9 predicted proteins | sample MGYA00521084_ERZ808240 | MGnify/ENA primary metagenome ERZ808240 (study PRJEB31516, sample SAMN03275571) | gut metagenome | biome: mammalia-associated habitat; material: feces | host: Papio cynocephalus | place: Kenya | collected 2012-08-06 ... | reverse complement strand
TTCTACCATCCCAGCGAGTCGGGCTGGGAGGGCTACCGGGTAGAGGCCGTGGCGCGCGACCGGGCCGCGGCGCGAGCGCGCGATGCAGCGAAGCTGAAAAACGAATCTTAAACAACGTCGAAACGGGGCAGGATGCGCGCGCGGCGGCGGGCTCATCCTGGTATTATTCAAGTATATGAATCAAAGCGCCGCGCGCGCCAAACGAAGGGACATGCAATGGATGCAGGCTTCATCTCGGGGGTTATTCTTCCTGTCGTATTCGTGGTTGTGGGCATTGCTCTGGTGTGGGCCCTCATCGAGCTGGTGCTGGTGCTGCGCCGCACGCGCCAAACGGTCGAGACGCTCGAGGCCGATGTGAAGCCCATTTTGGAAGACGTGAAAAAGGTCGCGTCCGATGCGAAAGACATGACCGAGGCCATTAGGCCGGCGCTCGATCGCGTCGACCCGCTGGTGGAGCGCGCGTCGCTTGCCGTCGATGCCGCCAACCTAGAGATTATGCGCTTGGATGGCATTTTGGAAAACGTCGATGCCATTACGGGGTCGGCCGCTTCGGCCACGGAGGCCGTGGACACCGTGGCGAACGCCCCGCTGAAAATCGTGAATGCGGCGTCTGAGAAGTTGCGCGGCGCGTTTGGCGCCAAGAAGGCTTCCGACGAATCGGCCAAGCTGGCTGCTGCGGGCGAGGCTGCGGGCGCGGTGGAGTTTGTCGCCGCCGCAGCTCCGGTTGGCCAGATGTCTGAGTCGGCCGCCTCGCCGGTCGCCCAGGTCGCTGCCGCACAGCCCGAAACCGAGCTCCAGCCCGAGCCCGAAACCGCGGGCGGCTATTTCACGTATGCCGCCAAGGAGGACTAACCAGCATTGTCGACGTCTGCGAACCAGCCCCGCAAGGGCCCCGAAAAACTCGAAGGAGCATCCGCCGAACGCACCGATGATGCGCGTCGCCATTTCTTCCAAGTGTGGATGGTGATTGGCGCGGCGGCGCTGATTTACGCGTTCGGCTTCGTGTTGGACGTGCTGGCCATGCCGGTTTCCATTTTGGTGTGGACCGTTATCTTGGTGCTGGTGCTGCGCGGCCCGGTTGATGGGCTTGAGCGGCGCGGCGTTCGTCGCGGCCTTGGCACCACCATCGCGTTTTTGGGGCTGTTCGCGTTCGTCGGGGCGCTTGTGGTGGTGATGTTCTCGCCCGTGTTCGGCGTGAACGAGCAGTTTGCGAATATGTTCGCCGCGCTGCCCAGCTATGTTCAGGGCCTTACCGATTGGGCGAACTCGCTGTATGAACGCTATGCGACGCTGCTGCAAAACGACACCGTGCGCAGCTGGATCGACACGGGCAGCAAGTCGCTGGCCGATTGGGCGTCGGCCATCGCGAGGCAGTCGGCCAACGGAGTGGTGCTGTTTGGCACGGGCGTGGCCAATATGTGCATGATTCTGGGCTTCTCGCTGGTGGTGTCGTTCTGGTGCCTTATGGAGCTGCCCGCGCTCGACCGCGAGGTCGACCGCCTTGTGCCGCCGAAGCATAAGGAAGAGGCCGACATGTTCCGCATCGCGTTCACGCGCATCATGGGCGGCTACATCCAAGCGACGGCGTTGCAATGCTTGATTATTGGCGCGGGTTGCGGCGTGTGCTTCGCCGTTTTGGGCGTGCCGAATGCGGCGGCGCTGGGCGTTATCACGGGCACGCTGAACCTGATTCCTGTGGTGGGCCCGTGGATCGGCGGTGCAGTTGCAGCGGTGGCGGCCTTGTTGGTGAGCCCCGTTACGGCGGTTCTTGCCATTGTGCTTACGGTGTGCATCCAGCAGATCGTGTATACGTTCATCGGACCGAAACTCATGCAGAACTCGGTCGACGTACACCCGGCGCTGGTAATTGTGGCTTTGATTACCGGCGGCGCTATTGGCGGTGCGATGGGCGGCCTTATGGGCAACATCGTGGGCATGCTGCTTTCGGTGCCGTTCGTGGCCATCGCCAAAACGGTGTTCGTGTACTACTTCGAGAAAATCACGGGACGCCAAATTGTGGCCGAAGACGGCGTGTTCTTCCGCGGGAAGCCCGCGAAGCTTGAAGGCGACGGTGCGCCCGACGCCATGGCCGACGCGATTTCTCCCACGCCGAGCAAGCCGTTCACGCCGCCGGCATTTATATCGGCGCTCGACCTGGGCGCCAAGAAAAACGACGAGGGGGAATAGCTCGCCTGCAACAAGCGGGGATTTTCTCCCTGGCCTTCACGGCGCTCCAGGCGTTCAAACCAGGGAGGAATTTCCGCTTTTGCATTGCCGCGTAGTCGAATAGGGCCAGACGCCCTCTTCCCCGACTCAAGCGTCTAGGACGTTGCGGCAGACAGGGAGAGACGCCTGACGACGAATTGGCTCGCGGCTATTCTGCGGCCGCTGCCTTTTCGGCTTCGGCGGCTTTCGGGTCCTGCGTTTCGGGCAGCTCCATGAATTCGGCGAACAGCGTTTGAATCTTCTTTTCGGCTCGCGCGAGGCTCGCGTACGTGCCCGCCTCTTCGCGGTCGGGCACGCCGTTCGCATTGGTGATCAGGCGAATTGCCCACTCGAAGCGCCCCGCGTCATTCTTGCGCACCAGCGCTTCGCAATCGAAGCGATAGCGGTATACGCCGCAAAACCAGCTGTCTTCGGCAATTTCTTCCCATTCAGCGCCGTCGAGGGGTACTAGGGCAGTGGCATCGGTATCGGCCATGGTGATTCCGTTCTGTAGAGAGATAAGCAAGCGCGAAGGCGCTTCGATAAGTGGCTTTATCATAAAGCAATTTGCAGGTGATTCATAGAATTCTCGCGACGTGGGCGCCAATTGCGTGACGCGGGCGTGCTCGTTGGATATCATAGGCCAGTTGATATTCGATGGGCGCGTGTCCCATCAAGGCAAACACGAGAGCGAGACCTGTTCAATGAAGTACATGACCACTGCGGAAATCCGCGAGAAGTACTTGAGCTTTTTCGAGGAGAAGGGCTGCAAGCGCCTGCCGTCCTCGTCGCTTATTCCCGACGATCCCAGCCTGCTTCTGACCAGCGCGGGCATGGTGCAGTTCAAGCCCTATTTCCTGCATCAAAAGGAGCTTGACCCAGCGTTCATCGGCACCACCACGGTGCAGAAGTGCGTGCGCACTAACGACATCGACAACATCGGCGATGCGCGCCACCTGTCGTTCTTCGAGATGCTGGGCAACTTCAGCTTCGGCAAATACTTCAAGAAAGAGATGTGCGCCTGGGCGTATGAGTTCTCGACCGAGGTTTTGGGCCTTCCGAAAGAGAAGCTTTATTTCACCGTGTTCGAAGACGACGATGAAACTATCGAGATTTGGAAGAACCTGGGCGTGGAAGACAGCCACATTTCGCGTTTGGGCGAGGAAGACAACTTCTGGCGCGCCGGTCCCACCGGCCCGTGCGGCCCGTGCTCCGAGATTTATTTCGACCAGGGTCCCGAGGTTGGCTGCGGCAGCCCCGATTGCGCACCCGGCTGCGATTGCGACCGCTTCCTTGAGTATTGGAACTGCGTGTTCACCCAATTCGACGGCCAGGAAGACGGCACGTTGGCGCCGCTGCCATCGAAAAACATCGATACCGGCATGGGCTTGGAGCGCATTGCCGCCATCATGCAGGGCGTGACGAACAACTACGACACCGATGTGCTGCGCAGCCTGGTGGGCGTGGGCGAGCGCCTTTCTGGCAAGGAATACAAGGTCGATCCCATCGTCGACAAGTCGCTGCGTATCATCGCCGACCACAGCCGTTCGGTTACGTTCATGATCGCCGACGGCATTCTGCCGTCCAACGAGGGCCGCGGCTACGTGCTGCGCCGCCTGCTGCGCCGCGCCATCCAGAAGGCGCATATGGTGGGCATCGAGGGCCCGTTCCTGAACGAGTACGTCGATGAAATCGTGAAGCTGATGGGCGACGTGTATCCCGAAATCGTCGAGAATCGCGAGCTCATTCGTCGCGTCATCCTGTCCGAGGAAGAACGCTTCGGCGCCACGCTGCGCCAGGGTCAGGTGTATTTGGCCGAGGCGTTCGAGAAACTTGAGGGCGACACGCTTTCCGGCGAGCAGGCGTTCACCCTGCATGACACGTATGGCTTCCCGGTCGAGGTTACCGAGGAAATGTGCGCCGACCGCGGTGTGAAGGTCGACATGGAGGGCTTCGAGCGTTGCATGGAAGCCCAGCGCGAGCGCGCCCGCGCCGCCAACGTGAAAGACGCCGAGGCCGCGTGGAGCACATACGGCGGTGTGCATGCCGACGTGCTGAAAGAAGTGGGCGCGACTGAATTCGTGGGCTACGATCGCACGACCGCAAGTTCGGGCGTGCGCGCGTTGATCAAAGAGGGCCAACGCGTCGAGAAGATCGCCGCGGGCGACACCGCCGAAGTGGTGCTGGGCCTTACGCCGTTCTATGCCGAAATGGGCGGCGAGGTTGGCGACACCGGCGTGCTTGAAGGCGAGGGCTTCAAGGCCGAGGTCGTTGACACGAAAGCTCCCGAAAAGGGCCTCACCTGCCATAACGTGAAAGTGATCGAGGGCGAGCTGCACGTGGGCGACACCGTGCGCGCCGTGGTGGACGAGCTGCGCCGCAAGCGCATCGCGCGCAACCACACCTGCACGCACCTGCTGCATGCCGCGCTGCGCCAGGTTCTTGGTGATCATGTGAAACAGGCCGGCAGCTACGTGGGTCCCGACCGCCTGCGCTTCGACTTCACGCACTTCGAGGGCGTGACGGCCGAGCAGTTGGCCGAGGTCGAGCGCGTGGCCAACGAGCAAATCATGCGCGCCGTGCCCATGAACACCTATGAGACATCGCTCGAAGCCGCTCGCGAATCGGGCGTTACGGCGCTGTTTGGCGAAAAATACGGCGACGTGGTGCGCGTCGTGGAGGCTGGCGAATTCTCTCGCGAGCTGTGCGGCGGCTGTCATGTTGCCAACACGGCCGAAATCGGTTTCGTGAAAATCGTGTCTGAGAGCAGCGTTGGCGCGAACCTGCGCCGCATCGAGGCCGTGACCAGCTTCGACGCCCTGGCTTACATGAACAAGGTCGAGGCCGAGCTGAAGGAAACCGCGGCTGAACTGCGCGTTCCTCTGTTCGATGTGTCAGAGCGTACGGCGGCCAACATCGCCACCATCAAAGACTTCGAGGCAAAGCGCAAGGCCAACAAGAAGCGCGCGGCCGAAGGCAACATCGCCGAGCACCTGGACAACGTCCTCGATGCCGGTTACCCGCTGGTGGTGTGTCGCATCGACGGCCTTGACGCTGGCGGCCTGCGCAATGCGTGGGACGTTCTGCGCGGTCGCATGAAGCAGCCGGGCGCTTGCGTTATTGGCACCATCAACAACGACAAGCCCGTGCTTATGGCTGCCGGCACCGACGAAGCGGTGGCAGCTGGCTTTAACGCGGGCCAGGTTATCAAGGCTATCGCCAGCAACATCAAGGGCGGTGGCGGCGGCAAGCCGACCATGGCTCAGGCTGGCGGCAAAGATGCCGAGGGCCTCGATGCCGCGCTCGATGCCGCGCGCGAGATGCTCGTGAAATAACAATCGAAGGCCCCGCTCGTCGGGGCCTTTTCGTACTCGCCGCCCGTCGCGCGGTTCGCGAGGCCGTTCGCGACCACGTCTCGCTACCGTTCGCTTCGCTCACTATGCGCTCGACTGGCTTCATTTAATTTTAAAATGAAGAACAAGTTTGAATTCAGACGGTCGCGAACGGCCTCGCGAACCGCGCGACGGGCTATGACGTCCCCGTTTTGGCGGGTGCGATTCCGGTAGATTCCGCACGAGCCAAACAGCACTTAATGTGCTGTTTGCGCGAGTCAGGACTTGACCGAGGCGGAAGCGCATCCGCCAAAACGGGACAAGGGATGGAAAGGACTTTCATGCGTACTTTGGCGCTTGATATTGGCGAAGTTCGAATTGGCTTGGCCGTTTCCGACGCGGCGGGCAAAATCGCTACGCCGCTGAAGGTGCTTCCAGCCGATGTGGTGCTGAATCACGGTGTCGAATTTCGTCGCATCGTCGAGGATTGGGAAATCGAACAGCTGGTGAGCGGCCTTCCCATGACGATGGCGGGCGAGGAGGGCCCCCAAGCGGCATCAATTCGAGAGAAAGCCCAGAAAATCGCGAAAGCATGTGGGCTGCCTTTGGCGTTTTGTGATGAACGTTTGAGTTCTCGCGAGGCTAAGCGCATTTTGCGCGAAGAAGGTTTGGACGAACGTGCGATGCGCGGTAAAGTAGACATGATTGCGGCCAGTCTGTTTCTTCAGGCATGGCTGGATTTCCAAGATTAGGAATTGCGTCTTGCGCGCGCGTCGCGTGAGTTAAGGGAGAAAAACGAATATGCCTCGCAGACAGGTTACTTACTCTAACCACCCCAACCATCGCGCGCGCATGGTGCATGCGCAGGGCGAGCGCCAATTCCGTACGTATGACACGTCCCATATTCGTCCCCGCAAGAGCAAAGCTCCCATGATTGTAGGGGCCGTCGTTGCGATCGTCGTCGTAATAGCTGCCATTTTTGGTATTTCGAGCGCTTTGAAGGGTTGCTCGGGCGACAATGTCGATGGTTCGGTGGTGGTTGTTGAGTCGACCGCCACGGCAACCATCCCCAGCGGCACGTCTGCGAACGACGTCGCGACCATTCTGCAAAATTCTGGCGTGGTGCCCGATTCGGCGGCATTTCTTTCCCGCGCGAAGTCGATGGGCCTTGACGGCCAATTCCAGGCCGGGTCGTATACGTTTCCGAGCGGCATGACGCTTGACGACGTTGTGAACGCTGTGGCTACGGGCGATTTCGGCACTGTGTCGCTTACGATTCCCGAAGGCTATAAGCTTTCCGACATCGCATCGGCCGTTGAGTCGGCCACGAACGGCAACGTGACTGCCGCTGATTTCACGGCTGCGGCATCCGATGCCAGCGTTTACGCGGCCGATTACGACTTCTTGGCCGATGCGGGCACCAATTCGCTCGAGGGTTTCCTGTTTCCCAAAACATATTCCGTCAGTGCAACCGACACGGCTGATTCCATCATTCGAACCATGCTGAACCAATTCCGCGCCGAAACGACTGGCCTGGATTGGTCGTATGCACAAAGCCGCGGCCTGTCGGTGTACGATGCCGTGACGCTCGCGTCTATCGTCGAGAAGGAATCGAGCGGCGACGAGCAGATTCGCGCTCAGGTGGCTGCCGTGTTCTACAATCGCCTTTCCCCGAGCAACGCCGAGACGCTTGGCTATCTGCAATCTGACGCCACTACGGCCTATGAGGTGGGCCACGATCCGACGGCCGCCGAAGTGCAGGCGAACACCCCGTATTCCACGTACGCGAATCCTGGTTTGCCGCCGACGCCCATTTGCTCGCCCAGCATCGATTGCCTGCAGGCTGTGTGCGCCCCGGCCGACGATTCAGACGACTATTACTTCATTTTCTGGAAGGATGACTCCGGAAACATGCAGTACCAGTTCAGCAAAACCTACGATGAACATCAGGCCGCCATCGCCGAGCATTTGCAGTAGGTCGATATGCCGTTTTTCAAGCCCGATAGGTTTTTCACGCGCGTGACGAAAATCGACCCAGTTGCCGATATCGCGGCGCGGGGCGTGAAGTGCGTGCTGATGGACCTGGACAACACGCTGCTGCCTCGTGATACGCATCAGGTTCCCGACGATATTCGCGCATGGCTCGATGCACTGTCGGCCGCCGGCGTGCGCGCGTGCATTTTGACGAACAATTGGCACCATGGCGCCCATGAATGGGCGCAGCGTTTGGGCCTGCCCATCGTGTCGCATGCCATCAAGCCGCTGCCGTTCGCGTATTTCGCGGCGCTGCGCAAGCTGGGCGCCCACTGGCGCGAGACGCTGTGCATCGGCGACCAGCTGATTACCGATGTGTGGGGCGGGCATTTCCTGCGCATGCCGGTATTCATGGTTGAGCCGCTGGTATCGGTGGATTTGAAGCACACGTTGATTCTTCGCCATGTCGAGGCGCTGTTCATGAAAGACGTGCATCCCGAAAAATAATGCGTCGCTCGGCGAGTGGCGCAATTCCCGAAAGCCGCCGTTGCGCGGCTTTCTTTTTGCCATCTGGAAGGTGATTTCGCAGCGAACGAGGCTATGGCGGGGGCGCGGCTTTGCGCGTGCTAGAATCGTTGTTCGAATAGGAACAGCATGTTGGGAGCAGCTATGAAGCACATGACCGCAGGGGAGTTGCGCGGCGCGAGCCTTGTCGCCATCGTCGACGACGTTCCGGCCGGCTTGCGTCTTCAGGCGAATTCCATCGAGGCCGATTTGGGCCGTTGGGCGCGCGGCTGTTCGTGCGGCGAGGTGCGTTCGGTCGACAGGGTCGCCGTGCTTTCGGGTATTTCGGCCGAGGGGCGCACGACGGGCGCTCCGCTGACGCTGGCTATCGACAACGCCGCCTATGCCGCTTCGCTAAGCGAGGAAGCGCCTGGCCAGGCATCTATTCCGCGCCCTGGCTCGGCGGATTTGTGCGGCTTGCTTGTAGCCGATGCCGACGATTGCCGGGCGGTTTCCGAGGGCTCGTCGGCGCGCGCCGAGGCGACGCTTGTGGCGGCGTCTTCGGTCGCGCGCGAGTTTTTGGCCGATTTCGGCATTGAAATCCATTCATACGTGACGCGCGTGGGCGATGCCGCCATGCGCGAGGCGGCTGCCGATTTCGAGGGCTTCAGCTATAGCCCTCTGGAAATCGAAACGTCGCGCATGCGCTGCCCGTCGCCGCAGGCCACGCGCGCGATGGAAGAGGAAGTGGCTGCGGCCCGGGCCGCGGGCGACACCTTGGGCGGCCAGGTTGCCGTTGTGGTGACGGGCGTCGCTGCCGGCATGGGCGGGTTTCGCGAGGCGAACATGGCCGCGCGGCTGTCGCGGGCGGCGTATTGCGCGCAGGGCGTGACGGGCGTGTCGTTCGGTGATGCCCGTGAGGTTTCGCGTCGCCGCGGATCGGCGGCCCACGATGTAATCGCTCTTGGCGAAGGCGGCTTCGGGCGCGCGTCCAATTTGGCGGGCGGCATTGAGGGCGGCTTCACCACGGGCATGCCCATTGTGATGCGCGCCGAAGTTGCGCCGAGCCCCGCTTTGCAAACGCCCGTTGACAGTATCGATTTGGAGACGCTGGCCAAGGCCGAAAGCTCGTCGATTGACTATTCTCCGTGTTTGGTGGGCGGCGTCGCTGTTGCCATCGAGGCGAATATCGCGTTCGAACTGGCTTCGGCGTATCAAGAGAAATTTGGCGGCGCGGCAATGTCCGACATTCATGCGGCATTCGACGCGTATACGCGCCGTTTGAGACTCGCGGCCAGGTGACGCGCGTGGGCAGATTGAAGAAGAACGTGTTCCTGGTGGGTTTCATGGGCGTGGGCAAAACCACGGTTGCCCGGCGCATGGCGCGCGACATGGGCGTGGCTTGCGTCGATGTGGACGCCTACCTGGAGCGCAAGCACGGCAAATCGGCCGCCGAGCTGTTCGGCGAGCTGGGCGAGGCCAAGCTGCGCGAACTGGAATACGAAGCGCTTTCCGAATGCGCCGAAATGGGGCCGTCTATTATCTCGTGCGGCGAAGGTATCGTTGCCAGTCCCCAAAGCCGCGCGTTGCTGAAGCGTCGCGGATTTGCGGTGATGCTTGAGTCCAGCGAGGCAACGTCGCTCGGGCGCATTCATAATCTGAGCACGCGTCCGTTGCTTGCCCACGATTGCGACATCGAGGGCCTGTGGGAAGCGCGCAAACCTTTGTACGAAGAGGTGGCGCGCGCGAAAATCAATGTGCAAGGCCGCTCGACGGGCTCGGTGGCGGGTTTCGTGGCGAAGGTGCTTGCGCGTGCGGGCGTCTATGAGCCCGAAGAAGACGACGCGGTGGCCAAAAAGGTCGAGGCTGATGCGCAACGTCGCAGAAAGAAGCACCGCCATGCGAAAAGCGGCAGGCCGCGTTCGGCTGCCGAGCGTGGGAGTGCGCCGCGCAAGGGCGGCAAGTCGTCCGAATCTCGCAAGGCTTCGAGCGCGAAGGCTGCTGCCGCGAAATCGTCCGATAAAGCTGCGGGGACTTCCTCAAAGCAAAATTCTTCGCAAACGGGCAAGTCGGGGTCGCATGGCGAAGCGGGTCAGGCTGGTGCGCCGCATACGAGCAAACGCAGGCGCCGTCGCGGCGGGCGCGGGCGCGGCAAACCCAACGCCAAGCGACATTATCAGGGCGCAAACGACCAGCGCGGCCCGTCAAATGGCGAAGGCCGCAATCATAATTAGAAAGAAGGCCATCATGGCGGAATCGAGGCTCGAGCGTATGCGTGCGGCAATGGTGGCCGCAGGCATCGCCGATTTCTATAGCAGGGATATCTCGAACGTAAAGTGGATTACCGAATTCGAGGATGTGTTCGACGACGAGCCGGCGCATCTCGCATTCGTCACGCCTAAGAAGGCATTTCTTCATACCGACTCGCGCTACGCCGACGCCTGCGAGCGTGCGGCGGCCAGCACGCCGTGGGTCGTGGACGCATGCGGTGGCGGACATGCGACGTGGGCGGAAAAGTCGTTCTCGGCGTTTCATGCGGCCAACGGCACGCCCAAGGGCGATCACGTATGTGGTTTCGGTTTGGAAGATTCTATGACGCTGGGCGAGTTTCGCCAGCTCGAGCGTGCATTCGCCGAAGCGAAATGGAAGCCCGATTTCGTGGAAACCGATGGCTTCGTGAAGGGCCTGCGCGCCGTGAAGGACGAGCGCGAGCTTTCGGCTATGCGTGCTGCGCAGGCCATCACCGATGCCGCGTTCGAGCATATCGTGGGTTTCATGCGCG